>Ga0123342_1000252_pt1 | contig 77854 bp, 42 predicted proteins | sample Turbeawhitnodule_FD_89960 | JGI IMG/M metagenome (GOLD analysis project Ga0123342, IMG submission 89960) | Root nodule microbial communities of legume samples collected from Mexico - Turtle bean Mexico white nodule | ecosystem: Host-associated > Plants > Roots > Nodule | place: Mexico: Nepantla... | reverse complement strand
TATTTAATAAATTTATTTCAATTTAACACCAAAATATTTTATATTATATTTTTTAATTTTTTATTAAAAATATAAATAATTATGGATATTATATATTAAAAATATTTAATTAATTCAAACCTAAAAGGAAAAAAATCATAATTCATTATTTAAATATTTTTAATAAGAAGGATAATTTTGTAAATTTACAATAAATCATCATCACAAATCCACTCTATCATCCTTCAATCCAAACAACTTCACAAATCCACTCCCTCCCTTCCTCACCAATCCCCTCTACAATCCAAACAAAGCCTAAGTATGTGATAGGTCACTTAGCATTGCATTTGACTCATTTGTTTGTGGAATTTGATTTCTATGTGTGTTGTCATATCATGACACCACAATATTCAAGACTGTACTATGAATTATGAATATTTATTACATTTGAGTTACTTAATTTGTAATATATTTCTAAATTATATAATTAATTTATTTAAAATTATATAATCTTCAATTTTTTATATTACACTATTCGAAATATAATTTTATATTGTATACTCTTAAAATATTTAAATTATCTATTTCAATGCATAGTTTTGAAAAAATCATTCTTAATTATCTAATTCATAAATTACTACTGAGATAATAATTATAAGTTTGGGAAACATCAAATCTAAAATGTCTTAAAAGTAGAAGTAAAATGTATATAAGTTAATATTTTTGCTTCTTACACTTCCATAATTACTACTTTCACCTCCATGTTAATAGCAAGTGTTAATGTAGCAAGAGGAGTAAAATATCCGCTCTCTCTTCATTTTAGATTAATTAATTCAGAAAAGGTAAAATAAATGTTTATGTAGTATTGCAGAAAACATCTCATATATTTTGTAAAATTTATTATAAAAGATAACTCATATTTTAGAAATTTTATTTTGAAAAATATATTTTAAAATTTTTATTCCAGAAATTTTATTCTTAACATTTTCAGAATTTGAAATATATAATAATGATAATTTTAAAATTATGAGGGTGTAGACAGTAATTAGGAGAGTGCAGGAGCAAATGCCTAAAGTAAGAAGATGGTTGGCCCAAAGTAGAAGCCCATTAATAAACCTTGGGTCCTTTGCCGGCGTCTGCGGCAGAGGCGACCACAGTGTTTGTGGCGTTTCCATTCATTCACCATCGTTACACTGCGCTGAAGAGAAAGAAAGAGAGAAACCCTAGCGAAGCCATTGAAGAGATGATTCTTCGCAGAATCGCAGCCGCGAGCAGGTCATACTACACGAGCAGGACAAATAAACCGAACCTCTACTCGAAAATCAGCCCCCTCGGAAATCCCAACACCAGTGTGGTACCGGTACTCGACGATTGGGTGTACAAGGGGAACAAGGTCCGAGTCGCAGAACTTCAACGCATCATTCGTGACCTTCGCAAGCGCAGTAGGTTCTCCCAAGCCCTCCAGGTCTGGTTTTATCTCATTCATGCTCCTCTTAAAGTACACGAACTAAGATTAGATGGAACAATGTCATCATCAGCATAATTTGTGCTCTTCAATAAGTTGTCTATTTTCAAAATTGTGAATCCTCGTTGATGGAAAATTTCTATAAATAAAATACTTTTCTATTTAAGCATTAGTCCCCTAAAAGACACGGATTCTCAATTTCGTTGTTATGCGTTAATGTTTATATTATTGCTTCCTATTAGTACAAACTTTACCAGTATAATCTCTGATATCATATGTTGACTGCTAACCACACTGCACATTTTAATTTGGTTTGGTGCTACACTTACGGACCAAACTGACAATGTTAGATGTATAGGATAAGTTTTCACGCATATGGACCAAATTGAAAATCTGCAACACATGTAGGAACCACATTGTATGTTTAACCTACCTGTTATAATCGTAACTGCTTTGTTGTTAAAGTGTGGTTTGCGAATTTCAAAGTTTGATTTGATTTTACTTATTGTGAATGCACCGTGCTTGGATCGGCTTGTTGGTTGTTCGCTTCAAGTTATTTATGTTGTCAATGACTGGCTGCAGGTATCTGAGTGGATGTACATGAATGGTGTGTGCATATTCTCTCCAACGGAACATGCGGTGCATTTGGATCTGATTGGCAATGTTCAAGGATTCTCTGCTGCAGAAAGCTATTTTGATGCCTTGAGGAATGTAGACAAAACCCATAAGACCTACGGTGCTCTCTTGAATTGCTATGCTCGCCAGCGTGAAGCTGACAAGGCCCTGTCTCATTTTCTGAAAATGAAGGAGTTGGGGTTTGCTTCGTCTCCTCTAACCTACAATGTCATTATGTGTCTGTACTCAAAGATTGGACAGCACGAGAAGGTTCCTGATGTGCTAAGTGAGATGAAAAAGAACGAGGTCATGCCTGACAATTTTACCTACAGGATCTGTATAAATTCTTATGGTGTGAGGTCTGATTTTGGTGGAGTGGAAAGAGTGTTGAAAGAAATGGAGACTCAACCACACATTGTGATGGACTGGAACACTTACTCTATCGTGGCCAATTTTTATATAAAAGCTGGGTTTAGAAGAGAGGCAGTTTCTGCCCTAAAGAAATCTGAGGAGAAGCTAGGTAACAAAGATGGCCAGGGTCACAATCATCTCATCTCTCTGTATGCCCAACTTGAACTGAAGAATGAGGTCATGAGAATATGGGATCTGGAGAAAAGTGCTTGCAAGAGGTGCATAAACAGGGATTTCACAACCATGTTAGAATCCCTTGTAAAGCTTGGGGCGTTCGATGAAGCTGAGAAAATACTTATGGAATGGGAATCCTCTGGCAATTGTTATGATTTTGGAATCCCTAGTATTGTAATCATTGGGTATGCACAAAAAAGTTTGTATGAGAAAGCCGAGACCATCCTCCTAGAGTTACAAAATAAGGAAAAGCTCACAACCCCAAACTGTTGGTCAATGGTGGCAGGTGGATATCTTCACAAGGGTGAGACGGAGAAAGCATTGAGGTGCTTTAAAACTGCCCTCTCTATGTACGTGGAAAATAAAGGATGGAAGCCGAACGCAAAGGTGGTTGCAGAACTATTAAGTTGGATTGCTGATAACTGCAGTATTGAAGATGCAGAAGATTTCATCAGATTATTAAGAAATGCCATCCCAGTGAATAGACAAGTATATCATACCCTAATCAAGACTTATGTGCGAGGTGGTAAAGAAGTGGATGAGCTTCTGGACCGCATGGAGAAAGATGGCATCGTCGAAAACAAAGAAACTAAGAAAATAATCAAAATCAGGAATGCATGAATTTTGAAACTTAGTTTTGCATTTCTTCTGAAGTGGAATCTTAATGGGTTTGTTCATTCTGGGATCATTTTACTAGAACTGAATCAAGGATCGATTGATTTATTCTTGGAGTTCATCCAAGTCCTCGAAAGTGGTAAGCTCTTTCACCTTAGTTCCCGAATTTAACTCAACTACAAAATAGTTCTTGAATGTGTGAATAGTATTTCAAGTTAGACCTTTCATTAGGTTATTTCTAAACTTAATTGCAGCGCGCACGTGACACATTATCGAACATGATATTGACCTTGACTAATTTTGATAACAGATGGATAGGGACTAAAGTGATGCGGTTAGGGGCCAAACTGAAAGTGTAAAACATTGATTGAAAAGTCGTATTGACAAAATTGAATCTGTCTTCCCGTAACAATTTTTTGTTGGTATTCGCTTGTAGTATAATGTGAGGATAATGGTTCTTCACGGGATTTCAAAGAAGCTGATGGAAATACGAGGTGGAGTGAAATGCTTGCAGGTTCACTTCGAGAAGAGGAAGTTGCACTCCTCGCAGGTTGCTGTAAAAACTGCTGGGACATGCCAATTGCGAAATCAATGTTACTTTCAAATATTTCTCTGCTCTTTACAACATAAAATACAAAGTGTTATTTTATTTATTTACAATTTAAATAGTCTCTTTAAAATCGAATAACTAAGTAAATGATTGGGTAAAGGACAACAACGATTTTAGTTTCGTAATAATTAATTAGTCAATATAGAGTTGAGTTTGTTGTCCTCATTGAATATATGTGCAATAGTTAAATGATCACTTGTCTTGATTATGTATTTAGCGCAACTATCCAAACATAATGTTTGAATTGACTTCTTTTGTTGTTTTACCATATGCTGTTGCAGACGAGGTATTCTTTGGCCTTGTATACGTGTATTCCTTGTTCTCTAGATGAATAGATTGGATTCTTGTTACTTAGGCTTCAGCAGATATTTAAAGAATATAACTTAAGTAATGGCAATACAAATTAAATTCACAGTTGCAAAGGATTTTTCATGTAGTAGTAGTGAATATATTTTATGCTTAGTTGTGACTACTGATTTAAATTTCAGTCTCTTTTTTTTTCTGTTGAGGTATTTTAAAAAGAAGTCTGATATCATGTTATTGTAAGAGCATTTCCAAAGGTGAATGTTTAAGAGTTGCTTAAAAATTGAATTGCTTCGCTGGAGCTTTGGAGTTGTTTAATAAAATTGAATTGCTTCTGCAAGTCGTTGTTTAAGGATAAAAATATATTTTATCCAAATCTGTAATTAAGTTTAAATTAAAAAAATAAATTGTAAATTATTTGAAGTTTGTTAAGTTTTTTCATTGAAGTAAAATTGAATGTAAATTATTTAGTCATATTGTATGACAATAAATACAAATAAAAAAAATTAATGTATGTAGTTGTCCTAAGTTTGATTGGTTAATTCTGAGGTAGTGGTTAATAGGATTAGAACAAAAATATGGCAGTGGATCTCAAAAGGGCTGCTCAACCACACTACTTGTGCCTTATTTTTTGGAATTAATGCGACAGTTCAAATTCTGGCTTGCTGGGAGTGTGATTTAATCTTATTCAAGTCTTAATTAAGGTGGTTTGATTGAATTACTTTACTTGAAACAAGCTGATTTGCCAAGCTTTCATCATTTTTAAAAAATAGTGGGTTCGTTTTAGTCAAATGGTGATCATTCTCTCTTCACCAAAGATGCTCCTTCTTCATTTAAGGCTTTATTTGTGTAGGTTGACAACATAATCCTTGTAGAGAATTTCATTTTATAAGATTTAAAATATTACTTCCAATCTTGATCAAGTATGAAAAAAATGTTATTGACATTCTTACTAATGGTTTGCTGCTTGCTGCTAAGCCTGCCTCGACTCTCATGATAGACACAAAATGTTTATTAGCAACAAATACTTTTATATGACATTATTTTCATAGAAGACTCATTGGAAGACTTCTCTATACCAGATATCAGTTATGTTCTCCAGTTTCTCAGCCAATTTTTGGTGACTCTTACCATTTATCGTTATAATATCACTCGTGTATACTTAAGTTCATCAAGAATGCTCGTGCCTAATGACTCTTTTACTCTAGAGATTTTATACTTGAACTCAAAAGCTTTAGTGCTGATAAAAAAAGAACAAAAAAACTCAAGCTTTAGTGATTTTGATTGGAATGTTTGTCAAAACATTCATCCTTCTGGTTTATGCATTTTTCTGAGTTCTTAAGCTAGTAATAAAAAAAAAAGATCACTATATTTCATTCATTGTCTATGATCGAATATCATATTTTGACAATCACCACATGTCAGATTAAATAACTTATATATTTGTTGAAAAATATTGGAATATCAGTTTCTATTCCTACTGTACATTTTATTGTAATAGTTAATCTGTACATCTTATTGTCCTAGTTTTCGCGAACACTAAATATAGAGACCCACTCTCATGTCATTTATGAAGACAACTATTTTATCTTCTTCCCATCGTTTTACACAAGTCTTTTAACCATTTCTGTTTTTTGTTTTCTTTCTCTGCAACTCCATTTATTAAGATTGCACCCTCATTACGTTGTTATGATATATTTTGCATGCATTAATTAAGTTTATTTTCCTTTTCTCTCTCATGCTCATTCTGCATGTTTTCCTGCATTCTTGTTCTATCATTCTAGTGTTATCTCGCTCCTTTCAAAATACGGATTAACTTAGTTACTGAATGTAGCGGAGTGAAATGGAAGATAACACGTATAACTTAAGTTTTTCGCTGTATCTGGTTGAAAGAAGTACATAGCTATTCCAATTGGGCATATGTTTCTGGTTTACTCTTTCTGTCATTAGTGCCCAATGCTGTCATTCGATTTTTTTTCGTTGACTGCTAGAAGAGGAATAGTGGTTTCTTTGTTGATTCATGAGTTGTTCTCAGTCGTTGGATAACTTTAAGAACAAATGAAACGAAACGCAAACGACCTTTCTAATTGTTAACTCTGTTTGATTTGTTGTTAACATACCTTTCAAGATTCTCAAATGTGCCAGAGAAAAATTACTACTTAGTCATTGAAAATAATTTTAAATGTTCAAGAATATCAAGCTTCATTACAAAAATTAAAAAAGTATCGTTCAATGAGAGGACTGACACAATCTCATTTTCAAAAATGATTTTATTTTTCATATTAAAGACTAAAAATATGTTTATAATAGAGTTACCAACTTATTTTCAAATGTTTTTCCAATTCCGAAACTAAAAAACCTGTCTAGCTTCTGTATGAACTTAATATTCAGAACAAACAAAAATGGCAATCGAACCTTTGAGAATAATAAAAGTAACAAAACTGCCACAATTATTTAATATCACTGTGTATTATATATATATATAAGAAAAACAGAACAGATCATTCACATTATCAAATAATACCCAACACAGAGACTAACAATAGCAACAACTTTGTATGTAAAGCAAAAAAAGAAAAGAAATTGGAAAAAAAAAAGGAACAAAGCGAGATCAATTTCCACCGAAGACTTTGGCGATCTTTTCAGTGGGCACCAAAGGAAGATAAGCAGAAACCCTATAACCTTTCTCAGCAGAGGAAACAATAACCTCGTTGTACTTCTCCGTGCAGTAAGCAGCCTTTGGCAAGACGGCATTGGCCACCTGAGGGAAGAGCGGAAGCTGGTTCAGCTTCCGCCACGCGGACACGGCGCACTGCTCCGCCGTGGGCTCGTACTTGGAGTAAACGGTTTTGGCGAAGGTGGAGACGCCGTCGCGGCGGACTTCGGAGACGACGGAACGGGCCTGGGAGGAGACCTTCTTCACGTTGGAGGGAACGTGGCGGTCCAACTCGCCAACCTTGCGATCGGCGTATTTGAGGAGCTCGACGGGGACGAGATGGAACCTGTCGTACACCGGAGCCACCACGGTCTTCACGGCGTCCTCCACTGTGTTAACGCCGGGCTTCAGAGGACCGGCGCGTTCCTTGGCGTAGGAGTAGAGGATGGCGCAACGCATGAGAGCCTGAAGAGTTGCGAATTGCACGAATTCGAGGTACTTGAGTTCTTGCTCTTCTTTTCTCTCATCCTGCAAGATTCAATCAAATTCAAAACCCTAAATAAACCACATAGAAAATGGAATCTTCTCATCTTTAAAATTCAATGAAATTCAAAACCTATTCAAACAACACACACAAAATTAAAACAATATTCTCATCCTAAAAATTGAATCAAATTAAACTATAGACAAACTAAGCATGGAGAGTAGAATACTCTGTCGTCCTGAAAATTCAATCGAGTTCGAACCCTAAACAAAATAAACAAGACACTAAGAGTATAGCTCTCTCGTTCTGAAAAAATCAATTAAAAATCAAAGCGTAAATAAACAACTGATAGAAATGAAATCTTATGGTTCAGGAAATTCAATCAAAATTCAAACCCTGAAGTTCAAGGAAATTCAGAGCACTAGATCAATCACACAGGGACAATAGAAAAATAATAATAAGGATGAAAAAAATGGACCGAACATACGATTTGTTGGGGTTGGGGTTCGGCAGCCATGATGAAAGTCTGAAGATTGTTTTGGGGTTTAGGTTTTGGTGGAAATTGGTGAAGAATTGGGGAATTTGTGAATTTTTATAGAAGGAAAAGGGTGTATGGGAATAGAAACGAATTTATGTTCAGAAAGCGAGACAAAACGCGTTTCTTCTCAACTGCGCTGAACAAAATCTTGGATTTTCCACGTTATTGCTTCCTTAAAGGTTAAGTTTCAAAACAGGGTAGAATTTTGAATATTTTCTTTCAAATATAAAAACGCCTGCATTTAAATTAAATTGATCTTAAAAAATCACAATAGATATTTTTTTCTAAGCTCACAAACACCAACATTTTACCCAAAAATATAACCCGCTCCATTTTTGGTATAACTTAAAGCCGACCGTTTCTTCCACATCTCCATACGTTGTTTTTCTCTCTATTTATGTAATATTTTGGATTACATAATTTAAATTTTTTTTTAATATTATTTTAATATAATATTAATTTTTAAATTATTTTAAAATTTGTGATTAACTTTCAAATTATATAATGTAAAATATATAATTTTTTAAAATTAATTTTAAATTATAAAAATCTACGAGGATGACACGAAAAAAAATAAAAAATTTACATTTTATATGGGTGAGATGTAGGAAGAAGCGGTCCTTAAAGTCTACACAGACTAAAAACCAACAAAATGGTGACCCGCATAAAAAAAAAGAGTACCAAATAGATGTTAATATTATACTTATTTAACTCATTTGAATTGTATTATCAACATTAAATGTTATAATATTTTTTAATTGAAATATAATTGTTATAATATATCTAAATATTTTTTAAAAGTTATATCTAAATTCATTTTTATATTTTTTAAAAGTAGCTGATTATATTTTATACTTCTTTTAGGACAAATGTTAAATTCGACACATTCTATTAGTCAAACTATGTCAATATTTCTTCAATATAGTTAGGGGTTTGAATTCTATAAATAAATAAAAAAATCTTGATTATGATCAGAAAGCTCAATTAGATTTTCTTATAAAAATAATTTATAAAGAAATGGTAAATATTTTGTAACATTAACATGAAACCACATACGAATGGTTACTTTTTCCTATTTCAAAACAATTCTTAGAATGAAGGTTTTGCACTGTATAATTATAAATTAATTTTTAGCTATTTCTAATTGTTGATTTGAGAACACTCTCGATTAATATTAATCATTTAAAAATATATATTCCAGAATAATTAAAAATCGATTTCATTATATTCTTTCGTGAACTCTACTAAATAAAACTTTTTAGATATGTATATAATGCATTTTGGAATTTTGTTTCTATAAGTATAGAAATAACAACTTTTGTGTGTTTTGGAGCTTCTTGATTCATTTCTCTTGTATACATACACATCAATACTAAAATACTTGGTTGAGTTCATCAACTTATCATAAGTTTTATTATAGTTCTACAAAAACATTAGGAAATATATTACAAAGTTTAAATTATTGAAACATCACTAAATATGTGTTTTTATAAACTGCTTTAGCCAAATCTAAACCATAGAAATTAAATACAAAACGATGTCTGCAGTGAGTTAAAATTAGTGATGTAAAGATCTTATTCCAATGTAATGTAATTGTTCTTTTTAAATAAATAATTAATATTCTTTTTCATGAAAAAATTGACATGATGGTGTTAGAAATACTAATAAAATATTAGCAACAAAATAAATGGTAGTTGATATGATTTAAATAACAAATATTTTAATTGTACAATTTCCACTATAGTGTATATTTTGATAATAATAATAAATATAAATAGAGTTAAAAATTTAATTTTAAATATTTATTCTTTATGAAAATCAAATTAATTGTATTTTTTTTTTAAATATAAGTTTATTAGATATGTCATGCTATTTTAAAAGTTTAATAGATGAGCATAAATATTTATATTAAACTAGTATATTATAAAAATAATATTTTATTTATATGTATGATATATACCAAAAATATAGAACATTTCAAAACTTATGATCAATGAACCCAATCCAATTAATAAGTTGGTTGGATCAAATCTAATTAAAAAAATGCAAAAATCTAGTAGTATAGAAGAACCTACGTTCTATCAATCATAACACATCCAATTATTATTAAAAGCTTAAGTTATATAATTTAGTTTGTCAACTTTATTACCATTTTTTTTTTCATTTTGAACTTGAAGATTAAATTTATTGTAAGTTTGATAGATTTAGAACAAAATTTATCGTGAAGTTAAAAAATTAATAAAAATAGTTAATTTGTCACAAAGGGTCAACAAACTCAATAATAAATTTGTTAATTATATATATATATATATATATATATATCAATTTAATTATCTCCTTGATAGAAAGATTAATTCATTACATAGTTAAGACAATTGAAAAAATTATATTGTTTTAATTTTTGATAAATGTTTATGTTACATTTTTTAAAAAATTTTGATAATTTTTTATAATTGATAACAAAAAAAGTTAAGTATGGTTTCGTTCAACTAATTGTTGCAGGAATAATCAAGTCACAAATAATGGTGTGTTTGCACTCGTGTGATGGTAAGAAGAATGAGTTTATATAGGGGTGGCAACATGCGCCGGCGCAGCCGTAACCCGCAAGAAATAACATGGGACGAGTTATTTTTGACCCATCAACTCACTTAAGTCCGTCCATTCACTTAAATTCGTCCTACATAATCCGCATGGACTTACGATGGGACAGGGTGGACTAGCCCATCAGCCCGGAAAAAACTCCTTTTTTGTAATGCAATGCAATCAATTTTGCAATCCGTTGTGCCCTTTCTCTCATCAACCATTTTTATTTCAATCCTTAAAATCTCTCTGCCCTGATTCCTCCACTCCACTCCATCGCCAACCGTCCTCCACCGCTAGTCATCCTCCACCGGGAAGCCGTCATGCACAATGATTCCTCCACCGCGAGCCAACTGTCCTCCAATTGCGATTCCTCCACCGCAAAGTCGTCGTGCACTGCGACTCATCCACCGCGAATCGTCTCCACCGTGAACAACACCATCTCAAGCGGAGTCGGCCCGGATCGATGTAGACCGGAGACGACCCAGGCCAATTTTCGAAGTCAGCCTAGGCAAATGTCGAGCACAATCGGTCCGGGCCAATTTCGAACGGAGTCGGTCCGGGCTGATGTCAAACGGAGACGGCCTGGGCCGATGTTGAGCGGAGTCGATTCAGGACGATGTCAATCGAAGTTGGTCCAAGCCGATGTCGACTGGAGTCGACCCGGGTTGTTGTCGAGCAAACTAGACCCTTATCGATGTCGATTGGAGTCGGCACGACACGATGTAGATCGGAGGTGGCCCATGTCAATGTCAGCCGGAATCGGCACAGGCCAATGTCGACCGAAGACAGCTCAGGCAACACGTGACCAAGGTTGCCCTGGCTGATTTTCAGAGTTGGCATGTGTCGATGTCGAGCGAACAAAGTGGGTCTGGTCGATGTCGAGCGAAGTTCGCTTGGGTCGATGTCAAGCGGAGTCGGCCCGGGCCGATGCCGAGCAGAGTAAATCCCAGGCCAATGTTGAGTTGAGTCGGCCCGGGCTGATGTCGAGCAGACTCAACCTGGGCCGATGTCGAGTTGAGTCGGCCCGGGCTGATGTCGAGGAAGTCGACCTGGGCTGATGTCGAGCAGAAGCGGTCCGGGCCAATGTCGAGTGGATTCGGTCTGTGCCGATGTAGAGAAAAGTCGGCCCTGGCCGATGTCGACCAGAGACAGCCTGGGTCGATGTCGAGCTGAGTCGACCCGGGCTGATGTCGAGCGGAGTCGACCTGGGCCGTTGTCGAGCGGAGGCGATCCGAGCCAATGTCGAGCATAGTCGGTCCGGGCTGATGTCGACCAGAGTTTGTTCGGGCTAATGTCGACCGCAGTTTGTCCTGACCATCGACTGGAGTTGGTTCGGGCTGATGTCGACCGGAGTCGGTCTGGGTGGAGATGTCGAACAGAGTCGGCCCGGGTCGATGTCGACAGGAGTTGGCACGAGACGATGTTGTTCAGAGGCAACCTGGGCCAAAATCGACTAGCTTCGGTCTGGGTCGATCTCAATCGAAATCGGCACAGGCCAATAAGGATCGGAGACAGCTTGGGCGAAACTCGACTAAGGTCAGCCCTGGCTGATTTTCGAAGTTGGCATGTGTCGATGTCGAGCGATCGAAGTGGGCCTTTGTCGATGTCGAGCAGAGTCCGCCTAGGTCGATGTCATGTGGAGTCGACCCGGGCTGATATCGAGCGAAGTCGGTCTGGATCGATGTTGACCGGAGTCGGTCAAGTCCGATATCAACCGGAGTCGGCCCGAGTTGATGTAGATCAAAGACAACCCGGGCCAATTTTCAGAGTCGGCCTGGGCAAATGTCGAGCACAATCGTTTCGGGTCGATTTCGATCAAAGTCGGTCCGGGCTGATGTCGAGCAGAGTCGTCCCGTCTGTTTTGAGCATAGTCAGTCTGGAATGATGTCGAGCAAAGTCGGCCCTAACCGATGTCAAGCAGAATCGATCTTGGCCGATGTTGACCGAAGTCGGTCCGGGCCGACGTCGACTGGAGTCGACCCGGGTCGATGTCGACAGGAGTTAGCACAGGACGATATTGTTCAGAGGCGACCTGGGCCGAAATCGACCAACGTCAGCTCGGGTGGATCTCGATCAGAATCGACATTGGCCGATAACGATCGGAGACAGCTCGGGCGAAACTCGATCAAGGTCAGCCCTGGTTGATTTTCAGAGTTGGCATGTGTCGATATCGAGCGATCGAAGTAGGCCTTTGTCGATGTCGAGCAGAGTCCGCCTGGGTTGATGTCAAACAGAGTCGATTTTGTGCCAATGTCGAGTGGAGTCGACCCGGGCTGATGTCGAGAGGAGTCGGCATGAGCCGTTGTCGAGCGGAGGTGGTCCGGGCCGATGTCGAGTAGAGTCGGTCGTGGCCGATGTTGACCGCAATCGATCAGGGCCGATGTCGACCGAAGTCGATCTGGGTCGATGTCTAATGAAGTCGGTCCGGGGCGATGTCGACCGAAGTTGGTTCAGGTCGATGTCAACTAGAATTGGTTCAGGCCGATGTTGACCGGAGTCGGCCCGGTCCGATGTCAACCGGAGTCGGCCCAAGTCGATGTAGATCGAAGACAACCCAAGCCAATTTTGGTGTCGGCTTGGGCCGATGTCGAGCATAGTCAATCCGGGCCCATTTCGAACGAAGCCAGTCCAGGATGATGTTGAGCAGAGTCATCCCGGGTTTGTTTCGAGCGGAGTCGGCACAGGCCGATGTCGAGTGGAGTCGATCTGGGCTAATGTCGATTAAAGTCGGTCCAAGATGATGTCGAGCAGAGTCATCCTGAGTCTGTTTCGAGCGGAGTCGGCACAGGCCGATGTCGAGTGGAGTCGGTCCGGGCTGATGTCGATTAAAGCGGCCCTAGCCGATGTTGAGCAGAATCGGTTTGGGCCGATGTCGACCGAAGTCGGTCACAAAAATTGTTTAAATATAGGAATAAATAAATTATTATAAATATATTACTAATTTTTTTAAGTTATTAATATATTTACATATCATTTTAATACAGTTCTACTACAAATGTAAAAAGTATAGATATCAATAACATAACAAAACTAAGTGATGATTTATTAATAAAATAATATAAGTGGGTATTTATTTAAAGATTAGAAGGTATATGATTTTCATATATCAGTGCAATTTTCCTAAAGTAGAATTTTACTACTACCATGCAAATGCAATTTGATGAAATTTTGCAAAAATTTGATGCAAACTATGGCAATACACTTCCAGAAATCACGACCCTATTGCCAAGTTTCATGGCAAGTTTCATGAACAATGAATTAATGACAGATTGTGGATCAATAAAGCTGGATGATGACTCACAAAGTTTTGACAAAACTCAAACTCTTAGGGTCTATGTTAGACAAGCGGATGAGTATTGTATCAGCAGTGTCTCCTTCAACCCATGCTATAGATTCCTGCTCTAATAGTTTTAATACCCGTAGTCTTCTGCGAGACCCTTTAGGGTTATCATTTGCATGAACCATAACCTTGAGGTACTCGTATGCTGATGTAGATAAGAAAATATTGAAATTACCATAGAGAAAAAGGGAGGAAAATTTAAAAGGATCCATAAATTATACTCATCAGCAGTACGATGTCGTAGCTTACATGGAATGCCAGAAAAAGAAGAAAGGTGACACTTCAGTAATCTCACAGCCTCATTTGAACCATGGTCACGTAAGTCAAGCACCATTTCTTCTGCTTCACTATTGCTGCCAACAAATATAACAAAATAATTATTGTACTGCATAACATACAAATGACCACCTTAACGAAGTATAAAAAAGGAATGAAACAATGCAAATTTAAGAGCAGAGGAGATTAACCTGGTTTCAAGAATAATTTTGTTCGATTCTTCATCAGCATCGTGAGCCTTGCTCAGAAAAAACTGTCCCTGCCATCACCTAGCATGCATCAATGCATGACCAAATTTTGGAGAAACTAGGATAATAAATTATAACTGGTTTCCATTATCTAGACAAATAAGACAATCGGAAGCGCCATATTTAAACATAAACCAAATATAGTAACTTTTCTGATTTGAAAAATGTACTTCTGAAATAATGGCAACTAATCATACAAGCTCTAAAGAGCCTCTTTAATTCTCAGGGGTAGTTGTGAAAAAACAACTGAATGCAAGACGCAGTACTACTTAAGTCATGAAAGAACTCTACATAAGTCCTTATAAAGCAACTTATTGCTGGGCTCAATTCTATCAAAAACCTACCTGTTCTAACAGTTTTTCTGCTTTGATTTGATCCCCCTCTGCAAATGCATCAATTGCCTGATGTAACAAAATGACCCATTAGTCTTTACAGTGTCCATCACAAAAACCCGGCACCAGGTTAATCTACCAAGTAACTATCTAATCCAATGATAAAATGTGTAACCCAAACAGAAAATGCAAACATACTGCTTTATAATATTCATTCATTGCCACTCGGTACTCCTTCACAGCTCTACGCACATTCTTGTACTCTTCCTCGTCCTCTGGATCTGTAATATACAAAGCACTCAATCTTCATATAAAGTAGAACACAACTTCAGAACAAGATAAAATATAATATCTATATATATTATGTGACAAGAACTAAGAAATAAATGGTCAACGGATTTTGATTCTAGAACTGTATCACAAATTCTTCCAACATCCCAATACTTGGCCCACAGTGAGAGAAGCACATGAATCAACTAATTGCAAGGCAATAATTCTCCTCCGGCTTAGGAAGCACATGCAAGGTATAGCAATAGCATCATAAAAATACATTGTACAGATATATATTGTGAGAAATAAAATTTAGACACAAATCTGCTTTTACAAAAGACATGTAGCTAAATAAGAGAACTTATAACAAATAAAAGAAAATAGGAATCCATTTTTCCAGATAACATGAAGTACCGTCTATATTTTCTGGTCGTGAGAAGTCCATGTCAATGTTGAGTTCTTCCGGGGAGTCTTTGGGAGGTTCAAAAACCACACGCCCAAATCGTGATTTCATATTCAAATCCTTTACAATTCTTTTAGGAGCCTCTTCCACCTCAGAATGCCCTTGATAATCAAACAAAGAAGACAATACTTCTTTCTGAAGGTCATATCTTTGTTTTTGTTTTTGTTGTTGATGTAATTCCGTTCCTTTAGTTGTAGCTATGTTTCTATCTCTGCATCCCAAAGAAAATAAATTAAGACCCAAAATATCATGAAAATGAATTCACTATGCTGTTCAAGCATGACTTAAATTGAAAAAATATGAAGTACAATACAACTCCCTTGTCTAGTGATTTTTAAAGGCAAATAAGATGACGAAAAGTAGTAGATATTAACAGGAAAAAAGAAAAGAAAAAACAAATACCCTCTGGGATAATTTAAATCCTGAGACTTTCTTTCAGAAGAAGGCACTTCAGATTTTGGTTTCATATCTGTAAACTGTAAAAGTGCAGTTAGCTTTAATAGCAATCTAAGAATCTATATGACCATCAGAATTTTAATGTATACATCAAGATATAATGTTCTGAACAAAAGGGGAAGGTCAAAAGTAAAGAGAATACAAAATCATCACCAACAAGTCATAAGTATTCTTTTGTAATAATCAAGTACAAGAGTAAAAAACATTAAATAGACATAACCAACACAGTGAAAATAATTGTCAGAAAAAAAATGAGCTCAAAAATATCTTTTTTGCAAAACATTCTGCAATCTTTTCATACGAATTTTAGTTACACAAACAATTCATGTAAAACGACAGACATTATTCAAGAAGGTGGCAGGTGGCAAACAACTTCCACAGCAGGAGGTAAACCGTCTCATTTCCCTAAAATCTGTCCTGAGGTGGATTTAATCCAAAATCTTGAGCTATTTGCAAAGGAATTTCAAAATTTACAAATTATAATATCTATAACCAAACATAATGAAAATAGAATACATAATCCAGACTGAGCTTCAACATAAAGAAATAATCTTGGCGTGTATACTTACTCTACCAGCTGAATCACCAACAACAGATTTCCTTTTGCCTGAAGCCATATTCGATTGATCGAGTAGCTTCACCAAGCTCTGGATGATTGCAATATATATTTATTAGGCATAGGTAATAAGCGAAGCAAGAAAATACAAGATTTGGGTAGTCTGAATGAACAGAAAAATCATGATTATTAATAAGCTCCATGTTATTTTACTTTTTAAACCAGAAAAAAGTGAATCATATCCTTGTCGATTTACATTGTTTGAATACTACATGAGATTATGGATGGAAAAAGAAAATGTAGATTCTGGTATAAACCCCAAAAAAAGTGGGAAAAACAAAGTAAAGAAATATCAATAACAGAAGCATAAGAAGATGTTTAGGTACCTTCTGAATATCGTACCCACAAGTATCTGCATATTTGCAATAAAATCAGTCAGCTTTTAATACAAACTAAAGAAATAATGGTAACAATAATGTAGTTCAGCCCATGCGTTGCTTGGCTTGTTCATAAAATAAATAGTTAATAAATCAGGTATATACATCAGTAGTGGGTACTTGGTAGATTGAGGCATTTAGTAAATGTTTAAGCCAATATGCTTGATAACTAATTGTAAGAAGTGATAAAACAAACTAGCATCAGATTTATTACATAAGAACTTATGCACCCAAGATAGAAATTTGAGCATTAAATTGGTTAAGCCAAGTCCAGGTAGAAAGCATCAAAGGCTTGCATTGCATCAGATCAAAGTAGAATCTATTTTATTTTCTAGGCATGACACACAGTCAATACTGGACAACATTAATCTATTAAAACAACATACATATGTAACCCATTATAATCATGTTCAAATAGCTACATAATGATATAATGAAGAGAAATTCTAGCAGCACTGATCACCATATATCACCACTATTGTGCCATTGCGACCATAGGCTACTTCAGGGGCGGGATAGCAGCACTGTGATGATTCAAAAAACCCAGGACATTTTTTGGATTTCAATTTCCAAATATGAAATCTACAGCTTTAATAGGAAAACTTGGATTTAAAGGTGGTTAATGATTTCTATCAAGGAAACTTATCATTTACATTTGTTGGTATTTGTGTGTATCTTTTACGCTACCTATGACTTTTTATTGTTAAGTACAAATAACATAGATTTTGTGTAATTTTATTTCAACATTTTTTGAGAATTGATATGTATATAAAATACGTTAGAACAGATATTCAAACAAATATGGTATGGGATAATGGAAAATTTGAATAAAAAAGTGGTTAGGAAGTAGTAAAATTGAGTTTTCTACAATGAAACGAAATGATCAGTAGAGCCGGAGACAGAAAATGCCATGTAAATTTTAGAAAAAAAGGAGGTTGTAAATACAAAATGCATTAAGGGAAATATCATACATACAATAAGAGAAAATAACCGGCTTCAATTTCGTTTTAACAGCAACAATATTTGAAAATTTCATACCAAGAACTTGCCGTATCATATTTCGTTCAAGCTGAAAGCCATCTCCAAGCATTTTAAATAAGAAATCTTCCATATCCTGGTGAAGCTGATCATGCTTAGAACTCGAAACATCTGGCTTGTTTTTTTCACGCCAGATTCCGGTCATTGGCAGCGACTTTGCATCCAACTTAATTGGTTTTTTCGTCCCAAAAGACCCATTTGCTGATGGAGCAGGTCTAACATAGTTCTTGCCAATAATGCTTGAAACAGTACCAGCCGAAACAGGGCGAACTTTGGTTTTCCTTTCTTGGAATGAATTCTCAAGGGAATGTCCATCTGATGATTCAGAAGACCCTTCAGTCCTGATATCTGTATTGGATGAATCAAGGGTGGTTGAAGATGATCCTAAAGAACTTCCCTGCATTTCAAACAAAATTTCCCCAGCCAAGTCAGCATTCCGGCTCGCCTTGCAATAAGCAGAAGCTATCTCTTCAAGAGAAAACACAGAGCCAAATGCATCAAGCAAACACTTCAATGCTTTCTCTTCATCACACTTCACAATATTCTGCCCAGAGACTTCCATCCCAATACAACAATCCTGTCAGAAAATCAAAGAACTGCAATAAACATAAATTTGATCAATTCTTTCAAAATTGAAAGCAACAGGGGAATCGAATACATCATCACCCATTCACATCCCTAGATCAAGCATAAAATCAAAACTTGTTTGGTAGAGAGGATGAACCTGCCTATAGCACTGAGAAAGAGTGAAGGCTGTGTTCGTGAATGAATAAGCAAGAACTGAAAAGAAAAAAATGTTAAAAGATGCTTTGCTTTGCAATGAGGAATAAATGTCAGGAGAACTCAAATCAGTAAAGAAAAGCTCTTTGATTTGTTCTTGGCAAAGAAAAATGGTTTCACAGTCACAATCACACTCATGGGATCCATATATACGATGCATGCATCGAAAAGAGTTGTAAAACAAGAAAAAGAAAAATTAGAAATGAGAGCCGAAGAAAATAGATGGGATATGAGGGAAAAGAAAGAAACGAAGTTAGTATGAGGTTTTGTCACGTAAATTGTGAGAATCAGTAACCAATCAAAGAAAAAAGAAGAACTTGGAGTGAGTGAGTGACCGAGAATTGGGTAAATATCATCAAAACGAGACGAAACGACAGGAAAAGCAAACCTGGGGCCGAACTGTGCAAGAAGAGAGAAAAATAAGTGAAAATAAAACAAAGTGCTCTTCAATACTTATAATATCCCAACTCTCTAACATCATAACTAGAAATACACTATGCATGTGTAGTAAACTTAACTTCATCAAATAAAAAATAGATTCAATTATATTTTTGATTTTATCTAACTTTTTTTAATTGATTTTGCATTTGACTTTATATTTTTTTTCTCAAATGAAATATCATTCAAAGTGAAAAATTGAATAAAAAATCATAATAACATATATTTGATTGGTTGGACTTAACTTCAAATAATTATTTCATACGGATGTATAAATGATTTACAAAATAAACAATGAAAAGGAAGATTATTCTAACTTAAAAGTTTGTCAATATGAATAATAACATGTAAAACATATGTGGTATATATATATTTGCTTAAATTTATTTTTAATTGTAATAACTATGGACTGAATATTGTATAACTTTAGGTTAAGATATGATAGGTAGATGTATAATTATTATCAATATATTTTTGTATTTGTTATCTACAATAAATAATGAGTATACAAAATAAATTATAAATTATATTTTCTAAGCTGAATGATGGAAAAGTTGAAAGCTTAATAATAAGACTTGAAACTATGTAAAAATAAATAAATAATAAAATCAATTAACTAAGTTCAAATACATGCAATATATGTCTTTTTAAATTCCTTATACCTGGGAACTAGTGTAAACTCAATGGTCAATAAAACTGAAAATTAAGCAAAAATAAATAAATAATTAAATAGTCAAATACTGTAGTGAAATTCATTAAATAGGTTTAAATATGTGCAATATGTTTAATAAATATAAGGTATAAATATGTGATCAACCCAATAATGAATTGATCTGATAATTAACTAAAATCAATTATGACTTTATCATTAGAATCTCTTGCAGGTATATTCACACCTGAGAGGGAACTTTGAGACCAGAGAGACTGAGAGTTCGAGTTGGCCTAGTCCAACAAGTGAGGATTCATGTATCAAAGTCCAAGCCCAAATCAATAAACAATATAATAAAAAACTCAAGCCCAAATAAAAAGACCGTGAAACCGACAAGTTTCATAGGAGAATAAATTATTTATTTCCATACCTTATAAGAACATAAATACCCAAATATAAATGAATTTAGGTATATTGAAATTGATAAAATAGATAACCGTTAAATTTTAATTACTTACTTTGGTTTATTATTTTTCTTTTCAAACAAATTTCAGTTTTATTAAATATAATGTTTATTTTGAGCATTAATTCAATCTACTTTAACTTCTTTGCAAATATTTTTTCAAAAATTACTCAAAATGAAGAATAATATGTTTATCTTAGTTTATTTTCCTTACAATAATAAGAGATTTCTACTCTCTCTATATATATATAAATTACTGACAATCATAATTTCAGTAGCGTTTTTAATAATAATAACATAAAAAGAAATGAGAAGTCTACTGTAATACTCTGTTAAAGTTATTAAATATGCATAAACAATGTAACCTTTACATACAATTATTTATTGTTTCGGATATATAATCTACTTTTTGATAGGTAATTGTTTTGTTAAATATTTTATAAACTCAAGTAAATATTTTCTATGTCAAGATTTTTACAGAAAAATATAATAATACATACTACTTTAAATATTACTTTAAATATAATAAATATAATAATACACAGTACTTTGTTTGAAAACAATTATTATAATTGTTATTATCACCTTCATTATTCATTACTATTTCAATGGTATACAATGATAAATTATCATATGTATTATACATATTATTTGTTATTATTTTAAAATTTTCTATTTTTATCACTATTATCTGCATTCAAAAATCTGTCATGTAATTTATTTCTTTGTTAGGTCAATATTTTTAATTTATAACTTAGTTAGATTTGATAAGTTTTTTACTTGTACCACTAATATTTGTAAATCTCCAAAACCACTTGCTGTGTTCTTACCTTTTTTTTTAATTATTTCTTGAACTTGTCAGCAATTATCATAAACCTCTATTTATATAAATTAAACGAATATATAATCTTAATTTAATTACTCACACTTAACATGTAGACAATATTACAATACTTTTTAACTTTAGTTTCCAATTATATGTTCCAAATACACAATAAATATACGCAGAAAATAACTATGAACAATTTATTTTTTATAAAACGTGTTCACCATATTGAAAACTTCTTTGACACGTTTTGTGTACGAAACAAACTACTTCCTTAAGAAGTTTTTCAGAATAGAAGTCAGGTTTTGATGCGACACTTTGAATAATATATCACAATCAACTTTCTCATTACTCTTAGCTCTTAGCTCATGATTATTTAAAAAAAATGTAAAAAGACTTAAAAGATAATTAATTTTTAAATTAAGTCATTTTTTGATGAAAAAATCTAAAAAAAGGTAATTAATTGATAGAAAAAAATTAGATAACATTAATTTAAAACACATGTAATCTCAATTTAACTGTTTTCATGAATAATGAAGTTAAAGATGGTCAACAAGTGTTACTTGTAAAAAGATATATCTTCTAATATAACAATCAAAATGACAAACTTAAAAAATACAGTATTTAATATTACATGAAAATTTGTCTTCTTAAATGAAAACTTTTACTGTGAAAAAGTTCCTAAAACACAATTCAACAACCATCTATTTTTTTTAACCTTATGGGAAGATAAAACATTTGGATAACTCTATGATAATAAATACAAACAAATTACACAAATACATAAATTTGACATTACAATAACATTAGAAAATTCAAGATACTGATAAATTTATACATTTATGTTCCATACATTCATTTTCATATCAAACATGAACTTTGTATTCATACAACTTTCAAAATACAAATGATTTTAGGAACAAACTCAGGAAAAAATATCATACAAAGAAAAAATCAAGAATGAAGTCATATAATGAAAAAAAAACTTCTAAGAAGGGAAACGAATGAAATTATCATGTAAAAAAAAATTAAAGGAAAAAATAATTTCAAGCAGCTAAAAATAAACTACTTTAAACTTGGATACATTTATAAAACTCAAAATCAATATTTTATTTTTAAAAAGTAAAAGTAAAATATATGATATTTACATGGACTAGCAAACGTACTAAATCTAGTAGTAATATAATAGTAAATTCGTGTAATAAATAAAATTAAAAATAAAAAGTAAAAGTTATCATAGTCATAAAAAAAGTAAAACACATTTAATCTGTAATATATTAGCACAAATTCTTTGGCAGTAGTAGACAACAGAAACAGTCACAGAAGTAGCATGACAGGTAGTTGAATGCACAATATCCGGTTTTTATATCCCATAATCTTCAACTTCATACCCTTTGTGTTCAATGTTTTGTGTGCAATTCACTTCAACCCTTTGGTATTTAAACACTTGACACTCACAAGCATGATGACACCTAAAAATGGTCACATCAAGATTGACAAAATATTTGGTATTTTTGCTTTTTCTAAGTCTGGCATTTTCCTCTCAGGTCAGCCCCTTCCCTCCACCTTCAGGTACAGACCCTGATGCAGGTAAGCATGGACGTGGTGGCACTCGCAATCTACTAGGACATGGAGGAAAGGGTCCTCTACTTTGTAAACCTCTCCATTGTCACACCCCAAGTGGATTCTGTGGTGTAACACTCATCAACTTTGAACCTCAACCTTGTAGCCACGGATACCAAAACATAGAGTAACAAAACATGTGTGTTGTTGACATAATTGTCCCAACATGTTAATGTTCTTTTCATAGTATTCAAATAAAGTATATGCTGTAGAAGCTGAAACCTTAACCATATAATAACAAAGTATTTGTTGTTTAAATGATAATATGTATTGTCTATTTCTTGATAAATAGTTTTCATTCTCAGATATTTATGGAAAGAAAAAGAAGTAACTAAACTGTAGTTAACATACAAGTAAGACACATTAGGTAGGAACTGCAGTAGAAGATTTTGCAGTGTCTAAACTGTAAATCTTATTACTTGGGATGAAATGGCTAATGCTCTTTTCCCCTTCATTAGATATGCATATACAAACAGAAGTTCTAGGACATTTTTAGTTATTATTACACCAAGTTTGAATCAGATTATACTGTTTTTAGTACAGTGATCAAATTATTCTCCCTTGATCTCAGCAGCAGCAGCATCGGCCCAATTAGCTGCACTTCCCGTGCGAGGAATGCTGGGAATCTTTGTGTACAGATCCACCTGAAAATATACACTCAAGATATTTCCACTGTCATCTTCATGCACAACACCTCGAACCTTGTGCAGTGGATGATCAAAGCTTGTCAACCCACTTCCATTGATGAAAATGCACCCTGCATTCAAATCCAAGAAGTAAATGAAAATCACATTGCAATCTGGTTACTTCGAATCCATTAATGCTTCCTCTTTGATGTTGAGTATAGATGTTGAGTGTATACTCGATCAGAGCCCGAATAAAAGAAAAAAAATATACAATTCATACAAATTGCGAATGTTATTAGTTAACCTTGTTTAATTTTCTTAAAAAAATTGTTTCAAATGAGAATACTCTCTCCATTAAGTTGTTGATATAGGAGTCTTTTAGAGATTGTTTCATTAAATTGGCTAAAATTAGTTGGGATTTATTATATCTGAGTTTAGATTTGTTTATATTTGAATTGAGAAAGTTGAAAGCTGAGAGCATTTAGAGAATGGAAAGTTAGAAAAGCTAAACTAACCGGGAGGAAAATTTGCACAAGCTTGACCATATCCCTCTTTGATGATTGTAGGGTCATCGGAACAGATTAAGGATCCATCTCTTGCCATTCCCCATTGAAATTCCACACTTCCATCACGATCCTAACATGCAAGAACTATGTCAGAAACAACACTATCAAACTATCCATGTAGAAGAGGCTTAATTTCCTGGACATTTGTAGAGTAAGAACAAACAAAAGGTAAACCATTTTGTGATCAGACCTCACCCTGGCAATAAAAAGAGTATGCGTCCTGGCATCAAAGATGATGAATGCAAATTTTCCATCAAGATGTTTAACAACTTGGTCAGGTGGGTAGGGGGCTCGATCTCTTAGGACCTTATATGCTTCAATCACAATCATGGCTTCTGTTGCTTGCCTTGGAAGGCCATAATGATGCCTAAGGTCAGCAATGTTTTCTAGAGCTCCCACAAAAACGCAGAAGATATCATCCAAAACAACAATAGACCTGATTCATTTACAACAACTACAGATTAGCGTGTTTGGCTGAATATTTATAAAATAGAGAGTGTAAAATTTGTATCATATGCAAATAATACTCCAAGACAAGGTTACTTTAACTCATTTGATTTTGGACTAGAACCAATTCTTCAAACTGAGACTAAAATCACTTTAACCCGAACCAAACACATATTTAACCAACTAAACAATGAGAAATAGTTGCAAGGAGATGGTTTTCAATGGATTAGAACAAAACTAGACATCCAGTTGAATCCCAATTCAAAGGGCAGAAAAAAATTTAAAACTTGAATTCATGTAGATGCTTCACTGAAGTAAACATAGTAGCAAGTTTTTATTGAATCCCAGGCCTGGTGAGAATTCAAAGTTAAGAACAACTGCAAGGTTATTGTACTATTAGATACATCCTTCTTACAGAAAGCCATTTCTTGGCTAAGGCATGCATGTGCTTGAGAAATGAAAATAGATAAATCAATCAAATAAACTTTATATATGTACCTGGGGTGTATTGGACTTTCGTCTTCATGGGACAGAGCCATAAAATTCCCGTGTGAAAGGTTGTAAACTGCAGAATCCGGCCACATAGATTGAAAATTCTCTACAATCTCTTGTGGGGTCTTTGAATTGTTGGATCCCATTGCCGGAAGCCTCAGTTCCTCCGGTGGTTTTCCAATGGCTTTTTCAAACACCGCCAACATTTTTGCTTAGTTAGTTCAATGGTTCTTCAGCTTGTGCTCTCCTCTCAAATCTGGTTTAATAGGACTGAGGTTCAACTATTTCGTGATGGAATGGAACCATTATTAAAAAATTCACAAGCTAACAAACAGTGGCATTGGAGATTATGCATGTGGCAAACTCACAGGATGGTGTCAGAATCCGTGGTGATACGTGTAATATACTTAACCAACATAAAAGTTACATGCAGAGGTGGTACCAAAGGTCGTTGGTCTGTCTTTCTTTTGCAGTCTTTGTAAACAGTCACATTACCAATTATTACTGTCCGAACAAACAGCTTTTTTATTTGTACTCCTAAATATTTACAATCATAGAGATGTGAGATATATTTTCTGTCCAATAATAACTAGAAATCTCTATTGTTCTTATCGATTTTTTTATCAGAAAAAACAATTAAATTAAATCAGTTTTTAGAGATGTTTCAACTAACAGTATCTTTCCATATTTACATCTAAAAATCATAGATTATTTATCAACTAAAGAAAAAATATCAAATTATATACTCTGACTAAAAAAAATATCAAATTAAATACATATATACGTTCTGACTCCAGTCAGAAAACGAGAAATCAATCCAAACCAATCCAATTACGTGTGTCCAGAAGCCTCTTTGGACTGTTTCAAAATCAATATTTTTGTGACTGATATCTACCACACCAATCAGCCATGCTTATCCATTAGCAACTTTTGGACTATTTAGGAAAGAGTATTTACGTGACTGAAAGAGTTTTCTACGTGCTTCTTTTGCTCGTCAATTTAGTTGTATTCCATGATAAGATGTTGAGTAGTACAAATAAAATAAAACTGTAGAAGATAGACTTTGATAGGTTGCGAAAAGCAGTCAAATTCTGTAAAAGTGGCAGTTTCAGTTTAAACTCAATTGCTAAAATCTATGCATTTGATAAACTTGATTTGGCACCATTCAAGATTCTGGCAATTCACTATACTATAACAAACAAAATTCAATTCTCGAAGCCTCAGGAAACTACCACTAATAAATCAAGGTGTTTATTGATACTGATAGTTAAAGATTAAACGACAAAGTTATATCAAGATTATATAAATAGATTCTTCTTTTGTTGGTTACTTTTTTTCTAACTATAAATATATATTGTTCCATGGTCATTTTTTTTAAATTTTACGACAAATTTTTTCAGTCATTTAGATTATCAAGAAATAGTTACACAAAACATAGGTCCAAAAGTTTTCTGTGTGCTATTAAATCAAAGTCCACTTTCATTTCGGAAAGGAGATTACCTTAATTTTTAAAAGATAGAGAAATAAATGTTCCAAAACATGTTTGTATGTTTCTTGCTCATGTGTTGGCTCGATAATCCAACCCAAAAAGATAATTCCATCAGATACACTCAAAGTTACAGAGTGTGTCATTTTTTTTAAGCAGGTGACTAGTGTGTTTCTCTCTTTCTCTTAAAGAAGAAAATCTAATTGCGAGATTAGAAATAGATGAAAGGTTTCATGATTTTTCTTAGGAAGCATGCTATTCATTTCATGCAATGATATGTGAAGACAGAAACTTCAGAATGTTTAAAATTATAGTCTACATATAATTCAAGTAGGACATTGTTGTCATTGTCCAAAAATCCAAACTGCAATAATTCATGGTATGCTTGGTGGATGAGAAGGAGAATGGTAGGTCAATGGTCAATGCCATCAGCTACTTCCATCTCTTATTTATGCACCAAAGAAACCAGTATCTGAAATAAACCTTCCTACAACACGAAGAAGGATCATATTAAGCATCAGGAACTCTTAGAGAACCAAATGAAATTGAGATGGGTTTGAAAAGTTATGGGGATCACCAATATTTAACTAATTCATTTAGCTAGAATAGGAACACCACAGGCTGCAGGAGCATGCTTTCCTTTCTTAAAGACAAGGTTTCCTCTCACAAAAGTCTCCAAAACTTCTCCTGATAACCTTCTTCCCATGTAAGCAGAGAGGCTCTAAATACCAAAAAGGCCATTGTTTAACCCATGGGATTCAGAAAAACAGCCAAAATATTAGCATGTAGATAAAGTGAGCAATACTATATCTTTATGAAAGAGTGAACTTTTTTTTTGTTAATGCTTTTTTCTAAGAGAAAAGTAATTAACAACATAAATAAAGAAATAATACAGTTTCTTTTTTCCTTTACTGAAGTAGTGGGAGGAACAATTTGGTTCCTCTAGCATCTACTTTTCCCAAAAGCAATTGTCAAACAAGAAAAATTTAGAAAGAACAGAAAGTGATTGACAGAATGAGTTCAATAATAGGATAAAGAAAAATCAAGACGTACAGGATGTTTAAGGAAAACAGGATAATGTTCATTCAGCTCAAACTCCACCTCTGGTTTCCAAACTACAATATCAGCATGGTTTCCAACAGCAATGGACCCCTAAAACATAAATGAAACCTTAGTCAGATTTTAACTGAATACTTCTCAACATATACTTTTAGTAACACATCAAGGAAGTAAAATGCACAAGGTTCATTTCTTTCAGACAATCTTGAGGGATGAGGCTTGGCTATATTAGAATTGAAATAGCATAAGACCTTGGGTTCAAACTTGCTCCTTTGTTGGCTGGTTCAGACGAAAATCTTATTTCTTTGATTTAGGGATTGGAACCAAAAGAACAATATATTTCAATATATTTCAGTTACTTAGTTCAAAAGAATATTGTCACAAGTAGAAATGAAAATGAAAAAATTAGATTGCAATAATCTTTTTAGAGTATATCCAAAGTCAGAGGCAAAGGAGGAAACTACAATTATCTCACCTTTGATTCTATCCCTGCAAATGTTGCAGGTTTCTTGCTCCACAATAACGACAAGTGTTCCAGAGTTAGTCCATGTTTCTTCCCATAAGACCACGTCACTGGAAGATCGAACTACAATTGAACCTCAGTTAGTCTTTAGACTAATTATAGTATTCAAGATTGCAGTATAAAAAAATCTAATTCAGCTGAAAGTTTGAAGCATGGAAACTAGCAATTGGTTTTCTGATTAAAATATTGCTTAAATTCATCATCATTGCATCTTTTTTGCTGATACCCTCTAGTTATATTTTAGTGGTGTGTTTTGGTGGAAGGGTTATTTTAAAAAGTGAGTTTGCAATTATTTGTATACAATAGTTTGATTACACCTTTAGTTAGAATAAATTCATATATTATTTTAGAAAATAAGTTAAAGTCTAACTCTATAAATTCAACTTAATCATATTTTCATACTTTTGTTATTAATGTAAGATCTTCAAGAGGTAACACAATACTTTTTATTAGATTTTTTACTTATTTCTATTCATCTCTCTAGTTTCATTGCATATAAGAAAAATGGTCTAACTTCACTGTAAGAAAACTAACTAACCTGCAAAGATGATATGCCCCCCCAAGCCTTCAAGAAGTCACCCTCCTCAAGAAGCTTGAGTTGAGGCAGGGTTGGTGAATGATCAGAACTTAATAGGTCAATGTGTCCCTCCTGAAATGAAGAATAAAACAAGTAAATAACTGATGAGATCATAAATGATTAAAGTAAGATAATGCTTTGTATTTTAGGAGAGGAAGTGTACCAATACTGCCTTCCATAATTTGCCTTTGTTGTATGCATCACGAATGGGAGGAGAGCACTTAAAACGAGTATCTCCATTTGGTATCTCTTCAGAAGAGAAAGCTAAGTAATGGGGACAAGTCTCAACACTTATGCTGTCACCACGACTTTTTGCTTCCTGTGCAATATAAATGCATAAATTAGCTCTCGCATATCAATTTTCTTTCATATAAAACTTATGCTAGACATCACTATAAAATCTGACATCTCAACTAGACTGATACTCGAGACTTCAATAGAAAAAGAAAACTAGCTGCAAGTTCATATTTAATTTTAACCATTACCAACAGTCCATTGTCAACAGCATTGCAAAATACTAAACGATGAAAATAAGCACACAATACCTTAATCAGATCTAAGGAAGCACTTGAATCAGACAAGTGAGCAATGTGAACATGTGCTCCTTCTAATGGACCACCAATTCTTGTGTCTTTCGTAACACCTACGAGTTCTTTAATGGCTGCTTCCTCCCTGGAAAAGTAAAGAAGACATTTCATAATTTTTTATGGAAATTTCAAGAGCATTATGTCAATTAAAGATACGTGGTATTGTTCTCATCCAAGATTTCAAATGGATTGCATCATAGAAAAAGATACTGGACAGATATTTCATATTGTTAGATTTTCTTAAAACATTTAAAAAACATCTTGAGAGTCTTGTTTATTTCACCCTCAGTCATAGCTTTCACCTAATTGGGGCCAAAATTTCCACTCAATTAGGAGCCCCCACACCAATTTTACCCGAAGCATCTGGTAAGTGAATTCAGATGTGAAAACTTTGGATAAGTTAAGCAACAGTTTAACTAATTTCACGTTTTGAACATAAAGAAGGAACAAGCATAACAAATAATTTATCTGGAATAACTTTATGGTTTACAGGCATTTTTTTTAAATTAGAAAATGAAGTATTAAAATGTCTTACCATGAAGGTGGTCTAGTGTGGAGATAGGTCAAGTAAGTACGAGGACCACCTTTATCAGTAAGCTCCAAATGTTGTTGAATCTCAGAGTGCACATATAAAGGCCTTCTATACTTTGCCAACACAGACAATCCCTCCTGAAAAGTACATTGTAAAACAGTTGAACAAGGCCAAAAAGAAAGCTACTCCTTTTTGTAAAACATTACCCTAACAGATCTTTTGAGTGAAAAGTAATGCAACCAATAATAGTATTTCAAGAAATGCAACTATCCCATGTCATGTTAATATGCAAGAGGAATTAGGTCTGCAAATATAATTAACTGATTAAAACAAATTCCAGCTATAACTTTACTTAGTTTATAAGGAATGTACCTTGATATGGTGAATAGTAGTCATAGGAAAGTCACTAATTCCTGAAGGACACATAAAAGACTAAAAACACAAAGGGGAAAAAAGAGAGTTAGATCAAAACATAACAAATATTGCCACACAGATATATGATGTTTTTGAATCATGAAGTTGATCCCAGTGAGTATGTCCTTGACCTCTAAGCAACTTTGCATAGTAATGCACAACCTTTCAAATGGTTACCTTCAAACCAAGAACACCAGCACTTAAGAGACCTTCAAGAATACTTGTATTAAGGGCATTTTCAGGGATTAGGCCACCCCAAAATCCTGTATAAGATTATAAAAACGTTTCAGAAACTCAATTAATCGTATCTGTGGCAGAGGTTGCTGGTCATACCAACGTCAACATAGATTCTGTTCTCTGCAGCTTCAAGCTGGAAACAGGTGGGAACTTATGTTAGTAGAAGAAAAAAGTATTTTATTCAACAGTTATCCCTAAGTAACCAAACAAATGCAACACCTCTAAAAACAGACTACACATACAGGATCAATATTTAATTGTCTTGAAAATTTTAAATGATATATATCAGTTGGAAACCTCCTTCTATCACTTTGAATGAAAAAATTCATTGTAAGAGGATGGATATTATTTATTAGTTATTTACTTATTATATAGATAATATTATTACTTCTATAAAAATTTAAATGCACATACAGGATCAATCACTGATACCTTAAGTTTCAGTGTTTCCTTAGACACAGTTGTTGGGTGATTGTTTAGAGGCATGTCAACCACTGTGGTTACACCACCTGTTGAAAGTTGAAACAGTGTTGGAACAGATCTATGGGATATACATGAACCAAACTGCATAAGTTATGCATATCAACAACAGTTCACATAAACAGGACAACTATCATTAGGAAGAGATTGAAAGATTATTGAAGTTATCCACCTAAGTTACATCTGATGAGGACTGATAAGTCATAAAAAGTTGCAGTTTTCTTTGTTCTAAGCTTGGAATCTAGATGTACTTTAGAAGCATAGGAAAAAATATTAAGATTTCCGCTGAAGTCCTATCAATTTCTTAGGTATACTGCTAATTAAGGAAATGTGTAGATCAATAGAGGAATAGCATCTGCATACCAGCAGCAGCAGCTCTGGTACCAGTATCAAATCCTTCCCATGCAGTTCTTCCTGGTTCATCAAGATGTACATGTCTGCCAAAGTATGTGATATAAATAATCAGAGGAAGTGCAGCAGACAGAAATCATGTCCAAGATAAAAAAAATCAACATGTGGAGTTCCACTGATTATGATGGTACTGATAATCAACTCTTCTAGCCTAGAATTTCTTGTTAGGAATTCAAGTATGAATTGAAAGTTTCATATTAAATAGAACTGAGAAAGTTGAGTGGTATATAAAGAAAAAAGACTCAGAAAGACATAGCCTTAAGGTTTTTGGTTGATGGTGATTTCATGTTATCTTATACGGACAACTCATACCTTAGTGGTGATAAATCTCCCCAGTTCCATCCCAGTAAAAAAATCCCAACAATGGTAATGTTAGGGACAATATAATTTGTTTTTCTTCTAAAAGTGAAAATAAACAAAAGGGATATAAAATTGTTTTCTTCCTCTTTTTTTATTTTTTTATTTTCCCTATTTTCCTTCAGTTGGTTAAATATATGGTGCTCATGAAGTAAAAATTGTAGCATTGAATACTGATGATGATATGACAACAACAATAGCAATAAAAATAATAATTAAGATAGAAAGAACTTATTATTGGAGGAAGTAAATCCTCTTTTTAGTTCCTATATTAATGTAATCTTTGCCAGCCTGCTACTTTTATAATGACTCGTATGCAACAATCTAATAGTCCGAATTTTACTTATAATGATTGCTACTAAGTTTAGTGAGACAAAACTCAATGAAGAAAAGAATCACTTTTAAAATTCTATATTACAATAAGTAAGGACTGATATATGGAGTAAACAGTGCTGATTTGTCATGTGAAAGCCAAGTCTTCAAATAGGCCATTTATACCTAAGTCCTTTTTAATCTCTCTAAATTGGAGTTTTTCTTGGTTTCCCACTCTCCCTTTACCTATATTTATTAGGCTATCTTCTCAAGCCATCTTAGGTACAATTTACTATATTTTCTTCATTAAGTGATATTTGTTCTTTCTGAATTTATAGATTCTTGCATTAATAAAATTATTATTGCACTTTTTTAATATTTATTTATGTAGAACATGCATCCAAAGAACAGCAGCAGATATAAACAATAAGAAGATGATTTTCACATCTTACACATCAATCAAGCCAGGCATGACAACAGCATCTCCATAATCAATTACTTCTTCATGCTTAGAGTTACCCTGCTTACCATATCCCTCAATGACAGATATTATGTTCCCTTCTTTTATCTCCACTGTTTATGGCCAATAAATAAAAGAATCAATTAACACATGTAAATAGTGATAGCCTGGTCAAATATTTACATGAACAATTCAAATCTAAAACACCAAATGGTCCAGAGAAAATATGGTCCTCAGTTCACTATTAACGAATTCCACTCAAGTGAGTCCTAGTTCCTAAGATATTCACCTGAACTCAAGTGTATCCTTTTTATTCGTTATCTACCCTTTATTTTAGCATGATCTTTAGAGAATGGAAATATTTATCTTGGATTTTCGCTTTTCTTTTTATTTTACCACATGCATCTTCCATCAGAAGCAATCATGAACCTTACTTTACAACTTCATGGGACAAAATGTAAAGAGTGAAATAAAAATACAATGATCAAGGGTTGAACAAGTAAAACCTGAACCAGAAATGATCCCTTGTGGGGTCACAATGCGTTTGCTAGTTATCCAGAAATGACGATGGTGAAGAAGGCTGCACTTATTCTCAGTCAACTGTGGCACAAAAAGTCAACAATATTCAACTCTCTTCACATAACATCCCACAGCTTCTTCAGTCTCATAATAGCTCAAGATAATAAAACCAGACCTTATAAAATCAGTTTATCTTATAACTCAAGATAATAAAACCAGTTTATCTTATAAGATGAGTTACTTATAAGATCTTTGTCTATATGATGAGATTTAATCACTTATATACTAATACTATGAAATGTGTTACTCTTTAATGTTATGTGGATATCCAACAGATATCATAACAGAAGTTTCAAACTAGTCATAGTAACTTTTTCTGGTTATGCAGACATAATAATGAATCAAAAAGCATGAGAAAGAATGAAAGTGAATAGATTAGATGTTGGACCTTTACTTGAGGATGTAACTGTGCTCTGTAAGAATCCTGCAAGTAAAAGAATACTATGAAGGAAACCAGGAATGTTAAGAAAGGCAACACCCTCCACACAAACCTCTCCATTTCTCAGCAATTCACCATTGTCATTGTGTTCTCTCTCCTTTTATAGTTTCATTATGGTACAGTTATTGCAGCAGACAGAACATAGTACAGATGTCACCACCTTAAGACCAGGCCCGTGTCTTACAATGTTGAAGTGTCGATGCCACAAATTTCACATTTCAATCCTATTCTAATATTAACTCATTAGTTTCTACTTCATTCTTCTAACTTTTAGAGTTATAAATTTGGAAAAAATTTCTTTGACACTATACCCAGTAAAAACTTGACACCACATTATAATAATATAATAATATTTAAAATTAAAAAATAAAAAATAAATTAAATATGATTAAAATATTATTTTATTAATTTCTTTTACTGTTGTGGTGTTAACATATCATCATCCATAAATTTGTTAGTTAAATTACTTTTTAGTAATTTTAATTTCTAACTGATTAGTTTCTTTAAATTAATTCATTCCTTTATTTTCTTTCAATATAATTTTCCTCAACTTGAAATTTTTAAAATTCTTTACTATATTACTAATAATGTTCTCATGCATTAAAAAGAATTATTCTGATGATATGGTTAATACTTTTAAGAGCAACTTTAACGTTTAACTTACATTTTACTTAACTTTCAAAAACCTTTTTAATTTTTTTTATTGTTGAAACGCAAAACAATAAAAACAATTTTGTTTAACTAATCTTAAGTAAGTCTAAAATAAATTAATGAGAAATATGTAACATCATTGAAGCATAATGATGTTAAGTTTGAAATATTTTAAGTTTGAAAGGAAATATGACATTCACTAAAATCATTTAAGCTACTAATTAAGAAACTATGTACTGCGATGTTCTAATGGAACTATTTTTTAATATTTTGTATACCTTCATTTTAGAAATAAAAATAAAAATAGGACTTCTAAAATCAAATTAATATTAAATTGGAGATAATCAATATTTTGGTGTATTTTGATGGTTTTGTAGTTACAGTTTGCGGTGCTTATAGCATTCCAATACGAGCACCGTGCTAGCTGAAATAGGATGTCTATCTTATGCACTTCTGGAGTGTTTTTTCATCTCTTTATTCTTGGAGATTCTTAATGTGGTTTGATTTATGTAAAAGGATTTGGATACCCTTTTGTATCCCTCTTAATTTAATTTTATTCTTTTGCTGATAAAATAAATTAATATTAAATAAAACTTAATTATTTTTTAGATTACTATATTATTTTTAAATTTTTTTAAACTTCACAATTGAAATTTAAATAGGTGGTGAAGAAGAATGAAAGAGAAAATAGAATTGTCCCATGAAGTGAATTACACGTTGTAGACTGTCAGCAACAGTAGGATGTGTTGGTGTTTCATTTTAACAGAGAACTGCTTGTAATAGCACCTTCCAAAAAGTTAAAGAAAAAAGGATGAATTATTCTGTTTTTTACTATTATCTTCACAGTATAAGATTGAGTGTTCTTAATTTTGAATTTTTTACCAGAATTATTGATCTTTAACTTTTGGAGATGCCCATGGCAACCAATTAATGGCAAGTGTTTTTCTGTGTGTATAGCATGCTTCAATTTAATAGGAGAATGTACCAAAAAATATTCAATCTTCTTGTGTGTCTTGCTTTATTAATTGATTTCTCCAGACTTACTTCACACATTATTTGATGTAAGATAGTGCTTCTTCTTTGTCTTTTCTTCAATCTTCTCCATAATTGCAAAAATAATTGGACAAGGCAATAATATTTTTACTCTGCTATTATATAAGCCAGTCTGTGACGTCCTAAAATTTCTAACAAATTATATTAATTAAATATCTTGGAATAAGTGGTTATAAAAATAATATATACAAGACATTAAATTATTAAATTCACTTGCTCATTATTAATTGGATTAAATATTATACCTTGAAAGGTGAAAATGGATAGTGAGGGTTGTAAAGGAAGTGTTCACGATTTCAGTTTTCAAATCGAATATACCAAGGAGTAGGAAAGAAAACACCTACACCAGATCAATTCAAAACGGCAACCAATCAATTCAAATCCAAATCGGCAACACACTGACTTGATCCAAATCGGCAACACACTGACTTGAAATCATAAAGTTATGATATATAAGTCTATCCAGAACTAATATATCACTTCCGGATTAAATATATGAAAACTTACTTGGACAACATAAATGACGTTCCTGATATGTCAAGATCAGTAAACAAATATAAATGAATTTCAGATCTCTATCATCAACTTCATTTACAACACACCATTCGGGACATAAAAATCCAGAAATCATAATTTACTCATGAATATGGTCATCCAGAAGCTTAAATGAAACACATATAACCTTTCAGATATCTAAATCCGAAATATATAACAACCATTTCCGGATTTCGGCATTTTATGTTGAGTGAATGTCTTAAATTATATGCATTATATGCAGGGAGAAATTGCCAAGAATTATTTGCAATTGAGAGAGAACTCTATTCCAGGGTTCTAAACACAGGGCATGTTTTTACACTTCCTATCTAAATATCACTCCTCCGTCTCTTTACATAGATTGTCTGATGTTGTTTGGTATCTTTGTTCTACTCTGGTGGCTAGTTTTTTCTTTCTTCTTTTTTCTCTCCCATGTACTAAAAGAAGAAGAATCTACTTTCAAGATTAGTAGAAATGGAGAACAGTTTCAGTTTCTTCTATTTTCTATTTATATTCCCTTGCAATCTGATAAGGATTATGTTAACACGATGCTTATTAGCTATGAAACATGCATATTTTTTTACATGAAATGATATGAGCAGAAAAGGAACTCTAGAATTTGCAAAGTTGTAATCTACATTCAAGAAAAGTACAATATTATGCCATTATCCAAAACATCCAAAACATCCAAACGGATATAATATAATACATGCAAACGCACTAGTCTCTGAGAAGGAAAATGGTAGCTCAATGGCCGATGCCAGCAGCTACTTCCTTCTCTTATTTATGCCCCCACCGAAACTAGCATCTGAAAGATAGTACCTGTCTACAACATGAACAAGGATCATGATAAGCATAAAAAACTCTTAGAGAACCAAATGAAATAGAGATGGGTTTGGAAAGTTATGGTGATCACCAATATTTAACTAACTCATGTGGCTAGAATTTGGACACCACATGCTGCAGGAGCATGCTTCCCATCCTTAAACACAAGATTTCCTCTCACAAAAGTGTCCAAAACTTTTCCGGATAACCTTCTTCCCATGTAAGCAGAGAGTTCCTGAATACCAAATGGTTAAAGGAATCAGAAAAATAAATAAATATCATAATAGTTTGAAATGGTTTTAACTTATGAGTAAGAAAAAGAAAGTCATAGACAAAATGAGTTTAATAACAGAGTAAAGAAAAATTAAGACATACGTAATGTTTAATGAAAACAGGATAATTGTCATCCAGGTCGAACTCCTGCTCTGGTTGCCAAACTACAATATCTGCATGGTTTCCAACTTCAATGGTCCCCTAAAGCAAAAATGGAAATTTAGTCAGATTTCAACAGAAATTATTTTCTAAGAAGCAAAGATATACTATGTTAAGTCTGAGGCAAAGAAGGAATCACCTTTGATTCTATTCCTGCAAGTGCTGCAGGTCTCTTGCTCCACAATAATGACAACTGTTCCAGAGTTAGTCCATATTTCTTCCCATATGACCATGTCACCGGAAGATTAAACTACAAGTCTCCCAATAGAACATCAGTTAGTCTTTAGGCCAATTACAGCATCCACAGTTACAATATAAAATAAATAAATTCAAACTGTTCCTTGGAAAATCACCCATCTCTCCCTTCCCACTAAAACACAGAATTATGTCATTACATTGTAGAAAATACTCATTCATATTATTCAATTGTTTAATAAGTAGATAAGAACCAACCTCAAGCATGAACATAAGATTCAATCAAATACTGTGACTAAGCATTCATTCAAAGATCAACTTGTAGATTGATAATTGATTTCAAATAGGTTCGTAATGTATTATTGCAGTATTAAAAATGGTCTAACTTCACTGCAAGAAAAATCATTAACCTGCAAAGATGATATGCCCCCCCAAGCCTTCAAGAAGTCACCCTCCTCAAGAAGCTTGAGTTCAGGCACAGTTGGTGAATGATCAGTAGTTAACAGGTCAATGTGTCCCTCCTAAAATGAAGAGTAAACAAATAAAATAAAAACTGATGAGATCATAAATGATTAAAATAAGACAATACTAGTTCTTTGCCGAGAGGAAGCATACCAATACAGCCTCCCATAATTTGTCTTTGTTGTGTGCATCACGAATGGGTGGGGAACACTTAAAACGAGTATCTCCATTTGGTATCTCTTCAGAGGTGAAAGCCAAGTAGTGAGGACAAGTCTCAACAGTTATGCTATCACCTCGACTTTTTGCTTCCTGTGCATTATAAATGTATAACATTAGCAATCAGTCAATTTTGGTATGTTCCACATTTAATTTTAACCAGACAACTCAATGAACACAGTACCTTAATCAGATCTAAGGAAGCACTTGAATCAGACAAGTGGACAATGTGAACATGTGCTCCTTCTAAAGGACCACCAATTCCAGTGTCCTTCGAAACACCAACAAGTTGCCTAATGGCTGCCTCCTCCCTGGGAAAGTAAAAAAGAGCTTTAATAAAAAAAATAGGGAAACTTAGTGAGCAATATGACATCTAAAGATGCATGATATTGTGCTCATCCAAGATTCTAAATGCATTGTATCATACAAAAGCACAGCGGATGGATATTTCATATTGCTAGGATCTCTAAAAATATTCAGAAACCTCTTGAGTTATGTAATTTACAATGCTCTGGAACAAGGGTACTTTCATCTTCCCAACACCCTCAATCACAGCTTTCGCCCTATTGTGGCCCAGATTTCTACACTATTTGAGGCTCCACTCCTTGGCCTCACAGAGAGGGCTCAATACCAACTCAAGCCAAAGCCTTCGATGAGATAATTCAGATATGAAAACATAGGATAAATTTAAGCAGTAGTGTATCCAATTTCATGTTTTGACATGACAGAAGGAACAGACATAATGAATCATTAATCCAAAATAATTTTTTATGTCTTGATATAATGTTTATTTATTAAGAAAACAAAAACCTTACAATGTCTTACCATGAAGGTGGCCTGGTGTTGAGATAGGTCAAGTAATCATGTGGATCACGGTTATCATTAATATCCAAATGATTGCCATAATCTTGTTGAAGCTCAGCATGCACTACTATAGGTCTTTTATATTTTGCCAACACCGACAATCCAGCCTGACAAATACATTTTCTAAACAATTTAGCAATAGAGTTAATAAGTGTCATTCTTTAGTGATATTCCGTGCAATAGAGTAAAACATTACCCTATCAGATCTTTCAAGAGTGAAAAAAGTAATGCCTTAAGATCACAGTATATCAAGCAGAAGTGGGTATGTAAAGAAATATAAAGAACTGCATTGAACTGATTCAAAAAAATCCCAGCTATAACTTCACATGAATGTACCTTGATATGGTCAATAGTTGTCATAGGAAAGTCGTTAATTCCTGAAGGACACATAAAAGACTGCAAACAGAAAAGGGAGAAAACAAAAAGCGAGTCAGAGTGTTAGGATACACAAAGAGGAGGAGTTAGTTAGAATTAGAATAGTCATGAGTTAGTTAGAATTAGAATAGTCATGAGTTAGTTACTTGATTTGCTAGTTAGATATAAATAAGAAAGAAGGAGAGGGGGAGGGGGGAGTATGTAATATTTTTGTAGATTGAGCTTTAGCTCTTTGTGAAGGGGAAACCTTGGAGGAGAGAGTGTTCTCCTATTTCTTGTTCTTTTCTTTCTTTTCAATAAAAACCTTTCTTTTCTTCTCTTTATAATTCTTGGATCCTAACACAGAGTCAGACCAAGAAGCCAACAGATATCTGATGGCTAGTACTGTGGAGAGAGAACTCATATTATCACATACTTTCAAGAAACCATGTTTAATTCCAAGATGGTGGGATGATACACGAATACAGAAATTCAGGAATCCCCAGCAATATAGTGCCACACCACTTCAAAGATAAATACTAACGAGAGCCAGAGACCAAAAATGTCCAAAATCCATATATTCTCGGCAATAAAGTATCATTAATGCTAGGTGAAGACTAATGTAATAATTAACTTCTTGAAAAATGTTCAATCATAAAGTTGACCCGGGGAATATGTCCTTGACCTCTAAGCAAAGTTGCAACGATAATGCACAAGTTTTCAAATGTTTACCTTCACACCAAGAACACCAGCACTCAAGAGATCGTCAAGAATAGTTAGATTAAGTGCATTTTCAGGGACTAGGCCTCCCCAAAATCCTGTATAAGATTACAAAAAAAGTCTTAGTAACTACACTAATTTTATATGCTAAGGCAGAATTTATTGGTCATACCAACATCAACATAGATTTTATCCTCTGCAGCGTCAAGCTGGAAAAAGAGGAAACTTATGTCAGAACATTAATTGCATGGAAAATTTTAAATGATGTATGTCAGGAGGAACTCCATCTATCTCTTTGAAATGAAAAAAAATCATCATAAGATGGATATTACTTGAACTCACATACAGGATCGATCACTAATTACCTTAAGTTTCAGCGTTTCCTTAGACACGGTTGAAGGGTAATTGTTTAAAGGCATGTCAACCACTGTGGTTACACCTCCTGTTGAAAGAGTGTTGGAACAGATCCATTTAATATGTATATAAACCAAACTAAATAAGCTATGCATATCAATAACATTTGAAATAGACAGACAGTATAACTATCATTAGGAAGACGGTGAAAAATAATACAAGCTATCCACTGCGTAACATCTGATAAGGGCTCATAATTTCATACAAGTTACTGTTTTCTTTGTTCTAAGCTTGAAAGCAAGGGAAAAACTGATCAAGATTTCCCCTGAAATATCCAATGTACACTACTAATGAAGAAAATATGTTTATCAATAGAAAAAACATCTGCATACCAGCAGCAGCAGCTCTGGTACCAGTATCAAATCCTTCCCACTCAGTTCTTCCCGGTTCATCAAGATGTACGTGCCTGGCAAAGTAAGCAATTCAGATAATCATGTTTAAATATACAATGAACCAGATGGAGTTGATAATCAACTCTTCTAGTCTACCATTCCTACACTAGTAAATTCTTGCATGCCCAAAGCTATTATTATTAAACTATTCAACATTGATATATGTAGAAAATGCATCAAACAACAGTGTCAAAATAAACAACAATAAGATGATTTTCAAAATCTTACACATCAATCAGGCCAGGCATAACAACAGCATCTCCATAATCTATTATTTCTTCTTGCTTAGACTGCCCCTGCTTACCATATCCCTCAATGACAGATACTATTCTCCCTTCATTTATCTCCACTGTTAACGTTCCACGAATAAAATCAATTAACACGTCTACACAGTGATAAGCAAATTTTACATGTACAATTGAAACAATAAATGGTCAACAGAAAAAGTAGTCTTCAGTTAACTGTTAACTATTTCATGCTAGGGCCGCTCAGTGAGTTCTAAGATAGACACTGACACGGAGATTTACGTATAATTTTTAAAATATGAAATATATAAATTCACAATAAAAATTTATTTCAAAATAATGTTATTGTCAGAAATCTTTGTCGATACGTCGGACACCTGGTGTGCCATTCTTCATCCTTCATTTTAAGATTATCTTAAGAGAATGAAACTACTTTCTTGGATATGTTCTAAAATCTCACTTTCTTTGTTAGTTCCCGTGCACACAGAGACAATCCTGCACTAAACACAGTCATACATAAAATCCCACAATCCTACTTAACACAAAACCCTTTACAACCTCACACAACGAAATGAAAAGAGTAGAAACAAAATATAATAATCAAGGGTTAAAGAAGTAAAACCTGAACCAGAAATGATCCCCTGTGGGGTCACAATGCGTTTGCTGGATATCCAGAAGTGGTGATGGGGAAGAAGGCTGCACTTACTCCGTGGAAACTGCAGCATAAAAAGTCCACAACATTCAACCCTCACACCCTCTTAAATTTTCAGACAGGGACAGTTAAGATTATCATAACAAAAGTTCCAAACTAGTCACAGTGACCATATAGTGGCAGAAAACGAGGAAGTTTTATGACAACTTTGAAGTCAAAGTTGAGCGAAAAGGTTACTTCTTTATAACTTTTGTTGGTGACAAAACCGTAATCCGTGAATCGAAAAACATGAGAAAGAACCAACCTTTATGAGAGGATATAACTGGGCCGTGTGTGAATTCTGGAAGTAGAAGAATACCAAAAAGGAAACAAGGATTGATAGCAAAGGCAACACCCTCCAGATAAACTGATCCATTTCACACTCTCACTGATATTGTGCACTCTCTTCTTTGATAGTTTGAGTATTATATAACTAGACCTATGAAATGTGTGGTTATTACTGCAGAGGATGTTCCACACAGTTCATGATTTTAACTTTGAAGGTATATATCATATCAACTTCAATTATCCAAGATAAACCAACACTTTAATAGCAAATAATAAAGTTTTATTAATATGATTATTCAAAATCATGTGTATGATTAATTTAATTTAGTTATGTAATTTATGTGATTGGTCCAAGCCAAAGAACAAGACAACGTGGACCACCTCAGCGCCTGTCTCTTTCTCTTTTCTTATCTGATTTTATCTGATTATGCTATTATCACACATGTTTAAACACTATCAGTTAATCACCAAATTTATAATATAGGTAAAATTGTTTTCAAAAAAGGTTTTGTTGACACTCATTAAAAAAATAATTATAAATTCTAAACCCTAAATTTTACATCCTAAATTTAAATCCACTTGAAAATTATTTTACATTATCTGAGTAATTTTATTTAAGATTTATGATAAAAACATTCCTTAATCACGGTCTTTATTTTTATTTTTTTAAATTTAATTTTCACATTCAATTATCCATAGGCACCGTTTCAAGAGATCCAATGATTAAATGTGATAGAAGCCACCGAATGAACAACCATTAATAAATTGTACAAAACCAAGATTGATGAGGGAATAATATTTCTTTAATAAATGACTATATAATTATTTGATATTATACTTAATAAATATACTTATTATCTATATAAACTAAATTAATCTTAATAAAATAACAATATTTGAGCATGCCAATATATCATGAAAAGTTAAATATAAAATATTTATTTAATCAACATTTGTTCTAGAATCTTAATATTTAGACATTACATTAATCATCTAACTAGTCCTGTACCAAATTTTTGGGTGTTATATAACTTGTATTGTTCCAATTTAATTTAAAATAATTTATTTAATTATTTAAAATATTATCACTTCAGTGATGTCCACTTTTTCTTTTAATGTAAAAATTTTAAATAAAAATAATAATAGCATCTTATAATATTCAAAATAAATAATTAAATGTAACAACATTAATTTTAAAAAAATTAAAAAAATTATGGTATTAATGTCACATTTTCACGTATATAATGAATTAAACAAAATATTTTTTTAATTATAGATAAAATTCTCTAAATGATTATATCAATTCATTGAAACTGATAATTGTATAATTACTAAGTAATGCTATTATAAAACTTACTAAAAGTGTGCACATTATAGAAGTAAATATTTGAGCTTCAACTTAATTTTTTTGGTTGACCTAATTTCTTCTAAAATAATTGTTCCAGATGAATTTGTATAGGTAATTGATTTATGTAACTAACCAATTTGAACTTTTACATTTTTTTTAAAATAAGAGTGAGAGGAAGTGAGAGTTACAGGTCAAAATGTATATGAATTTGTTATTCTGGAATACTATATTTAGGTTTTTGAAATACTTTTTTAGATTTTTCGGATTTTTTTTTTTCAGAATTTTTTTCTAAAATATATTATTTATATTCCGAATTTATCTTTTTATAATGGAATTTTAGTTTTTTCAATTGTATTTCAGAATTTCATTTTCAAAATGCAAAAAAGTTATTTCAACTTTCTTTTTTAATGTATTTTTCAAATCCAAAATAAATAACAATTCTAAAATTTTAGAAATTGGCGTAGGTTAAAAATTATTAGATGCAGGAAACAATTGACTTATTTTGATTTTTAATAGCTTCCAGTAACATCGTTTTTAAGCTGAAACTGGTTTTATTTAATTTATTATCTTCAAATCCAAACATGAAATGTTTCTGGGTTTAATTTGCCTATTGTGTATTAGCTTTGTTTGATATATTTGCTGTACTTGGAATAATTTCTTAAAAATAGTGTAATTTGCACACTTCCAGATTATAGATTATGATTCATAACATTGGTAACTACATTAAATATAAATATACTTGACTAATTTCCTTCTCTACTTGATTAAACATTAACTCCCTCACTCATTTCAAACAATAGGAACAAAGGATAATAATAATAATAATAATAATAATAATAATAATAATAATAATAATAATAATAATAATAACAAATATTTGCAATAAATATTTTCAATTTTTTTGTTTTGTAAATATACTATAAAAACAGAATTCTCTGTATTAAGAACTAATATTTCAAATGCATCCACTGGATTCAAATATTTATAAGAAAATAAACAACTATTAAATATTCTGACAATCTTTCTCTTATGATTCTGCATTAAAATCTAAACAAATCTGATTGTATTAATCTATTTTTGTGAATATTAAAAAACAATTTAAAGTTATATTTTAATTGAAATACAGTTATAAACCATCTTAGCCGTGTACTGGTCTCATAATGTATTGGTATTCGATATGAACAGCATGGAGTAAACATATCAATTAAAGTAATTAAACTGTAAAAAAATAATACAAACGTTAATTACAATATACATCTTAATTTAGATTCAAGGTTCACCAAATACTATAAATAAATGCAATAATCAATAATCAAGACACGTGTATTTCACTATCACTACATTAGTTACACCTGAATACTAAGATAACTTTTTACAAATATATTATTGATTAAAAATTAAAACCCAAAGAGATGAAGAAAAAAAAATTAATTATTCAGACTTAATAATAAATGTTCATTTAAAACTTTATATAAATATCTTCCGTTAACATGATTTATTACATAAAAAACAATTAAGAAAAACTGTAATATTTACTAAAAAATTGCTTTAATTCCTTAAAAAGTTAATCAGGGAGATACTGGTTAGCAAAACCCTATATTTTACAATATATTACAAAACACACTAAGCAAAAATTAATAAGAATTTAAAAAACTTATTCGGGATATCTACTGGAACAACTCACATCACTTAATATTCTGTGATACTTTATATTTTTATATCTTTTAAAACGTTTTTCGACTAAACCTCATTAATTAAGACATAAACATGAGTGCAAATGATATAAATATTTATTAATTATCAAGAATACAGAGTTGGAAGGATCAGGGAACCCTGCATGAATTAGGAATGAAATTGATGAATTAGCAAAACATAAAAGTAATGAGAAAGAGATAACGAAGAATGGGACTTACGAATCACAATCGAAGTGTGGATCAATGAGGAACGAAAACTGAGTACTGCAGAATTGAGGAAGATGTGAGGCTCTCTCATGCTTGATTCCTGCTTTAATGACAGCTTCCTTGAGACAATTACATATGGATCTACGAACCTTAACTGTTTTTGTCTCTGAAAATATTGTCTTTATGTTTGTACAGCAAATGGGAGGTGGTGCTTTAGGACCCAAACCCAGCAAGAATGGCTCACATGGCAACAAATAAGTTATAGCCTCATTACATGTTATACCATGAACTTCACTTCCAACTAACATCATGTTTATTACCAACCCAAACCCTATCACTGTCTTCTCTCCCATCTTACAAACAAATCAATGCTAAACCTCAAAATCAATCTTTAATAGACAACCACAATGGACATGTAAAGTTATATTGCTCCTTTATAATCGGGAAAAATGTTACTTTGCAATCAGGAGTGGTATACAATTTTGTTATGCGATGAGTTTAGATATAAATATATATAATAAAAAGTAAATTTGTAATTAAATTATATAAAAAATATTAAAATAATAGTATTGAGAGTTGTAACGTGATTTGCATAAAAAATGTGGATTGTCAATGTATCATTATCCTTTCTAATCACCTCTTAAATATTATAGATTCTTTGTTAGTTATTTCTGGAGAAAATATCAATAGGTCACGAAATAAACAACTTTTTCCTAAACAACTTTTTACTCAAATTTTCCTAAACAACTTAAGTATGAAATAAAACACGAAATTGAATTAGGTCTTTGTAAATCTTAAATAACATGATTAAAAAAATAATTATAATAATCCCAAACTTCAATAAATTTTCTTCACAAATCAATTATAACATACTTCAATTCAAATAATTTCATTTTTTTCACACTTTCTTCTCAAATCTTCACACATCCCCTTTTTAATCCAAACACACACAAAAAAAAGTTACAAGAACATAAACAAGTAAACAATTTGACATGATAACAAATAAACCATATTATTGTGAAAATTTATGATAAAAGCTTTCTCACGAACCCCATATTTGAAATCATAACCATAATTAAAAGATGGAAAAAAATTCTACTAAATTATGTTGCATTTATGTAATTTTAACAATATATGTTATAGCATTATAGGTCGAGCTCAATTAAAAAAGAGGTGGGTCAGTTGATGATTGTGATTACTGAATCGATAAGCTTAGTCTCATTGACTTATATCTGTAGCTAGGGGGTTGTAGTATCGTGGGTAGAGCCTGACTTTAAAGATAACGATCGTGTCTACCGATTTGTGTAATTAAAGACATTGTTAGTGCAAGTTCGGGAATTCCAGATAATCAACCTTTGATAGGAAACAAACATTTATTATAAAATCAGGCCAATAACAAAATCAAATACAAAATAGGTAGTGAGAAATTTTTTAGTATATATCAAAAGATAAGAAAAGACAGGTCACATATTAACCAAAGAATACACTTATTTTTTACCATTTTGAATATTTTGAGTTTAAGATACAACTCAAATCCATGTTTATATGAGTGTTTCATATCCATATTTTCAACAGCACTCTTCTAAATGGGATATACATAATTGTCATGTAAAGAACATCATCATATACCATCATCATATACCATAAGTGGATGAAGTTTTTTTTTTTTTTAATAATGAACTCGGTCACTCTTATTTAAGGTTATTAAGGTTTTCATAAATTTCTCCTTCACCATCAACTTTGATCTTCTAACGTTTCGGTTTCTAAAATATTATTAACTTAATAATTTCATTATATTAATTCACTGTTAGTTTTAGGAAAATATACAGTTTAACAAATTTTGTTACTTTTCTTAAGAGTGTTATATCATTTCTTTTAGTTTATTTATTAATTATACATTTATTTTATATATACTACTATGTTCAATATTATATAAAAATTTATATAATTATCATTATTGATTAAAATTAAGTATAATTTGATTAGACAATTTTGGTTATAATTAAGTATTCTTAAAAATTGTTTGGAGAAGATGGAGAAAACCTATTTGAGAGCATTGGCACGCTCACAAATCTACTAAGATAAGTGTATACAACAAACACAGGAAGAAAGATGATCCCGCAACAATGGGTGCCTCCCTGTGGAAATCAATGCAACAACAAATACTCTGCATTCACCCAAATTCCATGTATTTTTCATTCTCAAATTTCAATTTATTCAATTCTTTCTTTATGGAGTTACATAACCATTTTTTGTCGTGTTATTGTAGGGCGAGTTTTCTGCAAGAAGGGGTGCAGTTCAGAGGGAGATACATGGGAAGAATGTGAGATCATTTTTCTTGTATTATTGTTATTATTATTATTATTTTATTTTTTTTCCTTCAAATGTTATTATTCTCTTAAAATCTAGGTTATCCTTCTGCGTAATGTGTTTCTGCATCAATGCTAGCTTAATAGTTAGTATGCAATTGGCCTGACCCCTTGTGTTGCTTTCCTTCCTCAAAGTGTGCACTTGTGTACGAAATTGTCAACCTGTATATAATTTTATCCCTCAAAAGTGCAATTTCAGTGGACCAGAGCTACACAAGTTTTCTTTTTAAGGGACCACATTGCATAATAGCTCTCCAAAACAATGGTATATTTGAGGAGCATAATAATTGCTTGAGCGAAAGACTGTACTTGGTGGCAAATTTCAGGTTTTGAAGATCATTTTCATGTCAATCTTCTTCTTGGCATGCTCTGGTGAGGAGGAAAGATATGATTATTAGTGTATTTCTTTATAAGTTGATCTTAACGGACCGAAGTTTATTCCAAAAAATAACAAAATCTTGCTTCTACATTCCAATGGTTTTCTAAACATGCTCTGTGAAATCCCAAAAGCATTGATTACTTGTAGACCATACCCTTAGGGAAACTACTGTAAAACCTACTAAGCATGCGTACTCCATTAGTGAGTTGGTGTTTATTCTGCCCTTCCCATATCCATGAAGGGTCTACAGTTCCCCTTATAAGCTAATGGGCCTTTCCATATTCTTGAAAGAGTTATGTGTACTTAGTTGGTTGGTCACCATAACTTTAGTTAAGTATCTTGGTCCTTTGACCCTGTAGAAGCTTGACTTTTGCTCTGTATACTTTGTTCCATTGTTACCTTAGACTGGTCAAAGGGTCCACATACCATTAGTATTTTTAAAAAAGAAAAAAAATGGTCCACTTTTTCAATTTTAGATTGTGGTCATGGCTGTATAAAAAAATTGATGTTCTGCATGAAATTGCAGTCCTGGATTAATTTTCAAAACCTTGGATTTTTTGTCCTGCAGAGTGTTTTCAATTGCACGCAACACTGACCACGAGCTGGGAGAGCAACCCCACTTGTGGGTGTATAAATGTACCCATTCTCAGTTCCATGAAAATTGTTGTATCACATACCCATATCTGTTCCATGCCTCTGTGTCCATAAACATGTGCCTTCGCACATTACAAATTCAATGCAGAAACAGGAGCCTAATCTTCATTCCTTTCAGCATATTTTGGATTACCTGACTAGGCGTTAAACCTTGTTTATTAGAGCTGAAATGATGATTGTTGAAGTAGCTCTTGCAATTTGATTCTGATATGTGAATGATGGTAATTGGTTAACCAGGTTTGGAAGATTGCAATCTAATTTGCTACAAGGACCCTGTCCTAAAGGACCAACAGTGGAGTGCTTATATTGATCGTTCCCCCGGTGTTGCCAGTTATTCAGCGGTATTTTCTTCTCTCCCATCCCATGCTTCTTTTACAGTTTTATTTCCCAAGTTGCCACTTTAGTATTTAGCAACTTGCAATGTAGTTCATTGCTGGTTTGGGTTCATCCTAACAAAGTTCTCCTTTGATGGTTTCTCTTCTCTCAACTCACATAATTTTAATGGTAAATTTCAATTTAACCCCTTAGAAATTCATCAACTTTAAAATTCCGTAATTTATATCTATCATTCAAATGCATGCATTTCAATTTTCAACACCTTGATTAGTATGCCCTTCTCCCAAATTGCATGGAACTCCTAAAATTCAAACCATGTTGAAGATTTGGCTTCAGAAACATACTGGCAGGAGATGCTGACAGTTCTGTGTAAACTGTAGGCAAAATAGTGATCCAATACTCTATCAATTGTAGTTGTATTTAGTGGAACAAAAACCGAAATATGCTAGAAATTGCAAATGGCTCTTCATTTTTACTGACTTGTTTCAAGTTCTAATTAACTAAATTTTGTTTGAATTCATATTTATTCTACTTGAGCCCTATGAATGAAGTGTTTGGTTTTGAGGATTATAGCTGGAAAAGAATATAAAATTAGGTAAATATCAAAGGCATATGCTGTTTGGTTTAGACTTATTGCTAAATATAAATCCCTTAGTGCAAATGATAAATATAAATGGCATTCTCTAAAGTCTTGTACCAATGCTACATTTTTTGTATTAAAACTTGATCTGATTTTAATTTAAAGTTTCAGCATTGGATTTCATAGGATCTACTTAATTATGTTACTTTCATTTTGGTATGCGCTTACCAAGTAGTGAGCTACAACTTATAATATTGCTTGTTTTGTTTTACTTTAATGTGGTCAATTAACTGGCTGTTTAGCCAGTCCAGAAATTATCAACTTGGCAAAAAGTTAGGCTGGGTTGTCCAGTGAACTTATTTTCATCTCTGAAAGCTAGACAGATTTGGGAGGCCAACGTTTGTTAAAAAATTCTCTGTAGTCTATGCATCATTTGTCTACATCTCCTAACCATCACAGAAAACTCAGTCCCGTTGATTATGTGCATGTTCCCGTATATACAATTTTGCGACACTCTCATAACTCTTAATGGCTAAAGATTAGTTATTCAATAGCTTTGTTTATGTATTAACTATGGTTAATCTCTTCTGATACAGGAATGTTTCCATGCTTGTGTATCTGGTTGCGGTTATAAGGTCAGTTTGATTTCAAGAACCTAAATTTTTATTAAATTGTTGTGTATCCCCTTCAATGTATCAATATATTTTCCCTTCATGCCTTAAGCAGTTTTTCCGCCGTATTAAGTATTACTGGAAGATGGTCAATTTATTGGAGATAATCATTTTTTGAAGGTTAAATTAATATAGGTTCTTGAAGTTTTTGTAGTTTTTTTTTAAACAAGTCTCTGTTTTGAAAGTGTGTAATTAGGTTTATGAACTTTTAAATCATTTTAACTGGGTCCTTAACCATACTGTCGTTAAGATTCCACTGAGTACATGTAACGTAATATAGTATAATATAATATACTGAGTCAACTGATGTATATGTTGCATTGTGTAGTTTGATGTGAAAAAAGAGAAAGTTGATGAAGTTACTCCTAACAGGCCTCCAAAGCCTGCCCCAGTTGAGAAGCCGAGACCACAACCCGTAGAACCGATTGACCTGTCTGAGGACATGCCTGGTATTTCTGCATAGTACAAACTGATAAATAACCTTAGTCTTACAAAACAAACACAGAAAACATGATAACCATTCTTTTACAGCCTACATTTTCTTAGGAATTCATTTTTTAGTTCATCCATTGTGTCGGCACGAATTTAAGGGCAAGTGTCACTGCCAATGCCTTTATTTAATTGAGATTTCAGAAACTTCATGTCGTCTGAAAAGAGGGATATGAAAATTTTTGTAGTTGGATAACCATATTTTTGCTGTGTCTTTCATGATATTATACTTTGTTTGGATCAGGAGCAAATTAGAGAGGAATAGATTTTTAATTTAAAGAAATAAAAACGACAAAAAATAGAAGATAAATATAGTTGATAGAAATAAGGGAAGAAATAGAAAAAGTATCTTTGCTTAATTAGGTGGGTGAAAAATAGTGCTTCAAGAAAATGAGTTTTTTGCATGAAAAAAATCTTGTACTAAATAATTTGGCTTGAACTATGCTTACATGCCAAAATAACTTCTACACACCTTGGAAAGAAAATCTATATCAAAACATTATTTACACAATTTGGAAAGAGTTTTGTACTATATTTGGATTCTAAGACGATAAAGTATGAAAACGATATGTTATTTCAGCGAAATTTCAAAAGAAATTAAAATTTTATAACTTTATTGAAGTAATTAGATTACTTAAAACTATATAATTTTAAATTTTATTTAAAAGGTAAAATTTGAAATATTTCATATTATTAAATTTATATTTTATTTTCTCTATAGCTTTTATTTTTTATTTTCTCTATAACTTTATTTTTGTTAAGGTGTCATCGACTTGAATAAAACCAAAACACTATTATTAAATGATTATTTTTTCATTGATGTTGACTAGTCTTTTTTATATTAATAGAAGTTATTTTGTTATTTAAATTGTTATAATTATTTTATTATTGTTGTAGATTAATATTATTTGTTGTTTAATATTAATTAATTTTTGTATCGACCAATGTTAAGGATATTATTTTTTTAAAATACAATTTTTTTTTTCAATTGATGTATGTCATGGTTTTTTTGTTGATGTTTACATTAATAATTTGTATCATCAACACAAATATATTCTTTACACTACGATTTTTACTAGTGTCAAAATTGAAAAAAAATTCAACTAACATCAATGAAAAAGACAAAAACACCCTTAACATTAAATATTTTTTATTTGATAGTAATTAAAATACTCAAATGAAAAAAAAAATTAAAATTTACTAAGTTTGAATGATCTTATTTAAATAAAAAGTAAAGTAATTTAAAATAAATTCAATTCAAATATAATATATTTAAATTTCTATCCATATATACAAGATTAAACTTTCCCAAAACCATTCAAAACGTAGCTTTCCCTAATCACTTAATTTTGTTTGAAATTATATAAAGGCTATACTAAAACAAGTATAAAACTTATATAGCTTTCTAGATTTACAAGATAGGTTATCAATTTGGTTCGCTAATTAATATAATTTAACTATAATTTTGTAACTTTGGTAAGATGAATTGAGTTTTGTTTGAGGCATCAATAGAACGGTATTGAATAAAAAGTTTATAAAATTGAAATTCGATAAATGTAACCACATAATAAATATGTAATTAATCACGTTAATTGTCTAATAACTTTACTGCAAAACAATTTTAGATTTTGTTATATAATTATTATTTATATATTTACCATAAGTGTATTATCGTTATCTTAATAAATAATTAATCTTTAAATGTATAATATAATTAAACCAAATTATAAATGGATAGGGTTTGATTCAAAACTGGGATTAATAAAAAAATACACTTTAAAAGCAATTGTTGCTGCCCAGGATCGAACTGGGGACCTTTAGTGTGTAAGACTAACGTGATAACCACTACACCACAGCAACCAACTTGTTAATGAGTCAAATTGTTTAATTGTTAAATATACTGAAACCATCATTTAAATTAAAAAAAAAATATTTTTTTAGAATTGAATATTATTTGACAATAAGTGATAGACATTTTTTTAATATTGAAAATGTATGATAACGGATTGCAAGTAAAGAGAAAATACTACAATCATTTTTTTTATTAAAAGAATTGTAATTGTAAAGTGGTTTTAGATGTTAATGCACGCACGAGTACTCTTAAATTAATTGTATGAACGTTTTCATTAATTAGAATTTCTATATCACTAAATATATAAATATAGAGTGGGCAAACTGCTTATTTTTTCATTGATCTAATTCATTAAAAATATATTTATTTAAATCTGATCATTATTTTGATTTATATTTTATCTATTTTCCATATTAAATTTCCATTTTACTTAAATAGATTTTAAAAATTGAAAAATTCTCAATTTAATTCTCTCCCCTCCAATCGCTGCTATGCCAATGTCATCACCTATGGCAGATATGTTTCTCATTTTTTTTTCTGATATTTCAACATTTTAATGTAAGAAAAATAAATTATGTGGAGTTACTTCTATGGTTTTGGGTTAAACAAGAGCAATAATTCTAAATCTAGCAATAAAATTAAATCAAAATAATACATACTTTCACACTCTAAAAAAAAGTTACAATCTAAAAAAGTTAAATAAATATAATTAAAATATTATTATTTTGAGTTGTGAAGTAAATATTTATTATTTTGAGTTGTTAAATGAATATTTTTTGTTTGATGGATAATAAAATATTATCATTTGATGTGAAAGATAAAACTAGAGGCTCACTCTGTTAATAATGTAAATGAATGTGTTTTCTTTGTTCTTTTTGGTTTGCTTGGTTAACTAAATTAAAGTCCAATAATTTTTTTTAGTGTTAATTTTTGGTATTATTCTTACAAAACTTTTTTATCATTTGGGAAATCTCGTGGCAATATGAGCACCTTATGTAATGTAGTAACTAATGTTTGCTGAAATTTTTTAATAAAATTGCTGCAAGCTTGTCACAAATAGACTGTTTCACAGGCATAATAGCATGTGTCTGTGTGACAGTGAGAGAGAGAGATGTGTGCATAAGAACTGAAGGAGGAAATCCCAAAACAATATGTTTTGCAGAATTGTGAGCTAATAATGAAGAAATGAGTTGCTATTTGGGTCAAAAACTAGATTACATTCTTGTGTTGCACATAAAATGGTCAAAAGTTGAGACAAGACAAAGAGGGAAGAGGGGATGAATGATTTCTATTCATAGCTATTCAGCTTTACTTGACTTTCTCTTCATTCTGCTAAAAGGTCCAATTGTTCGATCCATGAGGTACATGTAAATCACCTGGCTCCAAGATCTATAGCATGATAAGCTGTCATAAAACTCTGGAGCAATCTCCTTCACCAGATGAAGCTTGTTGCCAGGAATTCTTGGGAAATCATGGTGTTCATTATGGTAGCCCACATGCCAAGTGAGGTAATTCAGAGGTCCATAGTAAGAGTATGTCTCCTGGTCAGGATTGAACACATAATGCTCTGAAATGAAGTGGCCAGCCATTGGATGCATCCCACCACCAAGAAATGTCGAAAGTATCAAATAAGCAAGCGATTTCCAGCCAAAAAAGTAAACCATTGAGACATCAAGTCCAATCTGAACAGAGAAGTTGATGAATTCCCAACAGCCAGGAGGCTTTGGCTTAAGAAAGAGAGGTCTAAGTGCATAAAAGAATAGCTGTAAAAAGACCCAAATGGTTTTTGCAAAAACATTCGTCACCAGACGAACTTCAGTAAGACTAGGGACATCCATGTCAATGCCATCTACACCTTGGAACCGGTGGTGCTCCAAGTGATACTTCTGGAAAGTAACAGACATGGGCACACCTATAGGGAGGTTAGCAAAAATCCCTAACCAACGGTTCAGGGATGGAGTTGAGAAGGCCAGGTTGTGACTCAACTCATGGATAGCCAAAAAGAGATTGTGGTTGAGAAATGATCCAAAAAAGTATGCTACTAAACATATCTTCAGCCAGCCAGCATCTTTAAGCACTACACCAGTAACAAGCTGAAGCAAAACAACTCCACTAATCTGCAACATCACAAGTTTCAAACACTATTAATACACACCCTATCAGGTTGGTAGAAATTTATCCATCCACCTAAAACACATTTCAAATCCATATCCCCATCTAATATCATGCTCACATATTGATGCTGATCAAAAAAAAAAAAAATGCTCACATATTGAAGAAATACCACTTAATAGAATAATACAGTACACACACAACAACTTCTTATAATAAATCGTCAATGCACCAACAATTTAAAGAGTTTACATTGCAATCTAATCAAAAGTTGCCCTATGTGATAAGTGTGTAGAATTCTACATTAACTGTCATAAAAATCACACCTATCAAGATTTCAGATTAGTTGACAACGTCAATTTACACTGCATAGATATCAAATTCACCTTTTTTATTTCAAACATGAATGAATTGTGCGCTCGAATTTTCTCAACAGATCTAAGTTGAATATATATATTATATATATACATACATATATAACTACCACGTCAATGTAGATTTATCTTCAGCAGATACACACATTGTTATACCAATTGAAATAAGTTGGAAACCATTACAAAAGGGAGAAATGACAAAAAAGTGTGCAATCCGCCAGCCACACAGACAATGCCAGAGACAAAAAGATATGAAAACATAAAATTGGGGAAAATGAAAGAAAATGGAAAAAAAGTGACGACAACCCAAAAGCCAAAAACACATACAACAACAGCATTGAGGGAATGGGAAGGAACCCAGAAGAGAAAAGAACGAGATTTGAATGAAAAACGGGAAAAGACGAAACCTTGAAGAAAGCGGAGTAGTCGGGGCCAAAGAGTTGCTTGATTTGAGGGTATTTGGAGAGGATCTGACGACGTCGTGAGGCATGGGGTTCGTCGGTGTAGGACCAGAAGAAGCCCCCGGCTACGACACCTTCTTGATCTCCTCCTTTACCCATTTTTTTCACCCTCTCTCTCTCTCTGATATCTCTCTTTCTCTCTCACTCACATTAGATAGAAGAACAATGCATATATATTTATAAGAATGAGATCAAAACTGGAAAATGGCTAAAAAAAGATGGAACAGACATAACCATTTGTTTGCCCCGACATTACAGGCTGGAAAATTAGAGGACTGCCCTTGATTGGATGTAATGTTACCAAATAAACAAATCTATTTTTGTAATTAACCTTTTCTTAATCTTGTGGGCTATTATTCCTCATTGTTCTTCACCACCCTTTTCCACCATATGAAATTTTAAAACTTATGCCACATATATACTTCTCATCATGCCTTCTGGCCTTCTGCAACGGCTATAATTATCATCGATTTGGATCCTAGTTAGTTTAATCAATCTTAATCATTTCAATTATTTAATATAGTTAGTATAAAAATCACAATAGAATAAAACTTACCCTGTTTTTTTTTTAATTTTTTCACTGTTTTAGGTGTTTTTTTTTTTTTTACTGATACATTAAGTAATAAAAGTTAAATTTTATTAAACAAGGTACAAAATTTATACGCCATAAAAAAAATTATCATGAAAAAATAAACAAATACCTTGATATGATGAGATTAATGAAATTTTTTTATTATATCTTTTATTTTGATCTAGCTCCATTATAATGATTATTCTTGCTAATTTTCATTGGGATGGATAATATGTTATTCACAAAAGGAGGGAATATGCTTAGAATATGTGGCCTTCATAATGTTCTTAATATCTATATTTACAATAACAATTATCTGAAATTAGTATTATATCTGGAAGTTGTGGCTCTAGCTTGCTGCAATAACAAAACAACAATTGTCCAACAGATGTACAATACTTTTAACTTTACATTTACAATAGCATATGAACAAATAGCATATGAACAACTTGCTGCAAGGCAGCGGGAATGAATCAGAACAGTAGTAGGGTTGAAATTTCTTGGAAATTTCTTGTGTTTTGGAACACTATTAATGAAATGAAATGAATGTGGTGGTAATTTAGATTTTATTATTATTAATTCAGATTTTATTACCATTAAACTATTTTACCGTTATATTGTATTAATGGTTAATTTATAGGCCTGTTAGTATTCCTATTCCTAGTTTATAGTTTCCAGTAATTATAATTATTATATATATGATTGAGTGAATTAAAATGAATAAGATTAGTTTTGCAATTTTGTGCAATTCCGTTCAATCAGTCATGACTAAATAGGTGGGATCCATGGAAAATGTACTCTTCTGACGCACAGAATATGGAAACAAACCTCTTGTTAATCAGTAATTCAATCTGTACATGATATACATACTCTCACCTTCACCACCAACCCACAGTAAACTCAGGGTTGGAAACTTTTTTGCAAGACGTGGGAAGCAACACTACGACTCTATAAACTAAATTTACCGAATGACATTCGGAGTTTATGTTACTAAATTGAAAGGAACTGTCCCTCCAACACCAGACAGTGAGTAAAACCAGTCATCTTAGATGAGAGTCATAAGGGTCAAAAAGAGAGTCTGGAATGATCAAAGGCAACTTATCTATGTACATGAAAAGCCTTTTAAGATTCTCCCTTGTCACTGTTGTCATGTCTACAACATCCCTACCATCAGTGAACACCCACAGATCACCTGAGTTTACTCTCTTGAGACTGTCGCGGCAAAAGGGGCATGACTGTGATCTTGTTCTCCTGCAAAACATAGCAAATTACAGTGATGTCATTTTGAACTGAACAAGAGAACACTTGAGCAATGCACGCACTGGTAGATACAATGATGTAAAATAAAGTTTCATGTTCTTAGACATGCAGCAGAACTAAATAAAAACTCATCAATTACAATTATGCTCAAACATTAAATGAGAATCTGATCACAAGTATGGAGATTTGGTTAATGAGAGAATTGTCACACCATGAAAATTAAAAGAGGTTTGGAAGAACCATGTGTGATCATTGCAAACAGTTCAGTGAATTGTTACATTGAAGTTGTTTTGAGGTTCTTTGAAAGAATAATTGATATTGAATTGCTTAGCCTACGTAACCACTTAAGGGCAGAATGGCTGATTGCCAGTTGACCATTAAATTATCACACAGGCACAGATTCTGAATGCATGATGAGCCTGGAGAGAGAGATCTTCGTGGTTTCATCCGGTCAGAGATGTAATATAGCTCACAAATGAAACAGTTCCCCATGAAACTAGCAATGCAATTTCCTTTTTCTATCACTGCAATATCATAATAGTACAGTATAAAAAGCTATTTCATTTCTCCAAGTTAAGAGTTTTTACATTAGGGGCTAGGTGCGAGGGAAGGGAGAGCTAATTATTAAGACAAGTACAGTAGTAGTTTATTAGTTAGTTAAAGGGGGTCACTAAGACAAGTAAATAAACGGATGTGGGTAGGAGGATATTCACACTACGATGTATCAATTGAGAGAACTAAGTTGTGAAAGGAGAAATCCTTGGAGGAGAAGGATAACTCTTTATCTGATTTTCAGATGAATTTCATTAAATCAATATAATCAGTCTTTGGGTTTGTAAAACTTGATGCTTTCTTCTTTCTTGCATCCAAAGTTTTGACTAAGGTGTGGGAGAGCAATGATCGTCACTAGACTAGTGTTCAATAATGATCTAATGCTTTTTTTTTGTAGATTTGATTGGCTGCAAATGGGGGACATAACACTTCCCCACGCACTTTTTCAATAGCATATAAAATATCTTGTGACTGAACACTTTTTGGAGCTCTCCCAAACACTAAACCAGATTCCAAGATGTGCCAGGAACAAATTCACATTCAATCCATACAAAGAGTTTAATGAATTTACTTCAGCCCAAGAAAGGCACATATCAAACAATCAAGTTAACACAATGTTAGGATCTTCTTTTCAGAATTGAAAAGGTTAAAGCCTAACAGAAAAACAACAGGACACAGAAAAAGATTCTTAACTTCCTCTCTTTATTACTGAAAACTCATTACAAGCCAAGAACCAAGGTATATAAATACTCCTCCAAAGGAGATTACTCCTTTCCACTGGAACCAGTCCAGTTTTACAACAATATTTCCTAAAGTTCCCTCTCTACGTAAAGGAGGTTTATTTATAGAGAAAACATACGTGTATTAAAGTTTGTTGCTCTGACTTGGTCCTAAAACACAACATTTCACAAACATGTGTCCCTCACCCTATAAAAAGTACAAAATATCCCTAAAGCGCAAGGTGCAAGACATCATATATTAGACTACCATCAAGCTAATTCTTGCATGACTTCCCAACTAGGCACCATACAGAGACCCATTTCATTTTTATTCAAAACATAATACATTACATTTTCACAGCACTTTCAGCACATGAACTTTGAGGTAGACAAATACTTTGAGGGCCACATACATACCAACAATTCAAATTCAAGTTTACTATATTAGTATTAGTATCAGTTATAAATATGATACAAATACATCATTTCTGAAATATCCATAGATCATAAACTAAGAATCTAGCATTATAGCACCTTTCCAGCTACATATATTATTGACATAACAGCTGCAATCAACTTCTCTTTAATTCATTCCCATGTTTGCTACTTTTTAATCGAATACTTATATTAAGAGCAATAACAGAATAATGAGAATTGAAAACCCATACTTATATACGAACTCACACAAATGCATATAGTGCCTGTTATGGCATCACATCCGCAGACACATGATTCTAAAACCAGGTCACTAGTGGTGAGACTGATTCTAGAGATTTATTGTATTTCCACAAGTGGGGATAATAAAAGAAAGAATTTTTCCAGGAAGGTTGACTAGAAATTTATTGTAAAAACACTAGCTTTGCTCAGTAGATATTGAGAATACTGCAATCTTTTTTATTCTGTGTATTTTTATCATTACACCAAAATGGTGGAGCCGCATGAGATGAAAATCTCAAGTACGGTTCCGGCAGCCAGAGATTCTTTGAACCAAATCACAACCATAACAGATGTCAGCTCAATATGAAGGAAATTATGTGGAAGCTCTGTTATTCATTACACTACTTGCAAAGGCTGCCATGGCAGAAACTATCTTACTTAACATCATCAAATAATTACATCCAAGCAAACTGAGCAAATCCAAAATCTACAAAAAAAAAACAAGCAGATTCAACAAATTACAGTTTACAGAAGTAACACTTTATGCAATACAGTTCTAATTATTGAACCAAATAAAAAGCTTCCATAAAAAATTCTCCCAGAGAAGTAGAAAAAACAACATCACAATTTCATACTTCTTAGCATGAACAATTCATGACCATAAACAAGGAAATGTGAGCATCAGCGAGAGAAAGTACCATTCGTGGTAACATTTCAGGCACATAACATGGTTGCAGTCGGGTAACACAATCTTACTGTTCATTTCCATGCATATTCCACATTCTTCTTCCCTTTCCATATCTATAACCGAAAGCTGTCTGTGCTCCTCTTCGTCTCTTTTCCGATACCTCTCCGAGCATACAGCCTTCTGTTTTTTATCCTCTGTATCAGTTACACCATTTTGCAGTTGCAACAAAGAGGGATATATGACCGCTGATCAATGCATAAATTCAGTACATCAGCAATTCATATAGACTAAAATGCAAACGAACTTGTCTATTATTACATAAAAATATAAATATACCATAGAATTCTCTAATACTTGCTTTCCTTTCATAGGTAGACATGGTAGTTGTCCCATCTACGTACACCTGAAGCGAGAGAAAAATTTGACAGTTGCCACCTGGACCAAATTTCTCAGTTTAATATGAACATCCAAAACCCATAATGCCTTAGACCTCACCTTGTATATTAGGATTCTTAACAGTCCTAGGGCTCCGGCAAGATTGCAATCTGTCCATTGCACCAAAAAGATAAATAGGTGTGCTGCCATACTGTATGACATTCTCATCTGAAGGCATGCACCGTCATATTCCCTTGGAAAATCTGATGCCCTACAACACACCCAATTGCATATAAAGTGATGAATATAAGCAAGAAGAATGGCTAGCGACAAGGAAAAAAGGCAACCATTCAGAACTCGAGTATGTTATATGTAGCCTCTCTAGACAAGTTACTCTAAAGGCTCATCATAATAAACACAACAAACTTCAATATACTGAACCAAAAAAGAAAAAGAAACACACGCAAGCATGGCACTCGTTGAAAAAGATAATGCACTGCATATCATATATCAGGAAGAAATAAATCGGCATAAAAAATAATCATGCATTATTTGCTAGTCAACCAAATCACTCAAGAGACCGTCCAAACCCTGCCAAAGGCTTAAAATGTCACACATATCATGAAAGGAGAAAAATATTGTCACTGCAGACACAGACAAGACAAATGAATGAAACTGTGAAAGGAATAACAAAATTCTCTCTTCGTAACCACATAAATCCGGCAAAACGAAAGCCCAAATTCTCCAAGTTTTGGGCACAAGATACACGACAAAAGAGTAAAATACAGTCATTTACAAAATAAAAACCAGAAGTTAGTCGTTAATATAATATGTCACCAATAAGCGAACCAAACATGAGGTGCAAGCCAGATGAAGAACTCCGCCAAAGGTTTCACTCTGTGAGGTCCGGGTTCCTGAAGTACTAAACTTTCCACAAGTGGAGATAACAGAAGTTGAAAATTACTTGAACCATGTACTTGCAGAAAAATTAAATGCACCATGTTTATGAAGGAAAATTGATGGTTGACCGAGAAGGAAAGCAAAAATCAGAGGCTAAACCCCAGAGAATCATTCCCTAGACCAAGAAAAACTTCACTCGTGATCATGATCCAATTAAAAAAAAAACACTATTTTTCAGAAAAAATAAACTAAAGGGTGTCTGAGTCTACCATTTAAAAACAAAAATACAAACTTGATCACAATAACATATTTTTCTTGAAGGAGTGCGAAAAATTTAAACGAAATGACTGATGAAAGATAAAAAGAGAGAAACTAACAGGGTATTGGCATGGTGAATATCAGCTTCAAGCAGTTTCAAAGAGTCCTTGAAAGACCTTCCCATGGAAGCTATGTACATATCTCTCTCTCACACACACACTCACACACACTCCCAGTTCCAAACAAGATTCTAAACCCCACTGCTAAACCAAAACCCACTATAAATTTTCGTGCTTTCTCTCTCTCACCTCTACTATAGCCACGTTCACAGTGTCACACACACTCTTCTTCAAAGCCTTCAAAGCCATCACCAAAAGCTTTCGGTAGGACACGTGGCGCAACTACCTAATATATTATTCTTAGTTGCGTTATTATTATTGTTAATTTATTATTAAATAATTACTGATTAAATCATTCTTATCCACTTTACCTTATTTGTTGGCTTTGATAGCTTTCCCTCTACGCACCACTGATGGCTAGCCATTCCCTCTCTTCCTCTTTCCCCCCTTTATACTTATTTATTTACATTTTTGCCACCCCATATTTTTTCCCTTTTCTTTCTCTTTTTTTTTTCTTCTCTTTTCATGTTCATGATTTCTACTTTTATGAGTTTCTTATGTATACATTCCTTTTTATCAAGTAAAAATCCCTAATGGTTGAAGTTGGCCATTTTGTTTAAAAAAAAGTTGGTTTTTCAAAATTATTTTAAAAAAATATGAATCTGAGTTTAACATAGGGTTTTCTAATATTTTACAGAATAATCGTGTTTATTTTTTAGTCAAATTTTTGTTTATTAACTAAACAGATAAATTTAATCAAATATTTAACAAGTTAAACTCAAATAACTTATAAGCAATTCAATTTCTTTGCAATGACAGGGTTAGCTTTCACTATCTAGACATATTGATAAATATATTTTAGTTTCTCCAAACATATATCTTTATTTTTAGGATTGATTGGAAATATTTTTTTCAATGATTTTAATTATTTTTTATCAAATATGATTGTTAATTGTTTTAGTGATTTTGTAGGGATGGGTTTCTTTTATGTGAAATTGTAGATATTATTGAGTCTAGTTAGTCTTATTGATTTATCGATCTTTTAGTTTGTCAGTCCTCTCAGTAGTAAGATACATTCAATTATACTTCGATGTTCAAATCAATTTCCACTCTAATAGGTACATTTGTTTGGGATCAAATTTTTAGTATCTTGTGTCCCATAATGTTCCTCTATTTGTAACAATAATTTTAAATTTTTGATTGAATGGATGATTAGATTGTCCAAAATCGATTCAATTACATCTTAATTATATTTTACATGTTTAAATGGGTGAATCTCTAATTAATGATTTTATTAAATCTTGTTTAGGAAAAAAAATATGTGATTGATCACATATCAAGAAATCAAATAAATATATATCCAATTTCCAATAATACATTAATTAAACATGTAAATAAAACATAATAATCATATCATATTCAATAGAAATTAACCTTTAGAACTAATTTCTAATCATTTAAACTAATCAATCTTAGTTTTAGGATAATATTTTTTTTCTCCATAAAAAAATCGTAAATAATTTGGAAATAATAGTTTTTAATTTGTATACTTTTAGTTAAACAATTAATGAAATTTATATATATATATTTATAAATTAATTTTTAAAATTGAAAATTATGTAAATTTATGTACCTTTACGAAAATTGTTTATATTTTAAAAATTTGAAAATAAATTTTTTTAGATAATCAAATTTATTAATATAAAACTACAGAAACTTATCACTTAACTAAAAGTTATAAGAATTAAAAACACATTAAGTTATTTTTTTTATAAAGTTATAGGAATTAAAAACACGTTAAGTTAAAAAAAAGTTATAGCACATTAAGTTAAAAACTTAAAAGGATTAAAATAAAAGCTTACTATTATTACTTTTTTTCAATTTTATTGAGGGCATTTTTGTAAGTCTATTAGTTTGAAAAGGTCGCAATTGGCGTCTGCCTTTAATTATCATTTATCTGTTTGTTTTTGGTTTTGGAGAATTCGAAAGTATTCATTTCTTCTTTTTCTTAACTTTTGGATATTTTGTTTATGTTCATTGCTTTGTAAATACTTTTATAAAATTTTATAAATAATTTTTTAAAGGTTACTTTTTTTGTTATAGTTTCTTTATAATGAGATATACAACTTTTGAGTAATAATAGATTTTATCTCTCTTCGTCCTTTTAATTATTATCTCACACGCCTTTTCTCTTTTCTGTTTCCATCTCTCTTTATTATAAAATAATAAATTGTATAAAATAATTTATTGTAAACAAATAATTTGATGTGTACTAATTTAATAATTTTGATTAATTTATTACATTACCATGTGAAATATGCTGTAATTAATGTTATAAGAAGTATTTTTAATCTATAATATTATTAGTTAACCGGACATGATAGTTAACTAAATACACGTAAATCAAGGTATAGCATGCTTTAAGGTGAAATCGTTAAGAAAAAAAATATTTTGACACATATATACAAATTTTGATGTGATAATTTTAATAAAATATATATATATATATATATATAAATTATTAAAATAATAATATAGTTTGTTTGTTAAGTGGATGTATAAATTTTTTTAATGTAACTGTATAAAAAGAATGAGTGATAGATATCAATTACTTGATATTGTTTAAACCCTAAGTTGATATTTTTATAATGATCGAACTATTTATCAAATTCTTTTAAATCCAAATAGCATTGATATGATAAAAAAAAAAGATAAGTTTGATGTTTAAAAATCTTTACGTGTGATATTTTTTTATGATAATACCATTATATTTTTATATATCGTAACCATCTGTGATTCGTCTTCTTCAAAAAGGAGACAAAAATACAATTAATTATAAGTACAAACTCTATTACCTACTCATATCCATTTATTGATTATCACATGCTAGTTAATGATGATTTATGTACATTGAAAGGGACCAAAATTTGTATCCATATATGCATATCTCCCTAGATTAATTTATTTTGCCTATTTTGCATAGGAATAATTATATATTTATTTTTTACAATTATTTATCTGGAAAAATTGAAAAAAAAAGTGAGGAATATTATTTTAATTAACTTTTTAAAATAAGTTTGACTCTATTTAAATTAAACATAAATAAGTTTAGTTTTATAAATATGGTATTTATAAGAGTTAATTTTTTTTATTTGATTGTTATTTTGTTTTTGTGGGTTACAATTTTTACTTATTCTCTTGTAAATTCTATGTTAATTATAAATTAGAACATTTAACAGTATATAAGTGAATAAATATCTCATCTTATAAGTTATGAAGTTTAATTAGATTTAAAATCAATTTTTTAATAATATAAAAATTATTTTGAATTTATTTATTTATTGATCTTGTTATATTATCTGTTATTGGATTATTCATAATATATAATATATAATCGGTGTGAATATGAATAAATGATCGTTTTTTTAAGTAATCTAACCGATAATGTTTAATAGGTTTTCCACAAAAAGGAAAACAGAAGTAAAAATCCGTGACTGAACATAATTAAGCATATATCATATCAAAAGTCAATAAAGTTTACATTAATGAGTTTAATATTCGAACACAATCTATTAACTTTAACAAAAAATATACATTTATAAACATTAATTCTTTGACTTTTGCAAGGGACCTCAAAAGAAGTAATTATTGTTTAATTCTTGAATGATTCATGAATCTTAATTAATGACATATTTGAACCACATTCAGATCTACCATCCCTTACTTTTTCAGCCACTAATTAAGATTTACGAAGCATGATGTAAAAAGGATTAGGACATTCCTCCCTTTCTTAATTAGTTGCAAATCTTAAGTTAACGGGTTTAAATTATAAACAAGAAAAATATATTGTTAATAATTGTAGAATAGGAAAATGAGACTGAAAAAGATAAATCACGACTTATATCACCGTGTATTTCTAATACATACAATTTTATTATTTAAGGGAATTTATTTTTAATTATAACAATTACAAAATTGATTAAAATTGAAATTGTAAAATATATAATTTATATCATTTTTCATTTACTACAAACTTTTATATCATTTTTCATTTAAATATATTTATTTTCTCTACGTCGAAACAATATTTCTTTTTCACTTTTGTCCTTATTTTTTCCTCTCATTTCCAACCTCACTCTCATCCAAAAAAAAATATACTATGTAATTTAATATATATATATATATATATATATAAATAAATGGAGATAAGTGTTTGTATAGTTAGAATGTCATATATTTTTTAAACAAACTAAGAGAGAGGGTAGAGAATTAAAATAACATGTATGAATATAAAGTAATATGTAAAATTATAACATTAACAAAAGAAATTCTTACCGTTTTACCATTTGTATAATCATTTTTTAAGCTGAAAAAATATTTATGTAAGAAAAACTACCTCCAAAATGAGAAAAAATTATCTTAAAAAAATTAATAATTCAACAATTTTACTTTTTAATAAATCAAAAATAATTTATTTATTTAATAAAATAAATATTTGAATAATTTTTCTTTTTAAAAATAATACATATATAATTTTTTAATACAACTAAAATTTTATATCTTTTTTAATTAATTTTTCATAAAAATGAAAAAATTGCAAAAGTAACAAAATTATATATTTTTTAATCTAATTATGTTTTTGCTAATATTGTACCGGTGAGGTCCATACGTCTGATTATAAGTCTCGGTCCTCACTTATGGGCTTACCAATATCGTGGTCCACCTCAATGGGCCGACCGATACCTCATACCCAATTACGCTTAAACAGAGTTAGTAAAGCTAATCCGCGATTAAGAACTAAGTAATATATTTATAAATGCAGTCTAACTTCCTAATTTGACCCAACAAGAAAAGTTCACCAAAGATAATATAAATAACACATATTCAAATATCCAAATACATCATCATTTTGACAACCAAACGCTAAACACTTTTACTGACTTGAGCGTCAAAATACCTTTCACAGGTAATATCTAAAACTATGTTACGATATGCAACTAGTGAAAAAACTCGAATGAATGGTATCAAACCACAAGTGTATAATGAAAATAAAGACAATATCCTCCTATTTTGTTTCCACAACAGTCAAGAATAAACCTACTCAGCATCCATTGCATTGCGTATGATATGTGTTCACTATTATTTTAAAATTCTCCATCGGATCATCCAATAATTAAATATATTTCAATATTAAAGTTATTACAAAATAACTTAAATATTTTCCAAACTACCGTATTATTGCTAAATAGTTCCGTTGATTTCGTAGATTATTTAACCTTTAATGATTATTTGTGCTTTTTCTATTTTCTCTATTATAATTTCAGTTTTATTTTTTTATAAAATTTAATGTAACTATGTATTTGTTTATCTTGCAATAAAAACACATAGAATTGATCATTAAACTAAAGCTATGTCTATTAAATTTAAAAGAGTGAAATTTTTATTAATTTTTATGTCTAATGTTTAGGTGTTAAGTTGCATAATAATACATAACATAATTTTTTTTTAAATAGATAAAAAAAAATAAAAAATATTATAGATAGGTGAAAATAATTAAGATAAAACAGTGACAGAAGGAAAGATATTAAGGTGTTATATTTTTCAAAGTTATGATTAGAAGCACACAATATCTAATAGAGTGATTGTGTTGATTGAGATTGAGTGTTTTTTAAGGTAGGACAGTGTAATAAACACCACATCTTATTTAATTATTTCAATCATAGACTATAGGATTATAATGCAATCAAATCCACCTTTTTTTATATGCTAAAACTAATTTTTAGGAATGTTATCAATCCACATCCATGCTACAATATTATCACCATGTGTTGTTGGTGTCATATATTTATAACTTTATCTTTATAAGATTAATATGAGATTTAATACTTACCTTGCTATATTTAAGCTGGTTTTGTACGAAGATATTTTATCTTAATTATCATCAACTCATTTTTAATTAAATTATAATTGCTTCGTTGTCCATCGAAAGATAATACACTTCTTTTCAATTAAATTATTATTAGCTTGTTCTTAATTAAATAATTGTCAATTAAAACTGAGTTAAGTCAATATTAGATTAACCTCACTCATGATGTTATATGTGTAACATCAATTGAAACATTATTGACATAACTTCAACTAGACATTTTTCTCTTAGTCTCTATCTAAATATCTTTCATTTGACATCAATCTTATTCAAATAGTTATAATTATTTTGAAATAATTTTAGTAGCTTTCAGCTCAATCCTAATCAACAAAAAAAAAATATTAATATAAAAATAAAAAGGGAATATTTAATTTTATTTTCTAACATTTTTTACATTTATAGCTTCTACATGATTGATAAATTTATTAGGATATCTTCATTAAAGGAGTCATAGACATCTTTATTAAAATATGTTAAAATACATGAATTTAGTAAATTATATTTAAATAACCTCCTGAGTTATAAAAGTAAACTTTTTATTTATTTTGAGAACAATTTTTTTTATCATAGACCAAAAAAATATTTGTCTTTTAAAAAGATAAAAATATGGGCCAGTGGCTAAGTCCAATTCCTCTTATATGAAAGTTTATATGGGCTCAAACAGTCATTGACAACAATAAGTCGGCTTTTGCTTCTTACACCCCAACTACTAATAGAAAAAGATTAAAATATACTTTTACATTTTAATTATAAATTTTTATCTCATATACAATGATTTTACTTTTTAATTATAAAAAACTCTAAATAATGTTTCAATATTTTTTTCCACTTTTTTTTTTGTGACACTAAACTGCATACTCATATACTTAGTTTTGTTCAATTTTATCATATTCACCAAATGTTGTTTTATGATTTTTCTCGGCTACTTTGGGTTTTCAACGGGAAGAGTTCTGCAAATAGATTGTTTTCTATTGAATAAAAACTATTAAAAATATAAATAATATTCATCAAATAAAACGTAAAAACCTACAAAAATTTACAATTTTTAATGAATTTAAAATAATAATAATAATAAATAGCATTTCAAAACAATATGTGTAAAAACGTGTTGCTAGTAATTTTTTTTTCTATGTGGATATTTTTCTCAATTTCGAAAGGAAACAAGATTCACTTTCTTGAAGAACACCTTAAAAATGGGTTAGGTTTGTGGTTTAGGAAAAGGAGAAAACAGTGTGGAGTTATATATTCAATAACTCAACAAGATAAATGTAAATAATAAATTAGTTCATATCAATAATATATCATTTTTTTAATATTCATAAAATCAATTTATTTAATTAATGATTATACATAATACCACTACTTGTGACTCAAGGAATAACATTTTAACCAACGAGTATAAGTTATATTTTTAAATAATTCAATGAAAAAATAGTTATATTTTATCGATGAATTTCATAATAAATAAATAAAAAACACGTTTATCAATTAAAATGAAATTTTATAGAAACTAAGTAAAATATTTATTTTTTGTGTGTTGAGAGAGATGTGAAGTTTTGTAAAAAAATAGTTTTATATATGAGATCATTTTATTTGTGGGAAAATATTTTCTATTTTATTTTTTATAAACAATTTACTGTGGGATATAAATAAGAAAAACGTAATTAATTTTTATAAAATATTAATTAGAATCAAGAAAGTTTGATTAGATATTTTACTTTTTTCCTAAAAAAACATTGAAAGAAGGATAAAAATGGAGGTAATAGCAGTAATTAGAAATATATGAAAAATATTGAATTCCTTGAGAAAGACATTTTGAATTAATACAATTACTTTTGATTAGGTGGCATTGAAAATGACAAGTTTTCCTCAAATAAAAAGTGTGAAAAAAATAAATAAATAAAATTATTGGAAGAATTGTGGATCATAAAGTGTCTCATTCTGTAAAATGTGTGTATGTGACCTAAAGATAAAATCAATGCACATAATGTCCAAACATAGAACATAAAACTCTATCACGTCATTGTTTTGTTAATGAAATAAAAGTACCCAAATATTGAATATTGTATAGTTTTTTCATATTTTGTGGTAACAAGCCTAAGTGAGAAAAAATCCTTTCAACTTTTATCATACAAATATATGCAATAATGTAGATCTTTAAAGGCTACCTTTCTTCCTCAGCTTGTCTGCGTTTTCCTGATTCAAACATCAATCAAATTTATTATTTTCAACTTTTTCTATTGACTACAAGACCCTTACTGTATTTGTATTTTAGAAATTTGAGAAAATGAATGAAATAATTTTTATTATTTAGTAGTTTTTCTTTTTTATATACAAATTTTTGAATGCAAAATGAAAATAATATAAATGTGCTGAGTTAGATGACTGACAGAGATCCTAGTATCCAGTTAGAGTCGACTGACACGATCAAAATTATTAAGCTTAAAAGAAGATTAACAAAATCAAACTAGTAAGCATTAGGCAATACACTATTAACTATGATCAAAATCTTAATCCGACTCAATAACAAATAGTCCGTAATAATCATATAAATAGTCACACGGTTTAAGCAAAAGGTACGTCATCATCACATATTGATTACATCGAACTTCGAGATTTTATTTAAGCATCAGAGTATTAAGTAAGTATCAATCGAGCTTAGAGTCTACAAAGACGAGAAATGAAAAAAAAATTATGAAATTATTTTAAGAAGAGAGGAGATAGTAGAAGATCGACCGACAAAAAAGAAAGACAATCGTTCACTTATTCTTAACCGATTCAAGAACAATAATATTTTTGTTAATATTATTTTCAAGTTAAGCAAATTTTAATGAAGAAAATACAAGTTACACTGCGATTCGATATCACATTATGACATAGGATAAATTTGCTAGTTTTTTTTTTTTTTTATAGAGTACAGACATTTGTAATGATGAATAAAATTATTTTAATTAAGTAATATAACAGTCTTAACTCTTCTCACTTTGTCAATTATTTTCTCTAGATGACGTAATATTTTTAAGACAGCATTTACGTAAATGTTGTAAAAAAGGGAAAAATTTATTTATTTTGGGAAAAGTGAAGGAGATAGTTGCAGGAAGGTTTCCAGTGCAACAAATTACTTAAACAAACTCACTAACATATGTCTCCTCTAATCCATCCCATGCAAATAAAGTAGAGAGCTACGTTTGTGGCCGTTTATTTATTTACTCAGGACAAATAAATATTTTACTATTCATGTTGTTTCGTTTTTTTGTTCTTCATTAAACTAAATTATTTTAGGTTTTTTTCAATATTTTAAACCATTTTAAAACAAATTCATAAAATTTATTATTTTCACCATTTTCTTTTATCTATTTTTTATTCTCACACGACTAAAAAAGGCCATAAGAGCATTAGTTAATACCCAAAAAAATCACATTATTATTCAATTATGGAACATGATTAGTTTTGAAGAAATTTTAAAGTTCTTATTTGAATTGGCATAAAATAGTGCCCATCAACTATACGTATTTCCGCATTGTTTTTAAAAACAGATTTTTGTTCAAGATTGTCATTTATAAATGTATAAAGATTTATCTGAATTTAAAGCTCTCTTTTAATAAGTTTTCTTATCCAATTAAGTCAGTAGGATCTACTAACTTCATCTTATTATTACAATAAGCATTCTAATATTAATAATAGTTATTAATATATAATATATAATATAAATAAAGATGATTCTTATCGTGACTGTTATTTTGGTGTAGAAATTTATTTTTCTATTTTATTTTTATATTAATATTTTATTTTATTATTTTATAAATATATAATAAAATGTTTTTTGTTATTTTATTATTATCTTGGATATTCCTGTCATTTTTTTATTCACTTTTATTTTTTTAATTCTATAATATGAAAATCAAATCTAAAGGAGCTGATTCGAAAGTGTAGAAATTATTAATTGAGAAGGTAAAATAAAACTTACAGGAGAATTCATAAAAATAAAAATGAAAAAGGGTTTATTCATTTATTTATTCTCATGTAAGTAAAAAAATTATTAAAAAAAATATACAATCATATATATTTGTATTTATTCATATATAACATTGTTACTGACATTAAAATTATTAAAATATATTATTTCTTATTTTTATATTTAATTAATGAATTTAATTTTAATAAATTTTATTAAATATATAAATGATACATATAATATCTTTTATTTAATTTTCAGTATTAAACATAATTATATATAAATAATAAAAAATACGGAAATAGTACAAAGTAATTAAAATTAGTTTTTAAAAAAAATATAAATATAATTCGTATTTTTAAGTATTTTCATAATTTAAAAAAAAAATTGCAATAATTTCAAAACAAAATTTCAGTATTTTGGTAAAAGAAAAAAGAGAAGTAGACAAAAAAAGAGCAAAACTGATTGAGATGTGATGGCAACACAAAGATCATTTCCCCTCTCTCTCTCTCTCTCATGATAGATGAAATCTCAGATCTCTCTCTCTTTTCTCCCTTTCTCTCTCATTCTCATGGCTATGGAAATTGTTGTACAAATATTATACAAGTAACATCTCTCTTGGATTAATCTGGGCATAAACACAGATCCATGCTACCTAGTTTATGTTTTATTCTTGGTTCTTATAACAACAAATTAGCTGAGGTAATATAGCACATATGTACTGTAGTAACTGTTAGCACATGGATTTCAAGTGGTCTCTGAAAACCTTCAACATTCCTTGGAATGTAACAATGCCCGTCAAGGTTCCATCTTCTTCCACAACCCACACGTAACTCACACGATGGGCCAGAGCCTGAATCATCACCGCCACCAGAGAGCTCCACCGGTAGCACACGATCGCCTCAGACCTTCTCCCCACCCTCCCAGAGTACCCTCCAAGCTTCCAATTCTTTCCGGAGCAAGATTCTTCGTCCGAGGAACAACTAGAAGAAAAAGAAGACCATGAAGAAAGACCCGTTTCGTCGTGGAGCAGCTCCAACAAGTTCTTCTCCTCCACCCTCTCCTTCACCAGCTGCACCAAGTCCTCCGGTGGGCCGCCGCAGTCGATGTAGGAGGTGAAGTCGCCGGCGGAGAGCGTTGCCATGGCGGGCACGACGCCCTCGTCGCAGGAGTTGAGCCTATATGGCGAGATTTCGCCGACGAATTTTCCGTTGGGGTCGACAATGGCGACGGAGCTCTGGTATATGAGGGACAAGGACAAGAGGTCCAAAGCAGAGGATGCAGGGTCGTCGTAGCACACTGCAAAGAGGTTTTGCGTGTCGATGATGCCTAAGGTGTTGATGGGGTTGGCTGGTGTTGGGGAAAACACCCCAATCGAGTTCAGGAGGAATCGGAAAACGTCCTCTTGGGTGATCCAACAATAGGTGCTGTTGTTATTGTGGCGCAGAGTGTTTGAGTCAAAACATTCGAACAGGTTTTGTATTGGTATCACCAGGTTCTGCACCCCTTCGTGCATAACATCTATAGCCTCCACCAAACTGCAACCAACACTTTTACATCATTTCATATTATCCATCGAAAAAAGAACCAGACAGAAAATTCGAATTTAACTTCGTGTTTGTGAAAGGTGAAAAAGAAAACCACGTTAAATAGTAGCACAGTTATTAATTAATAGTAGATAAGAGAAAAAAAAGAAATCAAGAATTATAATTAACAAGTGTTGTTGAGTTATAAAGAAGTCAATAAAAAGCGTGGAAGGTTAGGTTTTGTTGAATAATACCAAGTCAAAGAAAAATAAAAGGGCAAGTAATACCTGGCAGTGGGCGGAAGGTGGCGGACGAGGAGGGGGGAGGTTTGGTGGAGGAGGGCGGAGAGAGGGGAATGAAGGGCGGCGGAAGGGGAGGAGAGGTTTTGGGGTTTGGAGAGGAAGCAGATGATGTCGACCATGCAAACCTTACCGATGCAGGCGCAGGTGGTGCATTTGGAAATGGCGGTTTGTTGTTTCCGTATGAAGGAGTGGTGGCAGTTCCAGACGGTGACGTAGTTGTCGTCGATCTTTTTGAGGGCGGCGAGGGCGTCGGCTACGGTGTCGTTGACGGAGAGGGACCTGAGAGGCGGTTTCCCAAGACAGAGATCGGATAACTCATGCCTTGACAATCTAGCTGCCATACACAGTCCAAGAACAATTAACTAAGCTGAGGAAGGGAGAGAGAAATAGAGAGGGAGAGAGATTTTTGGAGATCGAGAATTGTGGGAAGAGAGAGAGAGAGAGAGTTCTTTCCTTCTGGCCCAGAACCAGGGGAGACTTTGTCATATTTATAGGGAGATTATTACCGGAATACCCGGTAATGCACGCATCCATACTACGTCTAATGTAGGGTTCGAGATGTGGCCCCAACGCACCATTATCTCAGCCCCCCCAATTCTAATGTCACTTCAACCATTTATATTTTATTTTTTTTCTTAATTTCCCTTTATATATCATAGGTAAATTTATTATTAAGAAATATGCAAAAATCACGTAGCTATTGTAAGATTAAATTACTCAAAAATAGTTTCATAAAAAAATTGTTTAATGTAAAAAATATAAATTGATAGCAGCAGTTCTCAAAAAATGAAAGGACGTTGGTAATTAAAATTGCGACGAAAGGAATGCGAAGAATGGTTAATTAGGAGAGAATGACGGAACCAATCCTGTGTCGTTTTTGGGCGTCGCTTATTACAACTACCTCTCTTATTTATCTCCATTATTTTTTCCCCATTTTGGGTTTTCGAAGTCTATTATTACTTTACTACAATAATAATAATAATAATAATAATAATAATTTATTACCCCCACCATCCACATCCACCTTCTGTAAACCATCACAGTGGTACCATGTATGGCGTGTCGGTCTGATCAACGTCAGCTCTTTAACGTTAAATTTAGATGCTGATATATTTACACCATTTATAATAAAAATATGCACCTAACATTCTAATAAATTAATATTTTAATGATTTTTATTTTATTTGTAATTTAAAATATTATTATGTTATTATAAGAAGCTGTGAAAGTATATGTACTTTACTGTATTTATGGTATAAAAAAAAGTTGTCCTTAAGTTTAAAATAAAATTTCCTAATTCAGATTCAAACATGCAATTGATTTATAGTTTCATTAATACAATAATTTCATTTTTACAATGAATATGCTTCCATAATTTTTTTTCCTAAACAGTTAGACAAGTATTTCGTAAATTTTTTTCTGAATTTACTTTTTAACGTAAAGGTTGATTTTTTTTCTAAATTTCTCTGTAGATAATATTTTTAAAACAAGTTCAATGCAAAATTTAAAAACAATAAAATATAAGCTAAAATGAAAATTCATTTTTATTAAATAAATTAGAACATTAATCTCAAAAGAGAGTATTTGTTTTCACATTAAATGATAGAATTTTTTATAACCGTTAACTAATGACAATTTTTATTCCATAGCAACCTTTTAAGATTTTTTCTTACACAAGAAACATTTTTTTTTTAACTTTTAAGAGTCCTTATTTTTTAATTTTATTTTAATAATTTTAAAATAAATTATCAAGTGACATTTAGCTTGGTGAAGAATGAAGAACACTTATGTCATCTTCCAAAAAAGTTGAGGAACCACTTTTTTCAGATTAAGGAAATATACAAGTGTGTACTTTATTAAGTTCAAAAGAATCTAAAAGTACTTTTAGTATGAAAGTAAAAATGTTTTCTTCACAATTTAGCTCTCTGAAATTTGTTATGGTGCATTGAATTCACAATGTATTCTAAACATTTGTCTGTATTATTGTTCACATATTTTCAACTTGTGTTTATAAAACTCTTCGGGAATTTATGCGTTTAATTTTAATACCGCTACCCCATTTTTAACAACAATATAAATATACCAAGTTGTTACTTAAAAGATATTTTGTTCATCAATTCGAATAAATCACCCAAAGCATATATTTTCTTCTTGAATCTGCCTCATCATTTGACAGTTCATATAAAATTATCATTAAAATTATAAGTGTTCTAATTTTCTATTCTATGAAGTCTCGTAAGAACTATATTTTTTTTTTTGTCGATTAGCATGATCTTTTCAAGCTTTTGTATTATATTAATCTCTGACTCGACGTAGATAAAGTTTAATAAAATAAATATTTTTGCAAGAAACAGAAACAACATTAAAAAATTTGTCCTTAAATTTAACATGTTAACTATTTGTTTTTAATTTAAAAGGGTGCACTGACTTTATTACAATAACTCTAAAAATTGAATATCTATTACATGGACATTAATTATTTTAGTAGTGTTAAAAACGACTAGCTCATTGTGTCGTTTTCTGGATACCGTGCTTCCTTCAATGTTAGATTATGTTGTTACTAATTATAGATTAGTACAAATGTGTCTATACTACGTAGTTCAAAGCTAATGCCATTTGTTTTTCATTATGTTGTTGTGCTACTTTTGTCATTAGAACAATCTTTAAGATATTGAAAGTAAAACATTTATTTATAAATAAATACACCAAGACTTTTAACACAATGCTATTGCGATAAGTTGAAATATTATTTATTATTTATAACTAATAATACATTTAGAGTAGTACTATTAGTATTGCAAATATTAAAGAATTGCGTCATTTTATACGTTTGATTTGAAAATATTCCTGATATAAAAACATTTATTTAAGAGTAGTAATATATAGAATTTTTTTGGTCATTAATGTCGTTCCGAAAAAACGTGTGGATAATGATGCTCTGAAAATCCCAGGCTGTGTTTTTGTCTGACCAATAAAATCCTATAGAAGTTAACGACATTTGAAGGAAAAGCTATGTGAAAAGGTTTACGAGGATAACATCTAAAACTATTTTGAAAAAAGAGAGTTGTTTGTTAAGTATGATTTTGTTTAGTAAGTTAAAAAAAATGTTAAAACTAAGGGAGACCACAAGAAACTTTGTATAAACCACACAATGTAAAATTTAAGCAATGGTAAAAAAGACCCAACCCACTTGGTAGCACAATTTTTTTTTGTTATATGATCATAAAGAACAAAACCCCACACCCCACAGGCACAACCAACAACATTGCTCTTGGATTTCAAAAGTGTGGTTCAACTAAAATTAAGACAAGAAACTCAACCGTACCTTTTAATCCATTAGTTGTTCGTTGAGATTTTAATCCATGCAATTTTCATACTTGGCAACCACTACATACCACATGTTTAAAAAAATTATAAATCAATATAAACCTTGTTTTTGGTTTAAGGTTGGAAATCTCACATCAACTAAAGATATCAGACTATCTATAATATATAATCGCACACACGAATTGTTTCTCTCGATTTGAGGGATGTGTTGGAGATCTCACATCAACTAAAGATTAAACTATTTCATAATATAAGTGGGTGCAAACCTTATCTCATAAGTTAATTGTATTATGAGATTGAATTAGATTTAAAATTCATTTATCTGTACTTAATTTTGTAAAATTTAGTTAAATTCTAATTCATAATATAAATATTATAAATAAGTTTAGAAGGTAACTCAATTTCATAACATAATTATATGGCAATGCATTAAAAAAAAAGTGAATGCATCTGGCTAGGAAATTCCTCTGAAAATCCTTAAATTATATTTTATTAGAGTTAGGTAAAAAGGTTTTGTAGTTAAGTTGTAAAAACTATAAAATTACGTTTGTGGAAATAGTAAGATGCAGAAGATTGTTTTTATTTTCCTTGAATTGTTAGGTGGGTGTTGGAATTATACGTAAAAGCATGAAAGTGAAGAAATAAAAATATCTATTGTTTAGTATGGTTTGGTTGGTCTGTTTTGTGTGGTGTATGGGAATTGTGGAGATTGGTCACGTGTTTTTATAAAGGGCACAGGAATTGGGTTGGGACCAGGGAATCTTACAGAACCAATTTAGTGTTTGTATGGCTCAAATATGGCTGTGCCTCACTTTCTTGCCCAATCATTCTCCTAATATTTATTGCCACACACGGATTCACACATCAAAAAAAGGAAAAGATAATTATCACAAAGAAAGAAACAATATAATGTCATTCAAAACTAAACCTCATTCTTCTTTTATCATTTTTAACCTCAGAATTTAAATTTCCTATCCCATTCCAAATTTTTATTAATTCAAATAAATATAATTAGCAAAATTATTTCAGTTTTTTTTAAAAAAAAATTATCAAATGCTTCCTTTGTCTAAATTTATTTTGTCTTTATTTACTTGTCAAATGGAATCAAATTTTTACTTGGATATGTTATTAAATATGATGAGATATTGTTATATATTTATATGTGATGAGTTAGTTTATATTTTTAATATAGTATCATTGTCATTTAAAATTTATCATAACGAAAGTTTGTTGTTGGGCTTATCATGTCACTCACGAACCATCCAAATTTTACATCAACTAGAAATAAGACTATTTCATAGTATATAAGAGAATGCAAACCCTACCTTATAAACTGAATTTTTATAAGGCTGAGTTATATTTAAAGTTCACTTCTCAACCAAATCTATTAAAAAATCACTTAAAAATAACACAGTAAATACTTACAAAAATTTAATAAAGAGTATAATACAACAATTTTGACGAGTCTTTGAAATAAAAAGTATTTGTTACTTCAAAATATTGTTATTACTTATCACAGATTTATATTTCCAAATGAAATAAATTGTTCTACTATCTTTATTTTAACATGAATAATTTCCAATCGAAGAATATACACCATTCAATGTTTTTTTTTTTTTTTTTTTTTTTTTTTTTAATTTGTGTG
>Ga0123342_1000251_pt1 | contig 77890 bp, 43 predicted proteins | sample Turbeawhitnodule_FD_89960 | JGI IMG/M metagenome (GOLD analysis project Ga0123342, IMG submission 89960) | Root nodule microbial communities of legume samples collected from Mexico - Turtle bean Mexico white nodule | ecosystem: Host-associated > Plants > Roots > Nodule | place: Mexico: Nepantla... | reverse complement strand
TGGTTGTGGAACTTGTGAAGCTTGTGATTGTGGAACTTGTGAAGTTTGTGGTTGTGTAGGTTGTGAGGTTTGTTGATGAATAGATTGAGAAGCTTGTGGTAGTGGAGATCCAAATGGACTTGCGGAAGTAGTTCTTGACTGGTCTTGTGTAGCAGAAGGCATATCATTAATGTTTACATAGTTGGCCACAGATTTGTCTGAACCAGCAACTGACTTAAGCAAGTTCTTGATCCTTTTAGGTTTAGGCATATCTGCACATAAAAATGAAGTAATCAACAACATAATTAAAATTTGAAGATATATTAAAAGCTTCATACATGCACATAGTAGATGAATGAACATATTAATAGTGCAGTTGAACCAAGGTTATTATTACTCTGACATTGAGTCATTTTCATGAAGTTCATCATCATTGTTGTCCTCATTTAGTAATTCATCATCTCCATCCTCCCTAAATAATGCGAATTGGTCAGAGTTGCTGAAAAATTCATTTAAGTCTTGTTGTGGACACGGTTCTACTTCACAAACTTCACCATCTCCTTCTCCCATATCATAGAAGTATCATGGTTTCAAATGGACAACAATTGACCATTCCTTATTCACCTCATCATCTATATAATATACCATTTCAGCTTGTTAAGCTTCAATGTATGGATCATACTCCTCACGATCTCCCGTGTGAATTAACCTTCAAAAATTAATACAAGTGAAACCCCAATGATCCTTCCTCAACCCCCAGTCCCTTGTGGTGTCAGCCCATTTACATTTGAACAAGGTAACCTTAAAATGACCATAATAATTAAGCTCAATTATATCTTCTAATTTGCCATAATATGCCAAATCTGCTTGTCTAATATTTTGATCCACACCACTTGCAACAAATGATGTTGAAGAAGTTAAGAGCACTCCATAGTTTTGGGTTTTTAAGTCATGTTCTCGACTTTCAGTTCTAAATTTGAAATCATTTACATTAAAGGCAGAAATTCTTCTAGCATGTGTTGTTGGGTTTCGTGAAGGTCAGAGTAGGGTTTTGTGTGGAGGCAACGTTAGAGATTTTTGGTTTCATTAGTAGAGAGAGGAAAGAGGCGTTAGGGTTTCATGTGGAGCAGAGAGAGGGAAGAGACGTTAGGGTTTCGTGTGGAGCAGAGAAAGGGAAGAGGCATTAGGGGTGTGGAGCAGAGAGAGGGAATGGGCGTTAGGGGTGTGGAATAGAGAGAGGGAAGAGGCATTAGGGTTTGGTTTCCAAACTGAAAGCAAATTTTAAAAAAAAATATTTTCCAAGGGAAAGTAAGTTTTAAAAAAAAAAAAATTCAATTTCCAAGTGAAAGCAAGTTTTTTAAAAAAAAAGGAATAATGAGAAATGGTGTATGGAGGGAAAGAAACTGGGGAACTTTTATTTTGAAGGATAATTGTGACAGTTAAAAATGATATATTTTGAAAAAGATAATTGTGGCGGTTAGTCAAATTACGTATTATACTGAAATTTATGGCGGTTATTAATAATTGCCATAATAAAACCGCCATTTTTTACACTGTTTTTTGTAGTGGCATCTAATGTTCTTCTTGTTGGTCTTCTTAAAGAAACAAGTTGTAAATAAATTGAGCTCACTTTAGGGGTCCAAATTGCAAAGATAGGCTAGAATAAGGTTCCTTTAGCATAATAGGGGGTGTAAATATCATTTTAGCTTGTTCCTAGCCTTTTAGGAAGACAAATTGACCTAGTTTCTAGAAGGACAAGCCTAGGATGCGATTTTGACTTAGTCAAATCCTAAGACTTTCCATTTTTTCCTTTTTCCCATCCTACCCCTCTTGCTTGTTTTCCAAGACTCCTTCACCTATAAATAGGAGGCCTACCCATTACATGTTGAAATTGAATAGAAAAGTTACTCTGCACAAATATTGTGAGAGCTTGAGTGAGTATTGTCTCCTCTTCCTTTTGGTCTTATCTTGATGAGAAAGAAACTCTCAAGTGGTGGCCTAGCACTTATCTTGGTGGTTACCACCCACCAAGTGGCGTGATCACCCACTCCATTTTCCATAAGTTTCCTTCTTCCATTTTCCTTCATGTTTCCTTTCCATTAATGTTTCCTAGTTTTCTTCTTTATTTCGGCAATAGCATATATGTCACCATACAATGTCTTTTTATCTTTGCCTTTGTGAAATGCACCTTCACACCTACTTAACCACTTGGTTAAGTTAGTGTCCAATGAGAATTTTCCTAAGGTCATCACCATTAACTCCTAAAATCTCAATCTTAAAGTAAAGTGTCACATAAATGAAAACATCTAAAAATTAATTCACATCAATGATTCAATAGATAGGAGAGAAACATCCCATGAGTACATGCATGTATACAGGTGGGGTATTAAATACATCAGTATACGTGTGTTTTGCTGATAAGTTTATGTTAAATTGGATTAACGCATGCTTGATTTGGTTTATCCCTGTGTGAAAATTGAAGGGTGTTAATATTTAGATAATTTGTGAAGAGTTTATTGGTGGAGGAACTTGTAAGTCAACCTACATTTTTTACTGTTTTATAATCTCTAATTTATTTTTCTGCACAACAATCTCAACTCCCCTTTTATCTTTATTGTTATTGTTAACTTTTCTTGTTTGTAGATATATTATAAAAACTGATTTGCTAATTTTACTATTGGGTTCATTGGGAGACGATTTGGGGTCTTCCGACCACTTCTATACTATCATTTCTTTGGCGTTAGATAGTCTATAACCGTGTTAGAAAAACTACGCTGGAATCTCTTTTTAATGTGACTGTTAAATGACACCTATCAAATGTCTATTTGAAAAATCTTTATAATTTTTAAGCACCAAAGATAATAAAATCCTTGTTTCTTCCCATCATGCAATCAAAGCAAATGTTTCATAGTCTATACCTTTTTGCTCATTGTGCTACCAATTTAACTTTATTTATTACTATTTTCCCTTCCTCATCGAGCTGTTGTGAAAGACCCATCGTGTTTCAATCACATTTTGTTGAGGAACCAACATCCATACATTATTTCTCATGAACTGATTGAGCTCCTCCTCCATGGCTAGGATCCAACCTTCATCCCCTAGAGCTTCTTCAATATTATTTTGTGCTATTTGAGACACAAATGTAGATGGTTAGTGTTAAGAAATTGATTTTAACCCTAGCTCAACCTCATAAATCTGGCTTATAAGGTGAGGTTTGCACCCACATATAAAGAATGAAATATCCTAATCTCTAGTCGATATGGGATCTCCAACAGTTAGGTATAAGTTCAACATACCCTATATTTGATTTTGACTATGTGCTTAAATACAAAGTAAAAAAATATGATTTTATAAGCATCAAGTCTTGTCAGACACAAGTGTTTTGTGTATCCGAACATACGCAAGTGTTTTGCTTATATACTTTGCCTGCTAAGTTTTTGCTTGGACATACACATGTGTGTTTCCTTAGTCCGATAAGTTTTTACTTAGACAAACACAAACATGTTTACTTCATCGGATAAGCTTTTGCTTGGATAGATAAAATGTCTAAAGCATTTTACAGCACATGCCAAATACTTATAAATGTTTATTCTATGCTTGCAAAAAATGTTTTTCTTTTCTATCTCTTAATAAAGTGTCTACATCCAATATCTCTTGAAACAACATCTAAAGCTACTCCACACAAATAACTTTTCTAGATATAAAGAAATGTTAATTATGTAAAGATAGTCAATCACATTAAACTCTTAATTTTACTAAAGTTTGAAAAAAGAAAACTACCTAACCTAGGCCTAATAAGTTATGTCATATATCAGAAAGTTGTGTAAAGAATATTCATACATTTGATGTTGCATGAAAAGTGTCGCAACCGAGATCACAATGTGATGATTATTAAACTTTGAAAAAAATAAAGGAGTTGTGATTGTAGTTAATAGTGAAAAATTACGGAAAAATCTTTTAAAAAGAAAAGGTCTCGAAATCAAATTTTGAGTCTGGGAGTTGATTATGCGCAAGAAAAGTGTTAGCATCCTACAACGTTCTGTCCCAAGACTTACAATTAATTGAATGTGCAAAAATGTATCTAGTTTTTAAAATATATACTTTTCCCAAAAAATAATGCCCGTAAAAATAATAAAGTAAATATTTTAAAACTTTTTTATTTGGACTCAATAAGGATTAACATTATTCCCACATATTTCCATTAAAAAATAAAAAATAATGTAATTCTTACAATAAAAGTTGTTTTGGTGTTTGATATTTTTAACTATTTTAAAAATTATTTTATATTATAATTTTAATTATCAAGTGGATATGAGATTTAACATGAGGATTAATTATTTTGAAACGAAAATTTTAACTATAAAATAAATATAATATTTACCCTAATAATAAATTATTTTGAAATTATTAAATGAACAAAAATTCTAATTATCAAGTAAATTCAAAATTTAACATGATAATTAATTATTTTAAATTTATTTTAAAAAAAATTAATTATCAAGTAAATTTAGTATGATAATTAATTACTTTTGAAATTATTATGAAATTTTAATTATGAAACAAATTCAAGATTTAACTTGATAATTAATAATTTTTAAAATAATAATATTAATAAAAAAGTTAATTATTAAATCGGAGATTCAACATAACAATTAATAGTTTTCATAACTATTTCATAACAAAACTTAAGTCGAGGTAGCAATTCGTAACCCAGTGTGTAAATATGCTATTAAAAAATATATCATGCTTATAAGAAATGGCATGCAATGAAGCCTTGAAATAGAATCACAATTATGCCATGCGATTGCCTTAGATAATTGAAGTGACGTTTTAAATTGTTAACGGTTTTTCTTCCTCCACACGGAAAATCACCACTTTGCCTTGCCAATTATTCTCAATCACCAACCTCCAAAGTGAAATAAAGGTTTCATCTCGATTCCAATTCCATCAACAAGCAATTAGCAAGCTCAAACGCAACTGCAAATTTCAAACGGATCCCAACTTCAAATCAAATTATCAGTAGTGATGAACCAAACTCGAGAAGTTCCTGAGTGTTCAGAGAAAACTGCAATGCAACTTCGGAAGCGTCAAATTAGGATCTCAATCCGGACCAGAGGAAGAGGAGACCATACACACCTCTCGCTCAGGTTGTTGCGCGGTGGATCCCGACAGAGGGAGCGACGGCGTGCGACGGTGCGTCGCGGCTTCGAGAGAGCGTTGCCGTTGGCGAGGTCGTCGAAGATCTGGAAGAAGATTTTGGAGATGGCAGAGAAGTGTGAGTGATGGCTGAGGTTGTTGAGTTGGGAGAAGAAGAGTGTGAAGGAGTGATCTAGTGAGCACTGCTACTTCGCGTGCCTTCTTCCTTTTTTATTTTTTTCTTTCTTTTACATCTTTTTGTTGCTTTCTTCAACTAAGATAAGAAATTTTAGGGTCTAAATTTTTTTGTTTTCACGTTTTTTATTATTAAAATCAAAATTTAAAATAAAGTAAAATAAAAAACTAAAAATATAAATAATTTTAAATATTTGAATTTTTTAATCAAAAAGAAAATACTTTTTTTTTAGTTTTCACTAAAAAAAATAGTTTTACTGGTCAAAATCCTTACTTATTATTATTCATTATTATATTTATTATATTTTATTATTACATATTATTGTTATTAAAGTTATTAAAACCAAATATTAACATTTTAATAGGAAAGATTTGAACGATCAGCAATGGATTAGAGAATATATAATCATAGACAAGTCAATTTAGCGATCAGATTATTCTTATTCTTGTTATTTTATTATTAATATTAATATTAAATATTATTCTTACTAAAAAAATTATTACTATTATTATTATTATTATTATTATTAAAATTATTAAAATTATTGTTATTATTAATATTATTATTAAATTAATACTATCATTTTAATATATATTAGTACAAAATAAAATTATTAGCTTTAATTTTATAATAAATTATTATTAATAATAAGGAAATTATTAATATTATTATTATAAATCTTATCATATTTATTTTTAATATTATTATTATTACATCATTATTAAAGTATTACTATTATTATGAAAATTATTATTATTATCATTTTCATTGTTATTATATTACTTATTATTCTTATACGAATTATTATATTAATATTTTTATTTTAATATATATTAACATAAAATAAAATTATTAACATTAAAATTATCATAAATTATTATTAAATTTATTATTATTTATTTTCATAATTATGTTTGATATTATTACTATTTTTTATTATTATTTAAATTTATTAAATTAATATTTTATTTTTTATATATTCATAGTTAACAGTGTTATTATTATTATCATAATTATTGTTATGATTATTATCCATATTAATATTATTAATAATTAATAATATTATATTTTCGTGAGCAATTATGGAATATATTGATTTGTCGATATATTTTGATAAAATATATAAAAAATATATTTATTTTTTATTTTTTATATTCATCGAAGAAATAGGTCAGTAATTAATGATAAATATAAATTATTCCATAAAATTTATCAGTAATTTCATTTGTCGAGTAATTTTATCTATTTGTAAAATTCATTTTAAGAAATTATTGACAAACACAAATTTGTCTGTAATTTTTTGTCAAAATCAAGAATTTATTGTAATGTTTGTAATATTTAAATTTTTTAAAGATTTATATTTTTCTTTAATATTATTTGTTATATTTTTATATTTTGTAAAAGAATGTTTTTTTTAATCATTTTTCATTCTTTTTTCAAATTTAATCAATCCATTTTTGCATTATTTTTATATTTTAGTTCATTTTCTTTCGTTAGTAATAATTAGGTTATTTTTTTAATTGTTTTAATTTGTAATTTTAGCTCATATGACATTTGTTTGCTTGGCCATAACATTTTCTATAGACATCACTTTATTTTTTTTATTATAGTTGCATTGGATTCTATACTTCCACGGCTTTAAAGTGAACATATGAATTCTATATTTTGAGAATTTGAGATAGACGTGTTAAAAATTTGTAAAGAGATTCCTGAAGTTTATTTTTGCTTGTTTTAGCTTACACACTTTTAATTAGGCTTTTAACTTGATTAGAGCGAAATTAGGCCATAATTTCTTCAAAGTTTGAAAATTTAGGGTTTAAGTTCAGAGTCTATTGAAGGCCTAATTATGTTCAAAAACAAGGACAAAAATCACTTGTACAATTTCTTTACAGTTTTAGTTTTCCTTATTTTTTTACCTATTTTTGTCTTAAAAGGATTTGTAACAACTTTTTTATTCTTCAAATCTATATAAAGAATATCTCTTTAAGAAAGAAAGATTGACAATATTGACCAAACTCACGATAATAAGTGCGATAGTAAAGCTCTTATAATCTTTAGCAACCCTTTAGCTTTTAGTTTGTGAGAAAGAACATTGTTATATTTATTTGCAACCGAAAAGAGTGTTTATCATCTTGCATTCTTCTTAGGATGCTTCCCTGTTTTTATTATCAAACATGTGGTCATTTACAACACACACTTTCTATAAACAAAGATGTTTGGCCAACAGTGGTTGGGTTACTTAAGTCTTAGCCAAGTGTGACTGCATGTTCAAACAATACTCTATGCTTATTTAGGAGTGGTTTGGTCCAAATGATACTTTATGTTTAGCCAAGAGTGGCCATGATCATGATCCAAATTATACTTACCTTGTATCTTATAGTGTTAGTTTGCTATTGAAGCTTGATCATGTTAATTAAGAACTAGACGTAGTTTGAGTTTTTAGATGAATCACTACAAAAATACTTCGTGTAAATACCTCTCAACTCTTAACTTTTTAAATTGCATATTATTGATATGCAACTATCGAAGAATGAGAGATTTGTGAAAATAAGTTTTTAAAAATATTTTTGACAACGCATCTGTCAAATTGAAAGTTGTGTTCGATGAGCCTCGTCAAAAGCCTCTCTTATGAAAAAAATGCTTAACAATGGGTCTATCAAGTCTTAAAGTTCCTTTTGGACATTGCCTTGTGAAAATTTTTAAAGATCTTAAATACATAATTCAACCCTTCCTAGTTATGTATTTTGCTTGTTTTAAAAAAAAAACGATGCTCAATCTTTGAATAAAGATTTGGTTCTCACAACTTCCTTTCTCTCACCAAGGATCTGCTCTTACGGATGAAAGGAAATGAACTTCTAATCCCTCTATTGGGTATGACCTATGTGATCTAATGTAGATTTTCCTTCATTTGTTGCTTCCTTTAGGTTTAATGAAAAAATATCTTGTGTGTCTAATGATCTTGTTGTGTTTGCTTCATCTATGTTTGTTGCTTTTATACATACATATGCAAAGTGATATTCTAGATTTGATAATATTCTATCCTTTTATCATGTTGATACCTTAAATCTTTCTGTTTTCTATGCCTCTGAAGGCTATTTTACCTTTGTGATGTTGCTTTAGCTATAAGAATGTAGACTTTGGGTTTGTCATGTGTCACGAGCATCTACTGTCTAGGAACCAACTTAGTTCTTGACCTCTCATCGTAAAACGTATATGCAATAGGAATTATGATCTATTTTAGTATCCAAATTCTTTTTAAGTCCTTTCTTATTAGCTTTGATTAAATGCCTTTTGTTTACACATAACACTAGGATGTCCAGGTTTACCATGATGGCAAGTAACCTTAAGATTTAACATGTTTCTTACTTTTGATGTTATTTTTAGAAAAGAATGTAAGACTAAGCTAAGCCAAGATGTGGTGAATTGGTTTAGAAAACATTTTGAAAATATTTACCTTTTCTTTAAGGGATTTTGAAAAACTATTTTTTTTACTGAATGCAATTTTTGGTAATAAAGATTGATAATGATTAACAATAACAAGATAAAAATAGATAGAGAAAAAGAAAGATCACACACAACATTTATATTTGTTCAAATCACAATTGATCTTACATATAGTCTCAAATAGAATAATTGTAATCAACTATCTTTACATCTTTATACAAACACTTCACATAATAATACAAACCATCTCGACAAGCGGATGACTAAGGACACAACAAACAAGCCAATGCATTAGATGTTTTTTCTTCTTGTCTTTTTAAAAGACAAGTTTTTGTAAATAAATTGGGATCACTTTGGGGGTCTAAATAGAAGAATAAGCTAAATTAGGGTGTACTTAGTATAAATTGGGCTTGTGCCAAAGTCCACCTTAACCTAACTTATAGAAACACGCCCATGTGCTCACCTTTGACCTAAATTCTAGAAGACTCCTCCATGTGCTCACTTTTAACCTAGTTTCTAGAAGCTTGTAGTCATTTACACCCCTACTGATGGAGAACCATATGGAAGGACACATATTGAGCCTTTAACTAGGGCTATGGCTAGAAGAATGGAAGAAAAAGAAGTTTAGAAAATTCTATTTTTATGGAGACTTAATTTTTAACTTTTTCTTCCAAATTTCCTAGTCTTATAAATTTGTACAAATTAGTATAGGCTTTATTTTGGGCTTGTATTTCAGTCATTATCTTGAGCCGTGTTTTAGGCCAATTTTGCCAATTAGAGTAGGGTGTAAATAGAAAAAAAGAAAGAGTTTAACTAGAGTTACAATTGGGCCTCCTTGGACACAATGCAACACTAGACCATCTGAAGAGTTTTTTTTAGGGTTAAAGCTTGCACCTTGGCTGCCCATAGCACTATAAATACAAGTGTTAGCCCCCTTGTAAATGAGATTTGAATTGACATAGAAATGTTGTCCAAGTTGTTAGCTCCTTTGTCTTCAAATTCTCACTCTCAAGTTTGCACTTCTATTAGTGTTTTGCTTGAATCTTCTTAGGAGTTTGCCTAACATCTCTTAAGCTTCATTATCATTCTCTATACACCAATACTTCACAATTTCTTTCACCCATTTTAGCCATCCAATCCCACCAAATTTTTCATCCTAAAATACAAAGCAAAAGACTCATAGCAATGCAAGCTAGGATTGTATCACCTACCCTTCCTCTCCAAGGTACTCATCTCTATAAATAGTGGGCCTCCCCTATTGTAAATCACACATTGGATTTTGAATAGAAAAGAAATGTTGCAAGAGTGTTTAGTGAGCTTTGTCTCCTAGATTTTGGGTCTTATCTTGGGTGTTTGTGCACTTCAACTGGAGGCTCTTTATCACTCATCTTGGAGTCTCTTCCTCCTTTAAGTGGCGTGATTCCTCATAAGCATCTCTTAATCTCTTCACCTTTTTGTCTTTCTTTCCTTTTCCTTATGCCATTATACCATACTTTTATTCCTTTATGTTTCTGTGTTCATCTTTGTCTATTCGATTTCCATCTTCTTTCTTTTCCGTATATGCTCTTTAATTCTGCTCCTCTTCATTATAATTATCATATAATTTCTCTTTGCTATTTAGAAGTGAACTTTCACACTTACTTAACCACTTAGTGGGAATCTTCTTTGGGTTTCTCACCATATTCTACCTAAAACAAAAACTCATAAACAAAGTGTCACCATAAAATGTGCAATCTTAAAATCAACTCACATCACATAAAACATCAAACAACATAAGAACAACTCTAGAATACAATTAAGAGAGCATACCCTACCCTTGGATCATACCGTGAGGACACTAACCAAACCAAATCTAGAAGTATAAAAATGATATAAATTGGAACACTCCAACAACTCACTAAAAGACGTTATCATAAAACAACATAGTAGAAGCAACACAAAAGTATTTAAGCAGCACGACACAACTTTTGAGAGAATTCTTTAACAATCTTGAGGGTACTCTTTTAAGAATTTAAAATAGCTTATAAAGATCTAAAATGAATGTTGTAATATTGATTTTTAGTATATTAAGATGAATGAAAGAGTGAATCAAAGGTTAAAAGCTTTATATATTTATATCTAGGGCATTTATCTTTCGAGTCTCTTACTTGAAGTTTTGTTTTGATCAAATTTGATATTAATCCAACAATTAAATAGGAGTAGGTTAATACTTTATATACTTCAACATATTACTAGAAATATAATATTTTTTGTAGAAAAAGAGGAAGAACTGACAAAATAGGAAGAAAATCCTTTTTAAGAGGAAGCAAGGTTCATTGTGGAAGAAAAAATTGAGTTTAAAAGACAAAATTTCATTCTTGATTGGGAATTTTGAAGTTGAGTGTGACCAGGTTGAGCATGAATTTTCTAAGGCTCAATGTGAGAGGTTTGGTGTGGCTTTAATGAGTCATTTTAAAAGTGATTTGGGGATCCATTGAAAGAGTTCGTGCATTGGACTTTCAAACCCATGTTTTGGAGAAGAAGAAGCTTCTCACACAGTGGGTGGACAACTAAAAGGCTTCCCTAGCGTTTCCATGACTCTTAAATCTAGTTTATTCATTTTTGTATGATGTTTTCTTCCTCTTACATAGTTTTTTGGGGTTAGATGTAACGACACTAAACACTCTTGTATTTTTTGGTATATCATCTTCTTGTGCTTCAACATTAGTGTTTTACTTCTATACTTCATGTTTGTGATTCGAAAATGCTTTCATTATCTTGACTTGAGGTAAAACACCCAAGGAATAATTTCATTGGTCATCTTTTAATCATTGAGCTTAACACAAATTGTTTTGTTGAGTTACATAAGGCATTGAGGCTTATTAAAGGAATTTAGGTTCTTTTCACCTAAGGAATTAGGCTTTTGGTTAAAGTTGATGATTGATGTTAATGTTGAAAGCCAAAAAAATTTGATTGAGTATCATATTGCAAGAGACACGTGTTCAGTTAAATCTAACCCCGACAATTTTAATCTATTTGTACAAACTCAACATATTAGTTTATTTGTTTTTTGTATTTTGGTATAATAGTTAATCTTAAGAATTTCATAGTCACCTTTATATCAAAATTTCATAGTTTAGTTAGTATAGATGGTAAGAAATTGTATAGTTTTATTGTATTGTGTTAGTCTGTTGGGAAAATGATACTTGGATTTTTCATTTTACTACTTGTATGATTCGGTACACTTTCCAAGGACGTAACAAGTTTTATGTCACCATTTTCGAGGAGTTATGTCTCAGTACTAGGAAATACACATTTTTTTTTTACTTACTAGGTTTTATTTTTTTTTATCCTTTTACTAGCTTAATTTACAACTTTTATTATATTTGTTATCTTGTGCTAACTTATGACTCCTTGGTCTTTGTAATTTTGTTTATGCGAGGTAAAAACTCAACTGACCAATTCTTGTGCACCCGTAAACTGAAAAAAATAACTAGGAGAAACAACAACAAAACAAAGAAGACAAATATTTTAGATGGGCAAGCAAGGAAAGAGTCAAATTATATGCCTCTACCATCTCCTACTATTTTAAGAATCAACAACCATGGTTGATTGAATTGAAAGAGAGCAACCTCAAAGAACCTTGGGCAACTATGCTACTTATAATGGGATAAGACATTTCTATCGCATTGTTAGGCCCCAAATCATTATAGCCAAATAGTGAGATGAAGTCAACATTGTTAATTTTGGTGTAACAAAACCAATTTGCTAGACTAGATCATGAATATCCTCATGCTCATTTGTCTACATTCATTGAGTTATGCAACATGGTCAAACTTCATGAAATACTAGATGATGCAATTTATTTAGCTCTTTTTCCATTCTCACTCACTGGAAAGCTAAAACTTGGCTAAATTATTTTCCACAACATAGTTTGAACCCTTGGGATGCAGTGACGGACATGTTATTGGCACGTTTCTTTCTAGAGTCTAATCTTAAGAAAGATACAATTCAGATTGCCACATTCATGCAAGGTGATGATAAACTACTTTGTGAAGCATGGGAGCATTTTAAGGACTTACTTAAAAATGTCCAATTCATGGGTTTGATGATTACATACAGATAAACTTCTTTTTGGAAGTTTTAAAACCTCAAACTAAACTCATGTTGGATGCATCAACAAGAGGAAAAATCAAGGATAAAACTTGAATGAAGCAAAATTGCATATTGAAAACATGGCTTTTAATGACTATAATTTACATCAGTATAGGAAGTCGATTTCAAAAAGGGGAGTATTGGATTTGAATGCTCAAAATGCACTGTTTGGCCAAAACAAGCTTCTCACTCAAGATTTAGGTGCTCTTACAAAGAGGCTTGTCAAACTACCTCAACAACTTCAAAGCTTAGAGGTTACACCAATGTCATCGCAACAATTAAGTTGTGAGTTATGTGGGGGAGGACATACAACTGGTCAGTGTGCTTACCAATGAAGTTTCTAAAAAGAGATCAATTACATGGTAAACAAAAATCGACAAGGGAATTTTGGCAACAATCCTTACCCTAACTCTTTTAATCAAGGGTGGAGGAATAATAACAATTATGGATAGAAACAAGATGTCAGATCATCAAGTAAAACACCACATCAACACCACCAACAACCACTACATCAATAGCAAACTTCTTAATTGGAGGAGACACTCAGTCAATTCATCTAATTGTCCACTACAAACCAAAAGAACAATATGCCTCCACAAAAAATTTAGAAGTGCAAGTGTGGTAGTTGGCTAAATAATTAACGGAGCAACAAAGAGGATTTTTCTCGACCAACACACAAATAAACCCCAAAAAGCATTGCAAGGTGATTACTACAATGAGTGGAAAAATGGTTATTGGTAGGTGATTTGAGTAGTATGAAAGCAGAGGAAGAGAATGGGTGAGTGAATAAGTGTTTGTGGAAGATGGGTCAATAAAATATCCTCATGGCATGATGGAAGATGTTCTTGTAAAAGTTGATAAATTCTTATTTCCAGTAGTTTTTGTAATCATGGAGATAAAGGAGGATGTTAAAGTTTCCCTCATCCTTGGGAGGCCATTTATGAATGTTGCAAGGGTTTTAATTGATATTGATGATGGAAAACTTAAGGTAAGAGTTCAAGATGAAGAAGTGGACTTTAAAGTATTTGAAGCTATGTCTCACCCAAGAGATGATGAAACTTGTTTTAAAATTGATGTGTTTAATGAAGTACTTGTGAGTTCCAATAAGTTGTTACACACCTTTCATCCTCTTGAGAAAACTCTAATTGATGCTTTTAAAACTCTCAATGAGGAGGAAGAGAAAGAGATTGATGAATGCTTGACTAACCTTAATGCTTTGAAGGAAATTCCCCTACATGAGGTGAAATTATAAGAGTGAAAGATAGGGGATAAAATGAAATAAGCAAAAGTCGAGTTGGAGATGTTGCTTCCACATTTGAAATATGTTTTTCTTTAGGGTGACAACAAACCTTTAATTATTCACAACTCTTATTCATTCCAGAGGAATAGAAAATTGATGTTATGAAGAACAAGAAAGGAGAAATTGGATGGTCTATATCCAATCTTAAGGGGATAAGTTCTTCTTATTGCACGTATAGAATGTCTATGGAGGAGAAGTTTAAGTTGATGGCTCAACCTTAAAGAAAACTAAATCTTGTTATGGAGGAGGATGTGAGGAAGGAAGTTTTGAAGTTTTTAGAAGCTGGAATTATGTACCCTATTTTTAATAGTGCATGGGTGAGTCATGTGCAAGTGGTTTCAATAAAAAGATAGCATATGAGTTGTTTGCAATGACAAGAATGAAACAATACTCACAAGAACTCTAATCGGTTGGAGGATATGTATAGACTACAAGAGGTTGAATAAAGCAACAAGGAAATATCACTTTCCCCTTCCTTTCATGGATCAAATGTTAGAAATACTAGTTGTTCAAGCATTTTGTTGCTTTTTGGATGGTTATTCATGTTATAACCAAATTGTCGTGAACCCTAAAGACCAAGAGAATATGACTTTCACTTATCCTTTTAGTATGTTTCATTATATAGCTAACTAAAAAAGAGTTCATATATTTGTGTATGTCATAAAATGCTAACACTTTCTAGTGATTAAATCTTTGTGATTTGTTTTATCACATCTTTATAAAACCTACTTTATTTAATCATGAATGGTTGTGTTTTATCACATCTTAGTAATACTCTATTGTAGTCAGGGGTCCTTGTTATCCAAAAAATACTCAGTTGGATTGCCAAAAGTGGCTAACGTTCAAACAATACTCATTTTTTAGTGAAGAGTGGTTGTGTTCTAAATAATACTCGGGTATAAAAGTACAATTGGCTCTAGAAGGGAGAATTGAATGGAGCTTGAACTCAAATCGCAAACTTGAAAAAAAAAACAAATACAACGTCTAACAAGTAATAAATAGAGAGAAATGCACACATAATTTATATTGGTTAACCCAACAATAATATCTATGTTCAGCCCCCTTGAGAAACCCACTCAACAACCTTTCATTATCACAAGTATTAAACACCTCTTCTAGTATATCAATATTTTTCATCTCTGCGGGTACACCAGTATTCTTACTCCTTTGTTGGTATACCAATCTTAATCTTCCCTTGAGATGAATACTCTGAGAAAACCTCTTTATTTAGATAAGAATGAAAGTTCACATAGTGTACTTTATAATGTGAACGATTTACAAAGGTTAAGGTCACAACCCAATCTCAAGGATTCGCTCTATAGAAGCAGATGTAGTTGTATAACTGATGAGCATAATCTAATTCACACTTTAAGGCTTTAATCATAGATTATTATACTATAATCATGAATAAATCCACTGTTTTAATTGAGATTCGTCTAAATGGGTTTATTTTGTCCTTAAATGTTATTTTTACTAATCTTGTGTTTTAGTCATAATAGACAATTTAATATTTCTCATAGCAGATGGTATAACTAGACGGTGTGATAAAAGTGGCTGACTAGACAGTTTGAATGAAGCATCTACCACTACTAGTGAGCCAAATCATGCGAGAGTCCAAGTTGCTTATTTGAATCAAAACAGAAAAAAAAATTGAGATTAAGAATTAGAGAATTAAATTTGCAAATATCTTAGAAAAAGAATTGGAAGCAAATCTTCTACAAGGATATTCTCTCAAATTTTTTAAATTAAAAATATCATGTTAAATGGACAAAAAATAGAGCAAATCTCCCTCGAAAATGTGTTAAAGTAAATCTTCTTCAAATATCACTTGTAGCAGCGCTAGGTTTAAATATAATCAATGTGCAAATCTGAATCGAGTTTGGAAATAGAATATTTGAAAGAGTAGTGAAAATGAGATTTGGAACTGACTGGAAAGAAGATATATGCTTGATAACTCGAAACAAAGAAAAGTATCATTTGATAATTGTAAAACAATATCCTGAGATAGATTTTGAATGTGATTTTGTGCAAAGAAAATAGGATTATAAAAGAGACATAAGAGAAAGAACAGGGATGGGTTTTTGGCATCGCATTTCATAGTTGCACACCACACTCTAAACCTAGTTTATTTCCTTTTTTCATTTTTCTTGTTTTAGCTTTCGCATGGAAGGCTAAAACCTTTTGGGTTGATTCCTTTGTGATTTTGCATTGAATTTTGAGGTTCTATTAACTCTTGTTTTTCAATTTTTTGTAGCAGATTGTGCTTTATTTTTTCTTTTTGAAATCGAGTTTCTGTCAAAGGAAATGTTTTTGAATATTTGTTGAGAATTCAATTCTTCTCTTTAATCTCTTAGTTCTCTTATTTAGATATGTAGAAGATAAACATCTCACAAGTATGCGCTTGGAACTAGTGAGATACTTAATGCATCAATAAATGCTTGTTTTGAAGATTATATCAAATTTGATTGATGCCTAGTTGATTAAGTTTGATTTATGTGTGAGAATTGAATGATGATAATCTTAAGAAAACCAATGAGGAATTCTTGGTGAAGAAACTTGGGAGTCAACCTGCATTATCTACTATTTTTAATCATCATTTATATTTTTCTGTTGAACAATTACAACCCCTATTCATTTACTGTTATTGCTAAGTTTCATTGATTACAGATAAGTTTAAATATTGATTTCACTAAATTTGCTATTGGATTCATTGGGAGGCGACTTGGGGCTATATGACCTTATTTATAATATAATCTCTTTGAAGTTAGATGGTATATCACTTCATTAGACAATCTACGATGGAATCTTTTTAATTTTACTGTTAAGCGACAACTTATATATAAATTTGTACTCTTAGAAAGCTTTTATATCAATATTTACACTTCTTTTCCGTGTTCTTCATTTTTAAGGTCTTTATATAGTGTTTAGAAATGTGATCGTTGAAGCTTTGTGTTCTTCACTCTTCAATGTAGCCGTTAGACACTCAATATAGAAACATTTTTTTCTAATTGATCTTTGCGTGTTTTGAATGTGTAAGGCACTTCAAAAACTTTCTTTATCTTCTTCTAAAATGAACATTGAGGTTTTAATCTTCATTACTCATATATTTGCTCAATTTGCCAAATTATTCTTCTTCTTCAATGCGCTAGACAGTTGAATACGAAACTTTTGCTTTAATGCAATCTGTGAATTCTTTGATCATTATAAACATTTCAAAATGTTTCTTTAACTGTATTTGATTTGAACATTGAAGCTTGAATCAATTATGTAATTGAGTATTCTTCTTCCAGTTTTGTTCATCATCTTACATGTTGTAAACACTCAATATGGAAATATTGACTTTGATGAAATTTGTGTCTTTAACATGTATTTTCTTTTCAAATAATTTCTTTATATGTATGAACTTTTTACATTGAGGTTTGAACATCTCTGGACTTGAATCTTTTCATTTTTTCACTTTTCATCTTCTTCGCGGTATACGCTCAAATAGGAATGTTCATATATGCGTCTTCAATGCATTTAATTACTTGTTTGCGCTTTGGAACATCTTTCTCTATAAAAATATTTGTTTGCAAATACTTCATATTACTTTGATATTCATTTGTGTGAATCTCCCTTGTCAATTTCATCTCTTTGCTATCAGACACTGGAAAAGGAAACTTTGGCTCCCATCTTTTGTTCATGTCTTTATGTCCCTTTGATATTATTTGGGAACTATATCAGAATCAATGAACATAATAGTTAACAATTTAATTCACGAGTATCATGGAATAATATTTTCATAATATCCTCAAATTATCGATACTTTCTTTTCTCATATATTTCACCTTCAATACAGTTTCAAACTCTTTCCAATTTAATATAAGATATGAACATTGTAAAGTAATTACATTTAACTCGGATATGTACCACCAAATATATTTCAAAAAACTCTTTTATATAGAAAATATTTATGCTCTATTTCAAAGACTTTACAATTAAATATTATTCAGTCAAAAACTTTCTAATACAATCTTAAATTTAATTTTAATTGCTCAGTTGTATTTGAAAACATTTAAATTCAATATGAAAAGAGTTTTTCATTCCCAAAACATATAAACACAAGGAATTTAATATTTTCAAGGTATATGTGTGACGTTCTCAAATACGAAAACTTCTAAAATCATTTAACCATTAATATTATTTGAAAATAATGTTTTCTATGATTTAGAGATATCAAATAAGATTTAGAAATTTAAAAGCAGTGCCATAAAACATTCTAAGAATATATAGATTAAATATGAAAACTTCCTTGACGTAGTAGTTCATCTGATGAGTAGAAGATACTTGTATCGTTTGATGTGTGCAATCTTCAATGTTCGTGTAATGGCTTTAAGCAAGTGCTTTGACATCATATGCCTTGTGATATCCAAGGGAATCACCTGATGAGATGTTTTGATGAGTCCATGATCACTAGGATCTTCTGATAAAATCTTCTTAACGAGTTTGTTTGTGGGATCGTTTGACATGAGCTTCTTATATACATCGTCTAATTTGTTCATGTGTCGTCTAACTCATCTTTTCTACTTTTGAATAATTTGTTTGGAAAATTTTCCTTCTTTAGATGTTATATTTATGAGCTCTTAGACATTTGTCCAATATTAAGACCAAGATAAGATTGTCTATTGGTCTTCTAGTGTAAGTGTTTTCTATTTTTTTGTCTAACATGTCTTTTGTTGTTGTATTTTCTGGTGCATTAACTTCGGCGGGTCTTGCTCATCTTCTCTAATGTTTTTCGTCTATTCTTATACTACATATGAGTGAGCTTTGTGTTATACCATACACATTTTATAGTGTTTGTTTCATCAAAACACATAAACACTCATATCATGAGATTGTCTTATGGGTATTAAATCATCTACTGACTAAATAGAGTGGTTGCTTATTCAAATAATACTTGAGTTTTAGCTAGGAGTGATTGTGTTCCAAATAATACTCAATTTGAAGCTTGCAACACTACATAGTGAAACTTAATCATTTTATTGAGAATTGGAAGTAGTAAGCGCTATTAGACCAATCGGTACAAAAATCATAAAGTAAATCTTTATTTCCCTTATCTTTGTTCATTGCAAATTACCACACCACATTAATGAAAGAAGAAGAGATTTGTGAACCAAAACTTTAGAATAGATTTATAAAAGATTGTATAACATCTTACTATGTACTATTAGATTATACATTGCAAAAGTTTCAGAAAGTCTTAAGACACCATTCAACCCACCCCTTCTTGTGTTTTGATTGATTTTTTTAGAAGAGTATATGTAAAAAAATATAAGTCATAAGTGCTCCAAAATCTTGACATGAAGAAAGGAGTAAAGATAAAGGTAGACTAGATATATAATTATAGTTCCAAAGAATTAAGATAAAGTCCTTTAAACAATTTTTTTTATATATTGAATAACATTGATGACATTCATATTTACATCAATGACCACAAAACATTGTTGAAGACATTAGATGTGTCTATTGCATCATTCATTAGATATAGATCATGGTCTAGGCTGATATTTAGGATTATTGGGAACATGTAATATAATAATTTAAATTTTCTTAAATAACACACTTTTGGTTTCAAATATGCTATTATAATAAAACTAATCTTTATTATATATATTACATTTTTTGTCCACAATGAGTCATTGGACATAGAGAAAATTAAAGAAATTATTCATGAGTGAGCAAGATATTTTTAACAATTTATAAATTAGTACTTGTTATAACTTGGTCATAAATTTTGTGTGGCCTTTACTTTTAGTATTGAGTATTAGTTGTTATGGTTAATTTAATTTTGATTTAAGCTTTAAATTTACACGATGAACTTAGAAGTAGAACTGTTTGTTATATTTAGTGATTATTATTTTGAATGATATTATAATTTATTTAGCTACAAAATATATATTTGGTAACCTCATTAATATAATTATTTGCTATTACTAGTATGGAAACATATAAAATATAACATGTAAATATGTTTATGTAAATATAACATAACGAGTTAGTGATAAATATTTTTGTGGTTATGTAAATATAATCACCCACTATGACCACAAAGATTAGTATTGATTGAAAAATCGGATATTTATACCTCATAAATTTAGAAGTTTATAAATACAATAATAATGAAGTATTAACTCACTCAATACTTGATATTCACTTATTACTCACAGATTATTATACTCTAATTATGCGTTGAAGAGTTTACTGCAGAAGAACTTCCACTAGCATTTGGTAATAAAGTTCGACAATTTTTCAAGGAGAAGCTCGGTCTTCACCAACAACTCAAATTCCACATCTTGAAACTTGAAAGGTGCAACCCCAAATCTTATAAGAACAATTTGCGATCAATGTAAAATAAGACATATAACATGAATTGGATAGAGAAAAAAAAGTAATTAAAAAACAAGTTATAATTCTTAATATCAAATAAACTCTAAATTTTTCTAAGAATTATATGTAAATATAAAAATATTTGATGCATTCCTTCTTTCTATAATGTAAAACTACTTGTACGAAAAAAATATTTAATTTATTAAAAACTAAATTTTAAGCGTAATTTTTTTTAACATAATTCAAACTCCCTCTCTCTTGTGTTATATACTTTTACCACAAATTAAAACTAATTTGACTAATGAAATGGTTACAATTTTTAATCAATGAGTTATATATATATATATATATATATATATATATATATATTAAGAACTAAATTAAGACTAGACTCAACTTTTAATGACGCATATATTTAGTTTTATTTTTTAATTATATATTTGTTGTGTTGTAAAATGATTGAGAGAGAAATCATAGTACCCCATTAGATATGATTGACCAATTGATGGGGTCCAATTTGGAAAGAAAGGATTAGTTGGTGAAAGGGTATAAGCATTCAAAATATATTTATGATACATCAACCTAACTCATAACTCAGGTCAAGTATATTACCTCAATTCATGGCTAAGGATTTCATTTCCAAATGCTTTTGCGTAGGTCAATTCATATGCTCGATGTGTATTCAATAGGTTGTATAAGGTTAAATTAAACATAAAATTCACTCATCTTTTGTAAAATATTATTAAATAAAAATTAACTTGTAGATAAAAAAAATAAAAAAAATAATTAATTGTTATATTTTTATTTAAAATTACAAAAATTATTGATATATAAATTAATTTTGATTATTTATCAAATTAATTTTGATTATTGATAAATAGTTTATAAATTGATATCTAATTAATTATTAAAATTTTAGCTCAATTATTTAGATTATAAAGTTGGTAGTTAAAATATTTGGTAGCTAATTATATGTCAATTTAAAAATTATTTATTAATCATAGAATCTAATTTAGATACCAATAATTCTTTTAGTCTCTAAAATAATATATAATTTAGTCAGTATAACAATTAATTATTTTTTATTTTTAAAATTAGTTTTTATTTAATAATTTTTTTATAGTGAAAGTTAAGTTAAATGTAAGGTCCACTTATTATGATATCATAGTCATAGTCCTTCCTAATGTGTTAAAGATCTCATATCATAATTACATTAAATTAACATATGGATTCTAAATAAATAGTAAAAATGGGTTCAAATAAATAATAAAAATGCAAATGCAACTAGTTTAAAAAATTAATAATGAAATAAGGAATAAGAAAGCTCCTTTATTCTGTGTGGAGTATGATATATCAGGATACAAATTGGAAGAATTTGAATGACCACAAGTCCACCAAAGCATGCATGAGTCCCTATAGTTTAGAGACAATTCATAAAACTAGATTCGCTTGCAATAGTTTCTCATCAATCAATGTTCCAAGTGGAACTTCTTATAGTAATATTATGAGAAGTGACGACTCTTTAGTTGATTTGTTGATCCTTTGTGCTATAGTCTCTTTTCGCGTTCACACAAAGCAAAAGAAAAGAAAATCCAAAAAAGGGTCTTTTTTTTATTTGAATTTGTCCCATGCTAAAAGTATCTTACAATGTAACTATTTTAATGTCAAAGATTTTGTAACTATATAGTTAAGAAAAACTAACATATTGATAATCTTTACCATATTTGCTATATATATATATATAAAAGTATATATATATATATATAAAAGTATCATATATTTGATGTGGGTGTGTGTATGTTTGTGCGTGTACGTGTGCTTGTGTGTGCGTGTGTATGTGTGCATGTGTGTGTGCATTCAAAATAAAAACATATGTTCCTCTGGCTGCTTGTTAGGAGCTCTATCACCTACAACTTCATCTGCTCCCATGTAAATTAACACGATCATCACAAATTAAAGAAAACAACCACACAACAAAACATAGGGTAAGTTAGCTATTTTTGAGAATTCTAATAAATTTGACTTTTGATAACAAGCATAATCCATTAAATTTTCATAATTTGCACAAAATCATCAAGTGTTTATCACATTCATCATCCACATTACTCTTGTAAGATTTCTACTACTCACATACTATGTCTTGACCACACTTTCACCTCAGTGCATACTTCATTCAACACATCAATACACCATTCAATCACATCATAATTTAAACTTTCTAAACAATCTAAATATATCTCAAAATTCACTTAAACACATAAATAATTTATTTTAATCATATTTTTAAAGAAAATTTAGAATTTTGACTTGAAAACAATAAGAAATAATAACGTAGGCTTTCAAAAGTAAAAATAAAATTTTTAAGTTTTTTGTTGGCCTGAGCGAAAATTTGCTCGCTTGGGCGAGAATGGGTCTTGCCCAAGCGAAAATCCTCTTGCTTGAATGAGATTAAATCCGAAAGCACCCAAAAACCATCCAAACACATGGGCCTCGCTTAAAACCTTTCAGCTTATATGTGACATGTTTTGTCTGTGCCCAACTCCTTCCAATTTCCTTCATTATTATACCTCCCATTCGATCGACCCCGTCAGCTGGTTATCTCTTATCAACTGTTGGGTGACATACTTTTTGCCTCGTTCACATCCTTATACAAAAATTTCAAGGGTAAATTTTTTAAAATATTTATTAAGCCCAAGGGTAAAGAGCTTTTCTTTGACGAGTGTGGTTGGTCCAAATTCTCCTTGTATTGGACTAAGACCCCATTCGATTCAAGTAATGACCTCATTAAGCCTCCAGTGCCGAGGAGATGAAATTTTGCGCTTTATTTGATAGCCTCCCAAGAAGGCTCCCTACCCGGAAACTTTTGTTTATATATAAGTCGTCCCATCGGTGGTATGCTTTAATGGTATGCTTGTTTCTTTTTATCATTCCTCTCCCCAGTCGTCTTTGATCGTTGACTTACGTATTTTATCTGATACAGGTATCATGACGAGAGAAGCTCCACATTGGTCGACATGTTGATCGCCTTCTGCCACAAATTTATCGGCAAAGGCAAAGGAAGCTTGGAGGCGGTCAGTCCTTCCACTGCCCACAAAGAAAAGAAGAGGTAAAGGAGAGACATCACCTCAACCACCCAGTCTCTGCACGACACATCACCTCAACCCTTTCCTATTCAGCTCAAGAGTCCCTCGTGATCAGAGCCCCTGCAACCGCTGCTGCTATTGGCCATCCCTTGGCGCTCCTTGGAAGGGATTATAAGTTCTTTAAGGGCATTCAAATTGGGTTGACGCTGACTGAGGAGAATCCTCTCTCCTTGGTTCCTAAAAACGAGTTTCTCTCGGCTACAATTAAGTTTCAATGCCAAGGGGTCATGCTGGCTCGGCTGGCCGCTAACACCCCCAACCAAAAGGTTGAAGAGATATCTTGGCTGGAGCATGAGCTGGTCGAGGCCTCCAGCTAGTCGTTGGAAGTGATGTCAGCTTTCGAGTCAAGGATGGCTCAAGCTGAGGCTGAGCTCGAGCTTAGCAACATGCGGTGTGTCGAGGCCGTGGCGCAGGAGGAAAAGGAGAAGAAAATTGTGGTTGAGCTACAGAAGGCCATGGTGGATATAAGGCTCAAGAACTCGGCACTGGAAGCCAAGAAGGTGTCTGTGGAGGACAAGCTCAACACGCAGCAAGGGAACATCTTGTTGATGTTGGGCGAGACCTTCAACCAAGTCGTCCGGCAGGCCCACTTGCTGTAGAAAGGTCCACCTCTAAAAGGTTCCTTTGACGTCGATAAAGACATTTATGAGGGTCGGATGGTCACCTTTGTCAAGTTGGCCGCATTTCGGAGCTCGGCGTTGGGGACTACTACTAAAGATGTTGAAGACGAAGACCATTAAGTTTAGTCGTTGATGTATTTTGTTCCCTCGAGGCTAGGGTGTGGCTTCCTCCTTGCTATATGAATATATCAGACGTTCTTCTCCATTCTTTTTTTAAATAAGGAACAAGTAATAATAATTAGCATTTCCTTAATTGTCATTCAGTCGGATTACCGATAAATATGAATTATCTTGCTTAAGTAGTTGAGTCTCGGGAGGGATGACCGACCAGGGTAACCATCCTTAATCGAGCCGAGTCTTTAGGTGTCAGGAGAGAATACTGATTAAGGTATGCGTCCTTGGTCGAACCGAATCTTTAGTGTAGAATATGAAGCTTTGATGAAACCAAAACCTGTGAAGAAAGCCTGATGTTGTGCTGCTTTGATTGAAGCTTAGTTCTAGGGTGTTTAGAATTTGTGTAAAGTTCATTCTTAATCCTATGCACAAGCTGAATCATTCTATTTTGAAAAAGAAAAATGTTTTTCTAAGCCAAGAGAAAAACAACCAGTTGATTTTACGGTTTAGTCGGTTGTTTTACACTTAGCTTGTTTGAGAGTTTTCAAAACTGATTTTTGTTGATCAAGAGTGATCCAAATTCAAGGTGTTTCATTAAAGGCTGGTGTTGCTGCTGTGTGTGGGTGGGATCTGGGTAGATTAAAGTGTAGTCCACTCTTTTGTTGAATCTAAAACTAATGTGAATTAAAACCTTCTTGAAATTAAATGTTTTTTTAACTAAGTGAAAAACAACCTGTTGTTTTGTCGAATCAACCAGTTGTTTTGTTCTTAAATTTTTTGAAAAAGGTTGAAATTTGTTTGACTTGGTTGATTTAACTGTCAAACCAAATCAATTGGTTGTTTCGTGGTTTCAACTGATTGTTTTTTGAAAATCCTAACATAATTCTGTTTTGAATGGTGAATCTGTCTTAAATGATTTCTAACTGAATACACTCCTTATTTAACTGTTTTGACCAATCTTTGGAAAATATAAGTAGTTTGTTATATGTTTCTAAAGGAGTATGAAACAATTTTGAGAAATTCAGTTTGACATATTTGATCTTAAGTTTTCAAGATTGACATTAAGCTTTGGATTTTCAAGTGAGAGTGGAATATGATTGCAATTGTATTCTTTTCAGATTGTACTTTGATCAAGTGTAATCCTTTCTCAATCTTTTGTATTTCTGTTGTTGTATTGCCAAGGAGTGTTGTGTTTTCTTGAGGTGTTAAAGATCAATACTCTTGGTATGGTTTGCCAAAGGTAATGTGTTTCTTGAGGAGTTCAAGGTCACTACTTTGGTGTGTGGTGTTTGTAATCTGGTTTGATTGCTTAGTGGATTACCCAATGGTTTCTGGGAACTGGATGTAGCTCTTGTTGTAAGAGTGAACCAGTATAAACTGCTTGTGTGCCTTTCTCTTTCTCTGAACTTCTTTAAATTTTGTTTTTAAGTTGTTTAAGTTTTAACTCTTTGAAACAGTTTGTGTTATTGGCTAACTTGATTCCTCTTCTGGATTTCTTCATAGAATTTCATTAAACCTTCAAAAGTTTTCAAAAATCTCTTATAAACAATTCACCCCCCTCTTGTTTAAGGTCATATATTCTAACAATTTTGACTTGGTTGACTAACTGTCAAAACCAATTCAACCGGTTAAATTCAACCAGTTTTCGACGTTCTTAGCCGATATAGATGCAAGGGGATCAACCTCAATCCACTTGGTGAAGTAATCTACCCTGACCAAGAGGAAATTCGTTTGCCATTTGCCCGAGATGAAGTGACCAATGATGTCGATTCCTTGGAAGACGAACGACCATGGGGACACCATGCTGTAGAGTGTCTCGGGCTTGAGATGGGAGAAGGGGCCATACTATTGACACTTGGTGCATTTCTTCATATATTTCATATAATCATTCTAGACATTCAGCCAGAAGTACCCGACCCTTAGCACTTTCACTGCCATAGTTCTCGTGCCGGAGTGGCTCCCGCAGACTCCTTCATGGATCTCCTGTAAGACATATTCTGCCTACTCCTTGGTGATGCACTTCAGTAATGGCTTGGAGTATCTTCTTTTGTAGAGGTCCTAGCTGATCAGGGTGTACTTTGGGCATTGTTGCCTCATCGTCTTCTCTTCCTCCGACTTGCACACACTGAGCTCGAGGTATTTTTCAAATGGGGTCATCTACGTTTCGTCCTTGGTCATGGCCAAACACTCGGCCACTCCTACGCTAGGATTCCGTAGGCTAATTTGTACAATAGATCTATGGTGGCTTTTCTTCTTAGTCGTGTCCAACCGAGACAACACGTCGACCCTCTTATTGTTCTCTCTGCGGATATGCTCCACCGTCACCCTTTTGATTTCAGAGATGAGGTTGGAGACTGTATGGTAATACCTTTGCAACAAAGGTTCCTTCACCTTAAACTTCCCCTTAATCTGACCAACCACCAACTGGGATTCGCTTTTACACGTTACTTCGCGAGCTCCCATGTCGTACACCAAGTTCAAACCAGCGAGGATGGCCTTGTACCCGACTTGGTTGTTGGTGGCCTTGAACTCAAACGTTAATGCCTGCTCGAGAAGGAGGTCGCCCAGACCTTCGAGGATGACGCCAACCCCACATGTCATCTTGTTAGACGACCCATCAACATAGATAGTCCATCCGATCGACAGATCATGTTGAGGGTTAGCTCGGCTGAGAAGTCAGCTAGGCACTGGGATTTTATTTTCCCCTTGGCTCGTACCAGATGTCAAACTCTGATAGCTCTACCCACCACCCTATCATGCATCCTGCAAGATCTGGTTTAGAAAGAATTTTAAAGATTGGGTAGTCAGTTCTTACCACGATGGCCTGATTCTGGAGGTAAGGTTTCATCCGTCTAGCCATCAGAACTAGGGCGAACACGACCTTTTTTAACATCTGGTACCTCGTCTCAGCCGTATGGAGCGTTCAATTGACAAAGTATACCAGACGCTCCTCTTTCTCGACCTCTTGTACCAGAACTACACTTATCGCTTCTTTCGAGACTGGTAAGTACATGATCATCGATTGGTTGGATCTCGGCTTCTGGATAATCGCCGGTGAAGATAAAAAAGCCTTTAGTTGCTAGAAGATGTCTTCACATTTTTCATCCTAGCAAAACTTGGCTGTCTTCCGAAGAAGTTTCACCATTGGCCAAGTTCGCTCGGCTAGCCGAGGGAGGAACCTCAAGAGGGCGGTGAGACGATCGATGAGCTATTGCACCTCCTTCAGGTTCTGAGGGCTTCTCATCTCGATTATGGTTCAACATTTTTCTGGGTTGGCCATTATTCCTCGGTGGGTCAACATGAAAACCAAAAAATTCCCCCTCAATGCTGAACACGCATTTCTCCAGGTTGAGCTTCATATTCGTTCTCTGCAATGCCTTTTAGAATTCCTCCAAGTCTTTCACGTGTTGGTCGCACGAATTCAACTTCAGGACTATGTCATCTATGTAAACCTCCATGTTCCCGTCGATCATCCCTTTAAAGATCTTGTTCATCAACCTCTGGTAAGTGGCCCCAACATTCTTGAGGCCAAACGACATAACCTCGTAGTAGTAGTTTGCTCCGTTCATCATACAAGTGGTCTTCTCCTTATCTCTTGGATGCATGCTTATCTAGTTGTAGCTAAAGTATGCATCCAGGAAGCTATGGATATTATGGCCAGCTGCCCCATCCTCCAGCCAGTCGATGCTGGAGAGCGGGTAAGAGTCCTTCGGGCACGCCTTGTTGAGGTTGGTGTAGTCAATACACATCCTCCACTTGTCGTTAGCCTTGGTGACCATGACTACATTGGCCAGCCAGGTAGTGTAGTGGGCCTCTCATATAAAGCCGACCGACAGAAGCTTATGAGCCTCCTCCCTCGTTGCAAACCTCTTCTCCTCCCCAAGCTTGCGCTTTTTCTGAGTCACTGGTCGCACCTCCTTGTAAACCGAAAGCTTGTGAGTGAAAATATCCAGGCTCACCCCCGACATATCAGATGTTGTCCAGGCAAAAAGATATACATACTTCATCAATGCCTGGTGGACCATCTCTGCCTCTGTTGTCGCTATCTATGTTTCCACACTGGTGGTGTGATCCTCGTCGAGCAAAGGTACTCGACATATGGGGATGGCAAAGCGGGGCGGACCTGCCCGCACGACCCGCCGTCCGCTGGTAAAAACCGCAGGGTGGGCTGACCCGCAAGTCCACAAACCAAAAAAATATTGACTTTGGCAACAATGGAGTAAATGTTTTGTTTTTCTTCCTTTTTCATTTTGGGGTAGAAAATTACAAGGCTCATTGGAGTTATAATTTCCTTAAGAATCCTTTTTGGTCTAGTTTTGAGGATGAAAATACAGGATGTTGGATATGATATTTTTCAAGTAATTTGGAATAAATAATAGTGGATATGTTAGGTAGTGGGTAAGTCAAGAATATTGGAAGACTGATACTTGGATTATGTAACATTCAATTAATGTTTTTTGTTGTATTAATCCTAATGCCTTTTTTTTACAATTTTTCAAGAGAAAAAGTTAAAAAAAAAAATCATTCAATTTCTAAAAAAAAAAAAGAATACGGGCTGACCCACAAACCCGTGGGTCAAACCTTATACGGGGCAGGACGGAAAATCTAGCCCGCATTCACTTTACGAGGCGGGTTGGCCGGCTTTGCCAGCCCTATCGGCATAGATCTTTCTTGGTCTCAAGCCTCGGCTCGGTCGTTCGAGGGTCGAGATTAACCAAAGAAGTTGTATGCTCTCTTCGTTCTGGTTGGACCTCTGCACGGGGACTTCTGTCCGCGAGAGGGCTTCCCCGTTGGGGTATTGATTGGGGTAGGTATCCTACCGTAGGGGTTCCACCTTCAAGCTTGTTGCGTGCAACCTTCTGATCCATGTGCATCGTGAGAATGTCCCCCGAGATCGACGGAATTTTTATGGTTAGGTGAGGGGTGGACACGATTGCCCCAATCTATTGATGGTGTTTATGACCTCTCGGCATCCTCTTTCTCCACCTCCTTCCTTTCTTGGAGGTTATTCTCTCCTCTGCCGACACTCTGGTCGGTGATCATCTTCTCTTGTCCGTCGAGAGGTGTAATCCCTCCGCCTGGTTGTTTCCTCCCTCCTCGGAAGAGACCACTTCAAACCTCTGCCCCCATGCACAAACTGACGAAAATGCCCAGCTTGGATAAACTCCTTCATCTTATCCTTAAGCGCCTGACACTCCTTGGTGGTATGCCCACTGTTCCTATGGTACTGGCACCTGCGCGACCAGTCGGCTTTCTTAGGGCTCGCAACTCTTCTAGGTGGTGGGATTAGGTTGAAACTCAAGGCCTCATCTAGAATTTTCCCCTATCAACACTTAAAGGGGTATACGTTGTAAATCGGGGGCCTCGGTTCTCCCTGTGCCTATCCCCGCGACTAACAGCAGGTTGGTTCAGGTGCTCCTTCTTCTTATCCTTCCCCTTCTCCCCGGATTCCTCGGCCTTGGCTTGACTTTTATACCCCCTCAACTCTTCCAGTTGCATATACTTAGCAGCCTTCTGCCTAAGCTGGTCGAGATCTACAGCTGGCTTCTTGCAGAGACTATTGGAAACGGCCTTAGCCACAAGGTCGTGACCATGTGATGCATGGCCATGTCCAGACTTAAAATTCTGGATGTTTAAGGTCACCTTCCTGAATCTTTCCATTAACAGTTGGGAGATTCTGCTTTCTCCTGGCGAATGTTGACGTGGGTGATAGAGGTCAGGTGATGCGGTCGGCTAGTGGCAAATTGGGTCTCGAACTTGGACACCAAGGTTTCGAAGCCGTCAATGGAGTTTGGAGGAAGCCTTATGTGAGTTGATTTTAGGATTTTTCATTTTATGGTGTGACACTTTACTTAGATTGAGATTTTATGGATTTAAGAGTGAAAACCTGAGGAAAATCCCCACAACACATTAACTTAACCAAGTGGTTAAGTAGATGTGAAGGTTCATTTCACAAAGGCAAAAGGAAAAGACAATTATAAGGTGAAAATGATGCTAGAAGGTTCGGAATTAAAGAACAAGGAAAAGAAACCAAAATAGAATTGCTAAATGGAAACAAGGAAAACCAAACAAGAACATGATATAAAGAGTAAAAATAGAATGACAATGGAAGAATAGATGAAGGAAGGAGAAAGCTTATGTGATGGATTTGAGAAGTGGAACACGCCACTTGGAGTGTGAATTGCCTCCAAGATAAGTGAAGATAGCCGCCACTTGGAGTGTGATTGGCTTCCAAGATAAGTGAAGATAGCCATTTGAGAGCTCTCAATACTCACAATATAAGACCTAAATGCTAAGAGGAATTCAAATCTCACTAACACCTTACACAATTTATGCAGAGTAACTCTTCTTCTATTAATTTCAATTTCTAAAATACACTAGGTAGGCCTCCTATTTATAGGTGAAGGAGCCTTGGAGAACAAGCTAAAGGGGTAGGATGGGAAAAGGAAAAAAATGGGCAGCCTTAGGGTTTGATTAAGCCAAACCCGCATCATAGGCTTGTCCTTCTAGAAACTAGGTCAAAAATACCTCCCAAAAGGGCTAGGAACAAGCTAAAATGCTACTCACACCTCCTATTATGCTAATGGTACCTTATTCTAGCCTATCTTTGCTATTTGGACCCCTAAAGTGAGCCCAATTTAATTACAAACATATTCTATTTTTTAAGAAGACCAAAAGGAAGAACTTCTGATATTTTGGTTTATAGCTTCTTCTTCTTTTGTTGATTCTTTCTCGAGGCTTGGTGGGGTTTGGCTTTGTATCTTGAGATGATTGACCCTTTTGGGAAGTTCTTGTTGTGTCCTTAGTCATCTGTCAGTTTGTATCAAAGCCTCATGAACCAACTCAAGGACCCTCCCTTCAACGAGGTGGGGAACACTCGGCACAAGACTGCATTGTCCGAGGTGTACAAAATCATGTGCGTGGTATACACATCCGTGTTCTCGTCGGGATCGGTCGTCATGTCGTATCGATCCATATTCAGCCCCTTCCACAAAGGTGGAAGTTGCGCTCCCATCACGTAATCAGTGAATGGGTGCCTCCGAGACACACCCAACGCGTCGAACAAGGGAAAATACCTGTTTGGGTATGACTCACCCACAGTCTCCTTAGTACGAGTGGGTTTCGGCTCCTCCACAACCTTTGTGCCAGCTGGAGTCGCATCAGGTCTTCCTAGGGGGTTACTAAGCCCGCCAGAGGGGCTCTCCCTGATCAACTTTCTCTTCATCTCCTTATTCTCTCTCCGGAGGACCAGGATCTCCTCCTCGTTCTTCTTCTTCATCTCATCCATCTCCCTCCGAGAAACATCATCAGTGTCATCTGCTCAGCCTCTGACATCTTCTCGTTCATCATGCTTCGTGTAGACACCATTTGATCTCTCCCTTCTTTGAATTATCTTGGCCCCACGGTGGGCGCCAATTGTTCTCGAACGGGGTTGGAGCCCAAAAAACTATTAAACCACTTCTGGGTCAGTTGGTCGGCCTGCACATCACTCCATCCTCTCAAACGAACTCCTGCAACTCTCGCTCTTCCACTCCTCATCTCTATGAACTCTAGGTTCGAATGGTACCTGCAAAAGGCACTCCGACACTCAAGTCAAACTTCGGCACTCAACACTCAATATTTAGTACTAGATGATTGTGTACCTAATCCTTTGGAATTTGTGCTCTTCATCTCTGTGAACTCTGGGCTCGGATGGTACCTACAAAAGGAACTCCGACGCTCAAGACAAACTTCGGCACTTGACACTCAGTTTTTAGTACTAGATGATTGTGTATCTAATCCTTTGGAATCTGTGCTCCTCGTCTCTATTAACTTTGGGCTCGGATAGTACCTGCAAAAGGCACTCTGATGCTCAAGTCAAACTTCGACACTCGACACTCAGTATTTAGTATTAGATGACAGCGTACTTAATCCTTTGGAATCTATGCTTATTTATATAATTATTGTGAGCCATTTATTAATGGCTCTGATTAAGGATTTAATATGTAATTAAGAATGCACTATTTAATGCTTAATCTTTGATTAGTTCACCAGTCTTTTGCTTGGGTGTGATGGTCTCGATCAACCTGGACCGGATGCTCGACTTCGACTTGGTCGTACGGACCGACCGGTACAATAATAATCAAATTATTAAAAAATTATTTAAATTAATCAAATAATTTATTATAAAAAAACAATTATTTATGTAATAAATAATAATAATTTTATTTATTATTTTTTTATGTAATTTTCTTTTTAATATAAAAAAAAACAATTTATCAGAATAAAATAAATTTTAAGAAAAATAACTAAAATCATCATATCTCCTAATAACTTTAACTTTTTTAAAAATAATTAGATAACTGCTTAAGTCAAATCAAAATAGTTTATTATCATGAATTTTTGAATTCATTTTCTCACCGTTAAAAGTGTGTTGGCAATCAAAGTTATGTTCGTCCTTAATGTTTTTCTTTTTTTTCCTGTTATCAATGAAATCGGGTTTGATGGTAAAAACTTCTAAAGAATGAAATTAAGCTATTCAAACACGACTTATCATTTCTATAAAGTTTTTTCAAGCTGATAAAAAAAAAAAATTTCAAATATATCAATTCTCATAAATTTCAAATAAAATGAACCATTCCTATAAAAAAATATTTTAATATTTAATATTTCAAATATACCAATTCAACTCTTATATGCAAAATCATTCATATATATATATATATATATATATATATATATATGATACTTAGCAGTTCTCATGATTGTCAAATATTATTTCTCTCTTTAAAACATCATTTTCAATGTTTTGGGGAGTACCGTTAAGGATGATGAATAGCATTCTTGAATCCAAATCTCAAAAACCAACTTTGAATTCATTGAATGGACTCCTTTTTTCATCTGTTCCCTTATTTTGGTAAGAATGCATTTAACAGAGAGTTCATCATTCAGTGGAACAATCCATTATTGAGCTCAAACTTTATAAAGTAGTTATGTCCAGATATCACAATTCATTACATGATAAACAAGATGAATATTTTTTGTTTGATTTGGTGCATCAAATCAAATGGAGTGCAAATATTTGCACAAAATCGCAATGGAAAAAGAGAAGTTTTGATTAACACTAATTACAAATGAAAAAGAGACAATGACTTCAACATAAAAGAGAAAAAAGCAGAGAAAAAAATATATAAAAGAAATTCTTATTTATACAAGAGTAAAATACATGGTATATATATAAAAAAAAAATAGACGTAATTATTTATACAAGAGTAAAATACATGGTGTATATATAAAAAAAAAATAGACGTAATTAAAACAGAAAAAGAAAGTTGGTTCAAACAAACCAGTTTAATAACTTAAAAAAGAGAGAAACAATCGCTTTAATATAATAATATAATTAGTTTTCTCAGTGGCTAAACCTATAGCATGGCAACTGAGTTCAACTGTGTAATTCAAATATTCTCATCACAATCTGTTTTAATGGTGTGTTCATTGCAAGTTTACATCACAACTCTTTCAAACAGTGTCTCACATCAACCAGATACATCGAAATACATAATTTCAAACCTCCACATGTTTATGGTTCCATCAAATTTCTATGCCAAGATTAGTCATGATCATGATGATGTTGAACAGTGTAAGTGTAATTTCTTGGATATACAAAGCTCAATGTTAGGAAACCTACCAATCTTTTTATTATGGTAAAGACTAGGGTTAGGGTTGGCCATGTTCATGGATCCACCCACTTGCATTAATTGTGGTAGGAACTAAAGAAGACTACTTATGATCAAAAGATGTTATGGTTGAGCAAGTCAAAAGAAAGAAAAACCCTAAAAACTGAGAGAAATGGTGCAATAATGTCACCCAATAAGCAAGAAAAAGTAGCTGATGTAGCTAACAGCAATTGGAGGAAAAGATGTGACAATGAAGTCCAAAGTAAGAAAGCTCTACAACATGTTCAACCCACACCAATTGGACCAATAAACACAGACAAGAATAATCATGATGCTTTTACATTATCCATCAATGGAATACATTACTATATAATCCTCTCTACCTTCCCCACCTTCCAAAAACCACACCATAAAGTAAGCAATTTTTCATTTGGGAAGAGTTCAATCCATACCAGTGGTGTTTGTAAAAAGTTCTTTTAATATTCCTGAGTTTGAAAACGTGCTTTCCATCCACTAGCCAGGAAAAATGACCATTGCATGTGTAAATAGATAATGCTCTTTTTCTGTTGGATAAAAAAGGAGCTTCAGAATGTGCATAAACAGTAGTATCCATTCATTTTGAATCATAGCATAAAGGTGCAACTTGAAAATGTTGTTTTGCTTAGGAGAGTGCTTAAAAGGTTACATGCTCAACAGTACAAATGGGCCACATTCTGTACTGAGAAATCTACTAAGCAGTACAAAGAATCAAATCATATGAAGTGTTGCCATGTTTACAAAAATGTACTATATTTTATTTACTTTTATGTTTTTACTATGCATTTAGGCTCCAATCAATTAACTGCACTATTTGCATTATTAAAACTGCTTAGGAAGATATAGGGTGTGTTTCTTTCTTACTAAACTGTTCTGGTTTAAAAAATAGAACAACAAAGAATACTTGGTTGATAAAAATAATGTTTTATGACTGTTTTAAGAAATATCTCTTTTTCAATTTTAAAATTTTTAAAAAAAAACTAATATTTCTAATTATTTGGAAAACTTCCCCCTAGGTACTTAAAATAAGAAGCAAAAATAAATGAGTTTCTTTTAAGCTAATTTATAAAATTAATGTGTAGGTTAAGTTGTAAAAGTTGTTTTATATAGTTTCTTTCAATTTTTATTTTTTTTAGATTTAAATAAGTTTTAAGTCTTTCATAAGTTATTTTATATAAAAAAAAATTGTTATATTGATTATCTATTTCTTTAAAAAAAAATATATTTATAGTTTGACCTTGTTATAAAATGTGGGTGTAACTTTTACATTATCATTATTGACGTGTTTATTTATTTATTTAATATTTAACTTAGAAAAACAGAAACGATGTTGTTTTTGGTAAAGGGAATTAGGTTGCCACATCTTTGCTTTTATGTGATTTTAATTTTGTCCAAGTTCTTTGTCTTGTGCTTAAGAAAACAAATGCAACTTTTTCTCCTCCATCAAAGATCATCAAATCTACACCAATTTGTTACATATAATAACACCAAACTCTATTTACAAAATCAAATCTACGAAAGAAAATAAGAAAACATGAATCAGAATTTTTTTAATGACAGATTGGAAAGTGAATAGCTTCTGGATGGTGGTGGCCATTGGAGTGGCAAAATTGAGAGAAGAAAGGATGTGAACATATCATTTAATTGTTAATAGTGGATGCTACTTATCTGTAAGATACAATAATGTCAATTAGTGATTCACTCAAGATACTAATACTAAAATTTAACAACTAACCTCAATACATAATTTACCAAGAAACTTCAATACATACGTTAACATTTTCGGTATTTTCAGCAAAAGTAAGCTGATTATATAATGATTTTCTTTCAAAGAAAAAACAGAGATAATGAGATTTCAAACTTTTCTTTAAAAATTTGTTCCTACTTTCTTACCATAAATGTATTATATTAACAGAGGTTTGAGTTTCCTCTCAAAGCAATGATTCTGATAAACTTGGATGCTCCAAGTACAATTGCAAACACAGAGGTTCACAACTCATTGACTTGATAGGGGTTATAAGTGGAGGCTGCTGCCACTGTTTTGTGTCAGTTGGGATCCACAAGTCTGGTTCTTTGCTTGTACCAGTCTCAGGTAGGGATCTAAAATAAGCAGTAATCTCCCACCTACAATCTGTTTAGAGGAAAGGAAAGAAAAAGTTTAAACCTGTGTTTCAGTTTACACACACCAAAGCAAAAATTTCAGCATGAGGTTTACAAATGTATCAGAGAAGTTACAAACCACATCCACTTGATTCCAAACTAGCAACCTCTAGTATATGAATATTAACTGAAATTGATGATAAGATATTGACATGCAATGAGCAGATGATTTGGTGAATGTGCACACACACATGCCACTTGTTCATACACAACACAGAGAAAGGAATTGTTTATTTTACAAGAAAAAGAGCACATCATTATCAAGTGAAAAAATAAAAGGCTAAAATGCATTTCTGATCCCTCTATCATCATTAATGTCCAATTTTGGTTATCAATAATATCCTGCAACAATGAAATCCCCCCATTTCTCCAATTTTACTTTTTCAAAAAAGTAAGTCTGTCAGTCTACCATCCAATTACCACAAAAGCTAGTGATTTGGCCAACATTTTACATACTTAGATGATGCTTTATTGAGTTTGCGTCTTAATGGACACATTGATAACTTCAATCTATTTAAATTACTCGATAAATCAATAAAAATACATTATAGAAATAAGCAATTTTTGGAAAAATCACTTATTTGAAAAGTATATAGAAATTACTTCTAAAAAACAGAAATCTGCTTACTTTTAGAATAAGCAAATTAGACAACCACATAAAAAAGAGAAATATGTTTGTTTATTTTAATAAAAAACATTTAAAAAAAGCACAAAGTTACCCATAAAAATGGTGTTTATAAGTAAATTAGAGTCATCATCAGATACATTAAGGTGCTTAACTCAGTACAATGTTGTTAGATAGTAAATCATTAGCCATGTGACTAACTTCTGTTATTAATTGGACTAGAGTTAGAGTGATAAAGATACCTGCTTTTCTTAATTAGGAAAATAAAGGGAGTCGATAGTTACAGAAGTTACTGGGAGACAAAAATCGTGTTATTCATATTATACTGGCGAGTGCGAGACCAAGTGTGCCATTAAGCCAAAGGGAAATCAAGGAGAAGTCAAAACAGAAATCTTTGCAGAAAACATAATTACACTCGCATTTACCAGGAGGAAGCCCTTTACAAAGAGATTTTGAGTTAGACAGTTTTATCAGAAATGATCTGAGAGACAACTCAAGATCAACCTCTTCCACCTCTGAACCATAAGCTTGGTTCATCGCAAGCTTGAATACAAATTTCTCCAATGGAACATTGTCAGCATTGAAAAAAATAACAGCTACTCTCTCCACCATTCCCTAGTAAACACAAGGTAAGGTATAAAAATCAGCATGCAGAAACAAAGCAATTACAAGCAAACTTGGATGCAACAGGATAGTGTGTGTTTGTATAGGATAGTGCAAGAGAATTAGTCTACAATTGATAGACAGAAGTAGTTAGACTTTTTGTAAAGTCGATATATACTCTTATCTTAAGGAATTAAGAGGATTGTTGTTTGATTGACAGGGAGGGAGTGCCCTGTGTTAGAGGAATTTTATCCTTTGTAAACGTTTAGTTGTACAGTTGATTTGGGAATAATACGTTTTCAGGGAATTACCCGTGTTTTCAGTCTTGTTTCTTTTTCCTTATCCAAGGTGCGTAACAACAACACACATCTCGGAGAAATCACAAGTAATTATTTAATGATTCCTGTTGAATATAAATAATAGTTTTTAAAAAAATATTTGGCACAAACAGTGTGTTTGTTCGATATTGACATTATTGTGTTATGAGCTGCATATTGGTGGTCATATTTATACCTTGAATGTGATCAATCAATGGAGAAGAACTAATTAGGAGGTAACTAGAAGCTAACTTACCACTATCACCTAATCACTAGCTAATCAGAAAAATTACATTTGACTAATGCTTATAACACCAGAACATTTAACCCTGCTTAAATTTTAAAGGAAAAGGCTGCATATCACCTATGCATGCTTAATAGAAGCGAAGAAATTGATGACAAAAGAAACATGAGGATATCACAACCTACAATTGATTCTTTCATAAATAAGCATTATAAGTAAAAAGCATTTATTCCAAAGAGCTAAATTAAATGTATGCTGCAACTAGTAACACACACAACATCATCACATATTACATTGTTATCCGTAGATGCCCTGATAATTGTAGAATAGTCACCCCCAATATGATTAGCATATATTTTCCTTTGTAGATAGGCAAGTGGGGGTGAGAGAAGCACAAAGTCTGAACCACCAGATAACTCAGAAGCTATTAATTTATAATGTATAGTCTTCAACCTCTAACTCCATTAATGAACTTTAGTTTTTAATATAAAGAAGCAATATTGCATTGCCATGTCCAGACAACATGCAAAAGATACACCCATTTAGGTTATTTCTGAATCAAACATGCCATGGCTAGCAACCAATGTTTGATCATTCAAATCCAATGCCAGCAAACAACAACTACCAATAGAATACAATGTTGACTGCAAAAAAGAAGAAAAAAAATGCAATTACCAAACAAGACCAACCTTTTGTACAAAGGGTAGAAGCCCAGCAACAGTAGCATGTATGTAGTTTTTAAGCTGAGGATGGCGAGCCCTTTGAACCACCACATTCATATACCTTCTCCGTTCGAAGGCACCTTTTCCACGCCCAAAACTCAAATAATGAAAACTAATTCCAATCAATTTAGTTGCAAATAACTACAAAAAGGAATTAAAGTGCATTTGACTATCAAACAATTTTTTTTCTTCTTGCCACAAACCAAAAGGAAAGAGTGTATGCAATAACCAACTAACCAGAAGGATAAAACCCTTTGAGAAAAACCACACCGGTAATAGCCACCTCCAAAAATTCAACCAAAACCCTAGCTATTTGGCCTGAAATTTTCCACACAGGACCATGGTAACTCCAAACCAATTTAAATTGATGAAAAATTAAAACTTTTATTGGTTAATTTCAAACCTTGCGGAGTTTGATTCTGCCTGCGTTCCATCTTCTTCAAATTCAGTTCCCCAACTCACTCCAATCGAAGGAAAAAACAACCCGTTTTCCCAATAGACCATGCAAGTTATCAAAATTACAAATTTACCATTATGTCGACCCGAGTTTGATTCGGATCTCACCAAAGCTTAGTGGGTCGGTTTTATGACCCGAATATTCGTCTTCATTCTTCTACTCTAAAATTTCTTTTGACTGAGTCACTACCCCCAACGACGAGATTTTGATTTTCCGTTGACACGGAAAATGGCAGGTGAGATTTGGTAGATTTTGATTTTCTCTCACCACATTTTGCGAGAGAATTAGATTTTGGATTAGGGTTTTGGCTTGGTCGTTTCGTTGGGTTTTGATATTGGGTCCGAAATTTGAAAATGGAAGGGAAAAGCAACGAAAAGAAGGGAGGAAGAAGAGGGAGAGCATGCGTGGTGGTTTTGGGCGACATTGGACGGAGCCCTCGAATGCAGTATCACGCTCTTTCACTCGCCAATCAGGTTTTTCTTTTCGTCCCATTTTTTCAATTTCGTGTAGTATTTGAATTAGTTTGATTTGATTTGATTATCTTTTATTTTTCAATTTGTTTGTTTTTGTTTTTGTTGTCGAATTCATGTAAATAGTTTTTTAGTTAGTTGTAAGTTTGCCAGAACCTAGATCATGGCAAAAGTAGTAGTAGTAGTTAGTGCCTTTTGAATAATTCTTCTGATTTCAAGTTTGGATTGGAGACCATGTAGTGCTAATATTGTTAAATCTACACATAATAGTTTGAAATTTCCTTAACTTGGCATAAATGACCTTTCTTTCACACCTAGGAATGAGGATTAGGTATATATATTCACACTATTTAGTCATGATTCATGAGTTACTTAAATTTTAAACTTTCAAAACATTTATTTATTTATTTTAATTGTTCATTGATTTACTGCCTTTTCTATGTGGCATTGCAGGCTTCCCTGGAGGTTGATGTGGTTGCATATGGAGGTATCCTTTCTAATTTCAAGCTTTTTATAATGAATCATTAGAGTTAGGTTTTATCTGTACAGTAATTCATGGAGTTTGGTGCTAAATTTCTACTGCAGAATGAGTAATGTTCTTGTTTAATAACGATTTTTAACAGGTTCAGAGCCCCATACTGCACTTCTTGCCAACCCATCTATTCATTTTCACATAATGGTATCAATGTTGCCTAAATCTAATCTTTTCTGGGCAAGTTATCCTTGTATTTTACTAAATTTGATCTAGAGTGGAACCTTATCAAATTTTCAGAAGCAGTGGTTTACAGCCAGTCGAGGCTTACCAAAGATACTTCAGCCCATAATGCTTTTGGTGAAGCCGTTGGTTCAATTTCTCATGCTTCTTTGGTTCCTTTGTGTTAAAATACCATCTCCTGGTGTTTTTATTGTCCAGGTTAGTCTTTTAAGTTTTGTTCCTATTTTTGGACCTTGGATTTAAGCTTTTACTTTTTCTTGATAGATTCAATGCTCCTTGTTCTTAGACATAATGTTGGAAAACTTGTAACTGAAAATTTGATTTTTGTTTTGGATCATAGTCTTTGTTTGAGAGGCATCCTTATAGCCAAATAAATAATAAAACTATCTTTGCCAAGTAGTTCGTGTTATAGGTTGGTTTGGACTACTAGAGAAATTCTGATGTGCTGAACTTCACTATGCTTCTTCTTATATGATGTCAGAAACTCAACACTTTGAAGGATATTTTATTAACTGTGTAATGATTCATTGATAAACAAAGCACAATGACCAGAAATGGAGACAAGTTTGATTTTGTAGTTTTTTGCATCATTTATCTCACTCCTTTGTTTTTGCAGAATCCTCCTTCAGTTCCAACCCTTGTGGCTGTAAAATGGGCTAGCTGGTTGAGAAATTCATATTTTGTTATAGATTGGCATAATTTTGGGTATACTCTGCTTGCACTGTCATTGGGAAGAAATAGTCATTTTGTCTCCTTATATAAATGGTACTAGTTTAGCATTTTTTTCAATTTTACATGAGGACTTTTTATTGGCTCTATGGCTCTTTTTTTTCAAGGTTTCTGCTATATGATTATTTTCTTGGCTCCAATTAGGTTTGAGAAGCATTATGGAAACATGGCAGATGCTTCTCTTTGTGTAACAAAAGCAATGCAGCATGAATTGGCTCAAAACTGGGGAATAAAGTAAGAGAGTCAACTCAAAGTTAAAATTTATTGTTTAACACAAAATTGTTGCTGTGATCTGTGGAGAAATTTGATGTCTGTAACTTAATTCTAAATTTTTTAGTGCTACAGTTTTGTATGATCAGCCTCCTGACATCTTTCATCCAGCTTCATTGGAGGAGAGGCATAAGGTAACTCTGGTTATTATTATTTATCAATCATCCTTAGAGATTTTCATATACAATATAGAGAATCTACAGTTGTTTTGCAGATTAAATGAGGACTTGTTTCAGCCTCTCGGTGTTAGAGATTGTGTTAGTAATGGTAAGATAGCTTTTATAATCTAGGTATATATCGATCTTAGTCGTTAGCACATTTTTTGTTTATATACTTGCTTCTTACAGGAAATTCCTTAATTGCTAGCCGGGAGACTCTTTTTACAACTGAGGTTGGTTCAAGCATACATTTGAAGCCAAATCGACCAGCACTTGTTGTAAGCAGTACGAGCTGGTAAGTTTATCATAGTATGAATTGCCTCCCTTTCTAACATGAAAATAGCTTGTATTGATGTTCTGATATTCAGGAGCTTTTGTTTTTTCTTTACTGAAAACCTGGGTACTAGACACCTTTTTATCCTTTTAAAATAGCACTTTTTTTTCCTGCATGTTATGAAGTTTGTTTGATGGACCTTCAGCGAGGAAAATGAAGCAAAATATAAAAAATATAAAGCCATAGAAAACCTCTGTTGACTGGGATAATCTTGACTTCTATTCGTGGACTACTTAGCCAAACTTGAGTGCTTTATTTCTCTGACTTGTGCACTTTCAGGACACCTGATGAAGATTTTAGCATTCTCTTGGAAGCTGCTGTAATGTATGATAGACGCGTTGCTGCCATATTAGGTGAAGATGATTCAGTAGATGAGGAGGTCATGTGGAAAGAAATATCTGATGGAAAACAATATTTATATCCCAGATTGTTATTTATCATAACTGGTATAATTATTGTTTTTTAATTCTGAAGTATTGGAAATCATATAGAACTTTTTCTGATGTGGGATCTTCATTGATAAAGGCAAAGGTCCAGAAAAAGAGAAGTATGAAGCAAAAATAAAGAGACTAAAACTTAAACGTGTGGCATTTCGGACCATGTGGCTGTCAGCCGATGATTATCCACTACTACTAGGTATTGTGTTCCTTGTTTTAAAAATGATCTTGTACTTGTGAAATTCATTTAACAGCTTTTTTTAATTTCAGGATCAGCTGATCTAGGTGTTTGTCTGCATACTTCATCATCAGGATTAGACCTTCCAATGAAGGTATACATTATTATATGTCGGTGTACAAACCAAATGCCTTTACTGAAATCCTCCCTGTGAATAATCTGCTGTTTGGAATCATTTAAGACATGCACTCAAAAGCTTCTAGGGCAACAAACTATGATAAATATTATGTTGATTAAATGGGTTTCTTATGAGAATCAGAAAATGAAGTCTTCAATCAAAGATGAAATTGGAGAAGACATCTCAACAAGACAAATTAAAGAATACAAAAATGTAATAAACATAGAAGAAAGTCTTCCCATGACAAAAAAATTGGAGAAGACATCTCAAGAAGACAAATTAAAGAATACAAAAATGTAATGAACATAGAAGAAAGTCTCCCATATGACAAAAAAATATGGAAAAAAGGCATAGGTTAGAATAAGCCTTCACCCCTCTTGTCGTCTTGAAGCTCCAAGAAAAGTCTAAAGAGACCTTCCAAGGGTCATAGCCACCCCCTAGGCTTTGTACACTTGGTAAGGAATTTGCCACCCTTCCTTACTCTCCTTCCATTTTCATTTTCCTCATTAGCATCTTCATCCATTGTCTTTTATTCCATTACATTTCTTACATCCATTCTATTGAGCTTCTAACCTTTCCATATTCTAAAGCTATCAAGATCCATCCCAAAAGCATAAACATGATTTGGCCAACATCACCTACTAGCCACCAACACCAAAAACACCAAAGAAACTCTCCAAGAAAACCATCAAACACCACCACCCTACCATTCAACCAAACCTTATTCCTCCCATCAAATCACCTTCAGTTTTCACCCAACCTAGATAGGAACCCTCCACCATTTGTTAGAATTTTGTTAACCCTAGTCAAATTGACTAGGTTGTGTAGTTAAGGGTTACAAATCAGCTTGCTATATAAAGCAAGGCTGATTTCTCTCTTAATCTCAATTTAGTGAAGTCCTATCGTCTTCTGTATCTTCATGTTATGCACCTAGATTCTTACATCTTCTCTCTTTTCTATTGCTTAATCATGTTAAATGCTAGAAACACCAGAGTAGATGCTCGGTTTCGCACTAGATGCTCGTGGTCTAGTGTTAGATGCTTGTTCAATTATCAAACATTCTTCCTCACATTAGACGCTTCTCTCCACAGTAGACAATTGTTGGTTTTGCTTCAAACAATCACAGGTATCGCTTGGTACACCTCTTGTTGTTATCATAACAATTGGTATTAGTTAGTTCGATCTTAGGCTTGTTAATCATGGCGAAAGCAACAAGAAATACAATAGTGATGAAGGATTTGAAAGAAAGAGTGTGCACTTTATTAGAATCGCGACTTATGGAACTTGTTGGTTCTATGCAAAAGACATTGGGCGATTTTCTTAAAGATCAATTTCAAGAATTGGTCAAGCAGCAATCTAACAACAACAAAGCAAATTCAAGAGGGGAGCACAATCACTCTTCCTCTTATTCTTGAGGCACTAGATTGGCAAGAATTGATTTTCCACGATTTTCTGGGGATAATGTCCATCAATGGATATTTCAATGTGATAACTACTTTCTTATTGACAACATTTCAGATGATATGAGAGTTAAACTGAAAATTGTGCATCTCGGATGGCGTGCATTGCATTGGTATACAACGTTTGTAAGGTCCACCCAGTATTCTTCGATGATTTCTTGGAAGGAGTACATATGATTGTTAACAGAGAGGTTCGATGATGTTTACAATAACACAGTTGATGACTTTGTGCCAAAAGAAATTAGTTATTGAATATCATGAAGAATTTGATTCTATTGTCACATGCTTGAATCTCAATGCAGAGTAAATGTTGAGTTGTTTTTTTAGGGGGCTTAAAGAACGACATCCAGATGTTAGTCAAGATGTTTCAGCCTAAAACTGTTAACAGAGCTTTTACACTGGGAAGAATGTATGACGCAACCAATGCAGGCCAAGTTAATCAAGGGGTATCTGTGAGAATGTAGAAAAAAAATTTGGGCTCCAAACAATACTTTTCCAACCACTCCATCTTACAACTCTAAAACACACAAAAATTTAACTCTTGCATATATGAGTGCATATGACTGAAAGACAAGCAAAAAGTTTGTGTTACTTTTGCGACGAACCACATTCCCAAGAACATAGCCTGATACACAAGAAACTTTAACTACATGTAATTGAGGTAGATAATGACACCGAGGATATGACATATTTGGATAGTGTTAACGAGTCAGTGACAAATGGTGATGGTAACTCTCCACATATTTCAGCCAATGCACTAACAGGTGTAGCTAACTTCAGGTCTATGAGGATTATAGGTTACAAAAACAAAAAACCATTACACATCCTTATAGATAGTGCTTCTACCCACAATTTCCTAGACATTCAAATGGTTACACAAATGGCTTTCACAATTGAGAATCGCGCACCAATACAAGGTGTGGTGGATGGCTCAAAGTTAACAATAACCTCCATGCTCAAAGGGTTTTCTTGAACCATTCAACAAATAATGTTTACATTAGATATGTTCTTAATTCCCCTTGGATGTTGTGATATTCTCGGTATTGAATGGTTGGTGACTCTAGGTAAACATTGTTTGGAACATTGACAGATTAACAATGGAGTTCAAGATTCAAGGAAAAAGACATGTGTTGAGAGGTGCTTCTACATCGCCTCTAAAGTATGCCAAAACACACCAATTTGGCAAGACTAGGGCTAATGGAGTACACATAGTTGTTTTACAAGCTTGTACGATGGAGAATGAAGGGCTATTTCACTTACTCACCACCCATGTGAATAAATCAAGGATTCCAAAAGTTGTGGATCAACTACTGTAGTAGTTTGCTGATATTTTTCAGGAGCCAACCACATTGCCACGTTTTCTAGATGGCTATGATGACACAATCATCCTGGTTCACAGTAGCAATCCAGTTAACAAGTGGCCTTATAGATATGCAAAGAACCTGAAAGACATTATTGATACTTTGATACAAGGCTACTTTAAAACAGGGATAATCCGAAAAAAGTAATAGTCCATATGTTAGGCCAGTTGTGTTGGTAGGAAAGAAGGATGGAACGGGCATTGTGTATTGATTATAGAGAATTAAATAAGAACACAGTGAAAATCAAATTTCCTATTCCTTTTATTGATGTTTTAAATTTAATGATGAACATCATCATGGCTCTTCAATTTTGTCCAAGATTGACCATAGAGCTAGTGATAATCAAGTGAGGATGGCAATTATGGATATACAAAAGATTGTTTTCAAAACACATGAAGGGCATCAGGAATATGTTGTTATGCCTTTTAGACTTACCAACTCTAACAACTTTTCAAGGACTGATGAATCAAGTATTTGAAGGGTTTTTAAGGACCTTTTTACTAGGTTTTTTCTATGAGATTTTGGTGTACAACAAAAAATCTAGAAGATCATTTGAAACACCTCCAACAAGTTCTTCTCACACCTAGAAAAACTTCTTGTTTGCCAAAAGAAGTGTTTCTTTGTTGTACGGAAAGTAGAGCACTGGGTTCAGTATATCTTGGGCACAGGGGTTTTAACATATCCAAATAAAATAGAGGCTGTGAAGAATTGGCCCCTTACCGCAGACTATAACATGAAGTATATTTTGGAGCAAAAAATATCTACTGGTTTTCAACAAAGGTGGTTGGTGAAACATATGAAATTTACTTTTTACTGAGTATAAGAAAGGGCAAGACAATGTTGTCGCATCGCAGATGCTTTGACACGAAAAAACGTGGTTGACAGCTCCACTATGATCACACATCAGTTGGAAATTTATTTATTAGATAAAACACACTCCTCTTGGACAAATGATGTAAATTTACAGAAGCTGATAATCGAAATTCAACAAGGTTCAGCTGCACACTTGGAAACAGGGAGAATTAAGAAGAAAAGGGAGATTAGTTATGGGCAATGATAAGGAATTGTGGGAGAGTATTTGCATAATTCAGCGAGAGGAGGTCATTCAGGGGTTAATGCTATATGAAGAGTAAAGGCGATTGTACATTGGAAACAAGTTACTAATGACATTAAGAAGTTTATACAACATTGTCCTATTTGTCAACAATGCAAGTATGATATACGAGAACATATCTTGGGTTGTTGCAACCACTTCCTATTCCAGAATATATTTGGCAACATGTCATTCTGGATTTTATTGAGGGTCTTCCAAATTCTTTTGGAGAGAAGGTTATATTCGTGGTGGTGGAAAGGTTAAGTAAAGCAGCACATCTCATTGTTTTATCTCATCCTTATACAGCTAGTGTGATGGATCAAGCTTATTTGGATAATATTTTAGACTACATGGATTTACGACTATCACAAATGATAGAGATGCTATAAGAAATCCAAGTCCAGCTTGCATCAAGTTACCATCCTCAAACAGAGGTAGTATTGTTGGTAGAAACATACTTGAGGTAGACCCTCGTAGTCTGGTGTTAGATGCTCATTCGATTTTCAGACATTCTTCCTTGCATCAAACACTTTTCTCATCAATAGACGATCGTCGGTTTTACGTTACACAATCACGGGCATCACATTGCACACCTCTTGCCGTTATCATAACACCATCATTCCACAACACAAACTAGCCATTAGCCACCCAAAAAGACCCAAACATCATCCAAGACTCACCTTCTTGGAAGCTTTGCATTCTTCTTTGTTTGTAGTTGTTCTTGAGGCTTGGAGTGGACTTTCCTTGGCATCTTGGGAGCCTTTTGAGGCCCCCATCAGTTTTCCTATAAAATTATTGATATCATTTAGTATCTCCATCTGTTCAGTCTAATATTAATTCTGTGTCGTAGAAATAATAAGATAATGTTCTGTGCTACTTCTTTCTATGTATGTTCTGGCTAATTTAGTTCATTTTTATTGAGTGAGCTATAGCTGCTTATATTTTTTGAGGTGTTTGAACTTGCCATTTTCAGTTAATTCTGTACCATGAGATAGGTTCAAGTTGGATCTTGCTTCTCCAATGTATCTTTATGTGTGATATTAAATACTAGCTCTTCCTCTTAATTTAATGTCTAGAACTCTGTATTGGAAATTGGATATTTTCATACCTAAACCGAAGTATTTTGAAAAGTTTGAAAAAAGACAACTATTCAGTTTATTTCTAAATTTTTATTCTTTAACTGTACCAGGTTGTGGATATGTTTGGCTGTGGACTGCCTGTATGTGCTGTTTCGTATTCTTGGTAGGCTAAATACTTCCTTGAAAAATTGTTTGACTTGTTCTGAAGTTGAAGAAAATTTGTTCTTTTCATTTAAGTCAAAGTTTTTACCTTGAAGCATTAAAGAACTAGTTAGAGTTGACAACAACGGTCTTCTCTTCTCTTCTTCATCAGAGCTAGCTGATGAACTTCTGGTATGTCTGTTAATGATTACAAGCTTCAACTTCCATATTTCAATGTGGATTACAGTTTTAGATTGTTGTCGATTAAAAACTTTTGTTTTATAATGTATACAGTCTAAATGTCTAATCTTGACCGTACTAATTTGGTCCCCTGAATCTACACAGCTTCTCTTCAAGGGATTTCCTGATGACTGTGATGCTTTGAAGGTCCTCAAATATGGTGCACTAGAAACTGGTTCTTCTGCAAGGTGGGCTACTGAATGGGAAGAACATGCAAAGCCATTGATAACTGAGGCAAGTTCATTATGCTATGCTATGCACTTTGTCATTATCAGGTCATCCACTCGTGGTGTTTACTATTTGGATCTTAGTGATCAATTACCGATTTATTGGAATTGACAGAATCTTCAAATTCCGTTTTCTATGCATATCTGCCATAAGATATTTGTTTCACTATATTGGGGATTTCAAATTTTTAGTTACCTTTTTTAAATAGCAGATTATCTCCTAATTTTTAGACCTAGATTAGTGTGCAACTGTAATCAATTTGTTGAAAGATACAATATTTTTCTACATGTCTTGATACATGCGGTTATCAATTGGTCCTACTCTTGTGAACTTTTAAAATATGATCATATGAATTTGCAGGTTTTATCAAGATTTTGACACTGTTGATTCTTAGAAGACATCTTTAACTTCTCTAAAAGCAAAATGGACCAAGCTGTTGGGCTAATACAAGGATAGTTGACTGGTACAATATGCATCTACTGATTGCATGCAGATATCATGGAGTTTTTTTTGGCAATTTCCAAGTCGGAGTCGCCATGTACAGAATAGCTATGCAGCAGGGTTTCCAACATGTCTGTTGTTGACTTTCTCTGTATGAAGTTTCAAATAGGTGTTCTGTGTAAAAATTGGCTTTATGATTTAGGATTTCATTTCCTTTGAACATCCATATGTTTCCATGAAAAAGTGAGGTTATTATACAAAAGCTTCTAGATAACATTTTTGTGGTGAACTTGAGTTCAGTGTTCGTAGCATGCTAGTTATACAAGCTTAGGACAATCCCAAAATTTAATTAAGGGGAAGCTAAAATGCGAAATTGAAACTTAAAATTTGAAGTTACAATAATAAAGAAAGAGAGAAAGAAAGAATGACCATTTGCAGTGTAACATGCAACATCAAAATTTAAAATCTACAATTGATTTCATGTAACATTAAGATAAATATGAACAAAAACTAGGAAAATGAAAAAGAAATTGCTATATATTTCTATCTAAGAGAACTTATTAACACATCAAAGCCTGTCCTCGAACTCAGATAGAGGTGTAATTTGTTCCTTCAAGCCTTTCTTCCTTCTTATCTCTGCAACTCGAGCAGCAGCAGGAGTGCCAGGTTCTAGTGGATCAGATGACACCAGATCCCAATGGTCAAATACTAACTGGGGGAAAGCCTGACCCCCGGTTTGAGCCCTCAGTGATTCATTGAATTTAAATGACTCAATAACAGGCAAATATGCCTTGACATTGTAAAGTGGGGTGCCAGGCCTCTGGATTTCCTCAAACACATGCCCTCTTTTTTGGTTAAGAACACTGTATATACCTCCAAGAACCTGTTCAGGTGCCTGTATTTCCACCAGATACACAGGCTCCAGAAGTCTCGGTTTTGCTGTCAGTGTGGCTGCATAGAAGACCCTTCTAGCTGTTGGAATGATCTGGCCACCTCCTCTGTGAATTGCATCAGCATGGAGAACCACATCACAAATCTCGAAGCAGACCCCTCGCATGTTCTCATCAGCCATTGGACCTCCTTTTGATGCTAACTCAAACCCAGCAACAACTGAGTCTTTGATTTCACTGAGGTAATGTACGCCCTTGCAAGTATCTACCAACATGTTGGGTCCTTTACCCTCAGGGCCAAAACACCATATTTTCTTGGCCAGATCCTTGTCCCAACCAAACTCTTCTGACAATATTTTAGACCTGTTTTTTGGGTCAATCCCCGGTCCAATCTTTTCATCATCAATAGCCTTTGCTAGTCCATCTTCCATAGGCCTTGCTTCCATGTACAGGCGATTGTGTTTGTTTGGTGACTTGCTCATCACTGTACGGCAAGATCTCTCAACCACAGTCTCCCGAAAAGAGACAATAGGATCAGATATTGAAACCTCTGCTCCATTCATAAAATCGACCTGTAAGTCCTTCAAGCAGATTTCTAGATGAAGCTCACCAGCAGCAGATATTATATGCTCTCCTGTCTCTGACATTGTGCAGACCACCATAGGGTCTGACTTTGCTAAACGTTTTAGACCTTCTTGTAGCTTAGGAAGATCTGACGGAACCCTGCTTGTAACAGCAACACTTACCACGGGTGACACAGAAAACTTCATAGCTCTAATGGGGTGTGCATCAACTTCCTTCTCATTGGTCAATGTAGCATTTTTGGTTATGAATTGATCCAAACCCACCATAGCTACCGTGTTGCCACAAGGCACATCCTCCACAGTTTCCTGTTTCTTTCCCATCCAAATTACAGTTCGCTGAACACTTTTAACATACAAGTCTTTTTTATCTCCTGGGACGTAGTTTGGTCCCATGATTCTGACTTTCAAACCAGTTGAAACCCTACCAGAGAAGACTCTGCCAAAAGCATAAAACCTACCACTATCAGATGCAGGAATCATCTTTGAGACATAAAGCATTAAAGGTCCTTCAGGGTCACAGCTTCTGATAGCAGAAGCATAAGGATCATCCAGGGGACCATTGTACAAATTCTGAACGCGATACTGCTGAGCACTGGCAGGAGAGGGAAGGTGATATATCATCATCTCCAGAAGGGCACTACTGGCTGGGAGCCAACTCTGCATGACACGCTTCATCAAAGCCTTTCCTGTCAAATCCTTTTCCTCTGACTTCATGTTTACTCCGAGCTTTTGCAACTTAGGCCACAGCTCAGCCCTCTGGTCGCTCATGCAAAGCTCAATAATATGTTTGATCGGTTCATAACATAACATAACAAAGCCACGCTTACAAGTAGAAGTCCCGGTGTGTTTGTTGGTCCACTTTTTGGTGGCAGAATCAAAGAAATTCGCACCCCAAAGCCTACTTATCATCTTTGCCTCGTCAACTCCAAACTTGGAAGCATACATCTTGGCAAAGTTGGTGAGGGTAAAACCCCATCCATGCAAACCAGCAGAGAAAACAACTGTCCCCTTCTCAGGGTATACCTGAATATCACCAAGTAGAGCATCTTCATATGTTGCCATGATCACATTTGCACTCTCAACAACCCTCTGAAATGTAAGGTATGCCTCCTCTGGATCAAGGTTGAGCTCGAGGAAGCATCTATCCATCTTGTTAACTGCCAAAATAGGCTTAACCCTTTCTCCAAGAGCTTGTCTTAGCACAGTTTCTGTCTGTACGCATACACCCTCAACACAATCCACCACCACAAGTGCTCCAGTGATGCGAAGTGCAGCCGTGACCTCAGATGAGAAGTCCACATGCCCAGGTGAGTCAATGAGATTTATAAGGAACTCATTCCCTTCACGCTCTCCCTTGAAATTCTTCAAATCACCCTCTTCCATTTCATAGTAGAGAGAGATGCCGGTGGACTTGATAGTGATACCTCTCTCAACTTCATCTTGACGGGTATCTGTCATCCTCACATCTCCTGCAACCTCTTGTGCTATGATACCAGCAGCAGCCACAAGAGAATCAGTCAGTGTGGATTTTCCTGCATTCCAGAAGCTAATTAGAATACTACAGTGTTTACAAAGCAGTGATATACAACTGAGATATCAAGGAGAATGTGAAAATCTTCTGTTTTAATCCCCGCATTGCTCAACAATGTCAACCATTTAAAGCTAGGAAGAAGGACTTCACATGAAGAAAAATCCTAGAACAACGTACCATGATCTACATGAGCAATAACAGACATGTTCCTTATGTTGTGTTTGCGGTCCATAATTCGCCGAAGTTGATCAACTGTGAACTTCACCTGCACATGATAATCCAGTTTAGCTCAAAGCATCCCTTGAGAGAAAAATAAAAGGAAAAAGACAATGCCAACTCACCATCTTAACAGGTTCTTAATCCTCTCAAACACGAGCTGACTGGGAAAAGATCAAAGATGATGATGATTAATGAACACATGAATGAAATGTTTAGTATGTATGAAACAGAAATATAAAAAAAAAATGCCATAGAAAGTTACAGAACCGCTTGATGATTGAAAATATTATGTTGCTTCACTTGGTAAAATATCAGAGAAATTACCTTCCTGGAGATAAACAGAAGGGCAAAAGGGTTTGAGAGAAATGGTGGTAGTTTGAGTCTGAGACCAACACATGACATTTATAGAAGATCCTGATTGTGTAAAAACTATGTTCTATAAATGTTTTAAGTCAATCAATTGCTATTAAAATCTTTGACCAGAATTTTGTATTGGATAACCTTACTATACTTTTGGTAGAGTGATCCATTCTGAAAGTTCCTTGGAGTGTTGTGCAAGAAAATTGACTTCTATAGATATTGGTGAAACAAACTATATTATTTTCGGACTTGACTATGGACTATCAGAACCAAAATTATATTGGCGCATTCTCTCCACACAACATTTTTATAACCTGCACCCTACACACTTTTAAATAATACATTTCAGAAAAGAAAATTCATAAGAGATTATTGTATTCCAAAAAAAATTAAAATAAAAATCCTATTTTGAAAAAGTAAATTCAGAACACAAAAACTACACTTGACAAAACAAATTCAAAAACATATTCCAAAAAAGGAACTCTGGAACCTATTTTCATTGTAGGGCATTTTCGTTGTTTGGTACTAAAATCGGATTCCGTGGCATGCTTTGCTCCAAGTACATAATAAATTATTTCATCTTTTTTTTTTGGTGAAAAATAGACAAACGATAAAACTATATTTCATGAGAAAATGAAAGGGAGAGTAAATTAAAAAATATATATATGCTGCTTATGAAATGAAGAAGGATTAATTATAATAGAAAATTATTGTACGTGTGTTTTCTTTTTAAATTGACGGATTATTAAAAGATTTTTTATCAATGTAATTGTGTTTGAAACTTTAAAATAGAAACAAATGATAGTTATTTAAGCAGAAAGAACAGGAGTTAAGATTATAAGTTGAAAATCTGGATTTTATAAGATTTTTATACGCTGTGAAAATAATCAATTTAAAACCCCTATTTAGAGGAATTTTATATTAAAAACAACTTTTGTTTCAAAAGAATATTTCACAATTGTGTTTAGGTTAAAGTGTAAACAACAACATATAATTAAATAAAATTTTGTAAAATCCATTAGGAGAAAAGCATATATGAAATCTTAAAAATAAAATGGCATAGTTGAATCCAATAAAGTAAATTAAGACATTATTGTGACTTTTACCATACACATGGCCTAAGACATTTTAATTTTTTTTTGGTAAGGTTTTATTAAATTTTATATTGGTATTTTCTCATGATATTTTTTATTGGTAAGGTTGCCTCCCGCAAATACCAAATACTAGAACAGAAGAAAGTTTTATTGCGAGATAAAAATAATGTCAAAAAACTCGTTTATGTTCAAAAAATTTATTTTAAAGTGATTTTAAAAGGATTATCGATGATAGAATAAAAATGTTCATGATATTTAAAGAGACATAATAGTGTCAAATTGACACCTTCCATAATTTCTTACTTTTTTTATCCAAGTTAAACTTTATTATCCAAGTATTAAAACTTCTGAAATATATGAAGATCAAAAACTACTTAAAGCTGCTGTGTAGAATTTAATTTTGATAGACAAAATATTTAATTATAGATAAAAACATAATATATATATATATATATATATATATAATCATTGTTTCTAATCACATTGTTAATTCAAATAATCAAAATCTACTTTCTACACCCTATATGATGCCAACTCTGAACAACACAAGAAGCAACAGCAAATTTGCTGAACGCCAATTGAGATTATGCTGTGAATCTAATTTGCCTAAATTTTTTAGCCACAAATGCTAACTTTCTATTTTAAGTTGAGAAACAAAACAATGTCATTGTCTCTGAATTTTAGAGAGCACCATCGAATGTGAAAGTTTCCTATTCTTCTCTATCATCATCTCGATCACGCATTCAATTCATATGAATAGATGTTGCACCATCATAAATATTGAAACAGTATCTTTCAAGCAAAATTCGCACAAATAGTTCGAACCAACATCGATGCAAAATCCTATGGAGAAGCAAAAATACATCGACGCGGCAGAAATAACGAGAGTACAACAAGTCACTGACAAAACCACAAACAAAACTCGACAAAATTTAAACTAAAATAAAAGTTTGGAAAGATAAATCCAGCTAATAAGTTGAAAATAAATAGTTTAAAAGCATTTAAAGCTTGTCTTCAAACTCAGCAAGAGGAGTCATCTGTTCCTTCAAGCCCTTCCTCTTACGAATGTCCGTCACAAGCTGAGAAGCTTGTGATCCAGCCTCCAATGGGTCAGAGGACATCATGTCCCAATGATCAAAGACACACTGTGGGAAAGCTTGGCCTGATGTTGCAGCCCTCAACGTACTTGAGAAACCAAAGGACTCAATGACAGGGAGATATGCCTTGATGTTGTAGAGTGGGGTACCTGGCCTCTGCATTTCCTCAAACACGTGTCCACGTTTCTGATTCAGAACACTGTAGATACCACCAAGAGCTTGCTCAGGAGCCTGGATTTCAACCAGGTAGACAGGCTCAAGAAGCCTGGGTTTTGCAGTAAGCTGAGAAGCATAGAACACTCTTCTGGCAGTCGGAATGATTTGACCACCTCCTCTGTGGATAGCATCAGCGTGAAGGACCACATCACATACTTCAAAACATATAGCTCTCATGTTCTCCTCAGCCAATGCACCTTCTTTTGATGCCCACTGGAATCCAGCAACCACAGAATCCTTTATTTCATTCAGATACTGCACTCCCTTACACATATCAACCACCATGTTGGGTCCAGTGGTCTCAGGGCCAAAACACCAAATCTTTTTCGCAAGATCCTTGTCCCACCCATACTCTTCAGACAAGATCTTAGAACGAACCTTGGGGTCATCTCTTGGTCCAATCTTGCCATCATCAATTGCTTCAGCCAGACCATCCTCCATTGGCCTTGCTTCCATGTACAGACGGTTGTGCTTGTTGGGTGACTTGCTCATCACAGTGCGGCATGACCTCTCTAGGACAGTCTCCCTGAATGACACAACAGGGTCGGATTTAATAATCTCAGCTCCACCCATGAAGTCGTCCTGCAAGTCCTTCAAACAGATCTCCAGATGAAGCTCTCCCGCACCAGCAACAATGTGTTCACCAGACTCTTCAATGGTACAAACAACCATAGGATCTGATTTGGCCAACCTCTTGAGACCTTCAACAAGCTTGGGAAGATCTGAGGCAACCTTGCACTGAACAGCAACACGAACAACAGGGGACACAGAAAACTTCATAGCCCTAATAGGGTGTGCATCAACTTCCTTCTCATTTGTCAATGTAGCATTCTTAGTGATGAATTGATCCAAACCAACCAAAGCAACTGTGTTACCACATGGCACATCCTCAACAGTTTCCTGTCTCTTACCCATCCAAATGACAGTTCTTTGAACACTCTTAACATACAAATCTTTTTTCTCTCCAGGAACATAATTTGGTCCCATAATCCTTACCTTCAAACCAGTTGAAACCTTGCCAGAGAACACACGTCCAAAAGCAAAGAATCTACCCTTGTCAGATGCTGGAATCATCTTTGACACATAGAGCATAAGAGGACCTTCAGGGTCACAGGCCCTAATAGATGCAGCATATTGATCATCAAGAGGACCCTCGTACAAGTTTTCCACACGATACTTCTGAGCAGTTGATGGAGAGGGAAGATGAAAGATCATCATTTCCAATAGAGCAGTACTTGCTGGAAGCCAGGTTTGCATGACACGCTTCATCAATGCTTTACCCATGAGGTCCTTCTCATCAGATTTCATGGTGACTCCAAGTTTTTGCAGCATAGGCCACAGCTTATCCTTCTGGTCATTCATGCATGTGTTAATGATCTGCTTGATGGGTTCATAGCAGAACTGAACAAACCCACGCTTGCAAGTGGCAGATCCAGTGTTCTTGCTGGTCCATTTCTTTGTGGCTGGATCAAAGAAGTTTTCACCCCAGAGCCTCTCCATCATCTTTGATTCATCAACTCCAAACTTAGAGGCATACATCTTAGCAAAGTTTGTCAGGGTAAAAGCCCACCCATGTAGCCCTGCAGAGAAAGCAACGGTTCCTTTCTCTGGGTAGACCTGAACATCACCTAGGAGTGGATCTTCATATGTAGCCATGATCACATTGGCATTCTCAATAACCCTCTGGAATGTTTGGTATGCCTCCTCTCCATCCACTTGGAGTTCAAGGAAGCACCTGTCCATCTTGTTGACAGTCAGAACAGGCCTAATCCTTTCACCCAGAGCTTGACGTAGCACAGTTTCCGTTTGAACACAGACTCCTTCAACACAGTCCACAACAACTAAGGCTCCATCAGTAATGCGGAGTGCAGCAGTAACCTCAGATGAGAAGTCCACATGTCCAGGGGAGTCAATGAGATTAATGAGATACTCATTCCCATTACGTTCTCCCTTATAATTCTTAAGAGACTCATCAGTCATCTCATAATAGAGGGAGATACCAGTAGACTTGATTGTGATACCACGCTCAGCTTCATCTGCACGGGTATCAGTCATACGGACATCACCTGCCACTTCTTGAGCAATAATTCCAGCAGCAGCAACAAGAGAATCGGTGAGAGTTGACTTTCCTGCAATTCAAAATCAAAAATATTTTATAGTCAGTAAAAGAGCAAAGTACCAGGATTACATAATCTGACAACATTATACAATAGAGTGAAAAGCAGCAAAACAGTTGTCTAAAAACATCATTCATAAAAAAATGCCTTTTAGACCAGGATTTTCTTAAAAACCAAAACTCAAAGATAAATACCCAAACACCAAAGAAACAGGCATTATAAAACCTATGCATTAATCCATACCGTGGTCAACATGGGCAATGACAGACATATTACGGATATTGTGCTTATAGTCCATAATGCGACGGAGCTCTTCAGCTGTGAACTTCACCTGCAGGCATAGAAAAATCTCAATTCAGATTACAAACATACAAACAGCATAAATGATGAAAACATGAGTCGCACTGTACAAGACTTACCATTTTGACTAGTCTTTGTGTTCCACCAAAATATGAGTCAAAGCTGATGCATTAAAACAACAAGGTTAGCTAAATAAAGAAATTATCAAATAAAAGTAAAAGATTTATTTAAAACAAGATTGAAAAAAGGTCCTAAAGAAATTGCAGAAAATAAATTGTAAAAACATCACATATTTAACATGACAACAACAGAAATCATTTGGTTTGCTAAATATAAACCTTCAGTATTTGCAAGAACTATCTCATCTCTTCATTTCATATAAGTTTATTAGAATTAAAGTAGAACCCAACATGTCTCATCGCAATTGTTCAAAACCCTAGGTTATCATTAATTAAATCCAACAAATCAACAAAATACAGCAAAACACATTAAACCTAAAATATATTAACATTCAACACAACGAGTGTGTTAAACCAATATCCACATCTTATAAAAACAAAGCAAACCAAAAAAAATGCAAAAAACAAAAGGTCAGCGTTCAGATTTAAATCATCTGCGTTCAAAGAAGTAATGTCAAACCTTAACAAAGCACAACACCAATACAAATTCTTAAAATAAAATAAAAAACACTAAACGTATTGATAGTTTCATAAAAACACACAAAGCACATGCATAGTTTCATAAAAACACACAGAACATATGGATAGTTTCATAAAAAAAAAACACAACATATGAATAGTTTCATAAAAAAACACAAACAGAAAATCACAACATAGGGATAACAAGAAAATCAACTTAATTGTACCGATTTACCAGTAATAACAAAATAATAGATCCAAAAATACTGAAAATGGAAAAAAAAAAACGTTTGAGTAAAATAAAGATAGATCTAAAGGAAAAACCTAAAGAAGAAAAAGAAAAGATAGATCTGCATGGAAGAAAAGAAAGAAGGAAGAAAAAACGAACCTGGAAGAGGAAGAGAGAGAGAGGCGGCGAAGAGAGTGGTGCTGCCTTCTCTAACGAAAGTATATAAAGCAGTGTGTGGTGAGACAAGGTGAGTCCTCGTGAGAATTTAAGGGTTCTATTCCACCACTCAATGTAAACTCAATCCTCAGCTATGGGCCTTAGCCCTTTTTCTCTCATTACTTTTTGGCCCAATATAAACTTTTTCCTTTTTTGTTACAAAATTATTACTATTATTATTATTATTAAGTTTTTCTTTTACTTATTTCTCCATTATTCAATGAATAAAAATACGTTTATATATATAAATTTTTATTTTATTTTATATGAAATAAGTATAATTAATTGTTTCGGATCTCAACAACATTCAACCAGGAAAATATATTTGGTTTCAATTTATAATCTGACATGTTTTTATTTTATTTAAAGTTGTATAAAAATAAATTTATGTTGAAAATTTTAAAAAAAAACTTAACTTATGTTATAACCTTTTTTTAAATTTTTAAAGAAAAATAATTAATTATTTTAAAACCATATTGATAATAAAAATATTAGCATAATACATATTTTGTGTGTCCATGGAACGTATATTTTAGTTGTATATTCACAGTTTTTTATTGCTGAAATTTAAAAAAAAAAAAAATTAAATATGTTTTGTTTCTCTATAAAACTTCTAAAATATTAAATATGTTTTTGAAAAAACTTTGTATTATTTTTTCTCTAACAAAAATTACTTTTAATCATAAAATTTGTAGTTATTCACTTTTGTTTTCCGTTTATTCTTTTATTAATTTTAAAAATGTTTAAATCTTAGAGGAACAAAACAATACCAGAAATGATTTAGAGGCATATTTAATCTATTTAAAATTTTACAGATATATAACACATATTTACGTGAAAAATGCATGTTAAATTGCACAGTTTTGAAATTTTTAAATAAAAGACAATTATTTTACAGCTGTATTGTAAATGAAAATATATTTTGTAATTTACAATATTTTTAATTTATAAAATAATTCAAATACAAAATTATTTAAATTAGATGCAAACTAGGAGTATTCCTATATTGGATAGAATCTAATTCTCACTAAAAGAAGTAATTTGATGTAACGACATTGATTTTGTATTCATTCAACATTTTTATATCATGCAATCAAATTAAAGTTGTTTATATTCGAATTAGGGTTAGTTATTCATTTAGATCAATCCAACTAATTTAAAAATCAAATTAATTAAATTAGTTTACATTTATAGTTTAATAGAATTTCATCTTAATCAAATCAATCAAATTTGACTTAAATGATTTGAAAAATAAATTTATGATTCACAAATTTCATAAACATGAAAAATTCAATAGTATTTTTTTATATCATTAATTATATATATGAAGTTTGATGATATATAGTTCTATAATTTTTGGTATTATTTTGTTTATTTAAGCTAATTCTCATATAAAAATGTTGTATATTCCTTTTAATGATGGAATAATGGATGAATTTGCAGAAATTTTAAACTTTTTTAAACCAAAATTTTGTACATACTTCAGGAAAAAAATAATTAGTTACTATATTAACTAAATTAGATATTATTTTAAAAATTAAATAATTTTTTGACATCTAAATAAATTTTATAAATAAATAATTTTTAAATTGGTATCTAATTAACTTTTAACTATCACTTATTTAGATTCTAAAATTAGTAGTTAAAACGATAACACTTAATTAGATATTAATTTAAAAATTATTTATCAATAATAAAAATTAATCTAGATAACAATAAATTTTTTAGTATCTAAAATAGTATATAATTATTTTTTATCTTTAAAATTAGTTTTTATTTAATAATTTTGTTGTAGTGAATAATTCAGATTTTTTTAAAATTTAAATTATTCCAACAAATGTTCATACTTTATTTTCTCCCAAATGGAAACACATGAAAATATCTTTATTTGAAAAGATTTTGATTTTAAATTATTAAATATTTCATTTATATTTTAACTCGGTAGTACAAAAATTATCTTTTCTTTATTTATTTTCATAAATATAAATGAGACATGTGATAATTGCATTATATATAAATAAATATAAACATAGTAATGGTATAAAATATATAACATGTACAAATTCGGTTAATATTAAATCAGTTTTTAAAATCAAATCTGAATTCCGATTCAATCTAATAAAAAAAAATAACATTTTAGTCATCTTTTGGGTTTTGGTTTATTCTATTTTCAATGGTTTGGATTTTTCAGTTATTATTGAATTAGATCCGTACAGTAATAATCCTAATTCAAGATAATAAGATATCATTAGTCATTTTAATATCTAATAGCCCAATTAGCACAATTATAAGATGAAATTATATAGGTGTTTGATATCACTTTTAATCTTTAATATCTAAGACACCAGTTATGTTATCATGCCAAAAGAAAATGTATAATAGTGTATAATTTACATAGTTTCTCATTTTTTATTGTTTTTTATTTAATACAATTGTGTAATGTTTACTTTGAAAGAAAAATAATTGTCATAAATAATAGAAGTGGAAAATTTAATAAATTTAGACCGTTAGTATTAATAATATAGTCTTAATAAGATAAGTCATATTTTTATAAAAATAAATAATATTAACTTTTACCATAATAAATAATATTAAATTATTATGAATTAATTATTTAAGTGAGATAAATAAATAAAAACTTGATTTTATAATTAGATTATCCAACAATTTTATTATTTATAAGATAAAAGAATCTTAGATCATACAAACACAATAAGATTTATCAAAGTTGTTATATCTCAACATGAATTAACTTTTTTGAATTTGTTAAATGGTCTAAAGTGAATATATGTATATTCATGCATTTGTGATTTTTATATATGAGTGGATCGAAAGAGAGTGAAAATAAAACTAATATTAAGGAGATAGTTTGTTTTAAGGAAAAAAAAGGATAGTTAAGGGTTATTTAGAGGAGTTAGAATCTATAAAATTGAATCAAATTAAAGATGACAAAAGAATATGGTTAAAGCAAGGTAATAGTTTGTGTTTTGTAAATTCTAACTTCTTTTTAATGGATTAGGTGCTCTTACAAACCAAATTTTTACCAACAACACAAACATACCTAGAAAAGGAAAAGGAAAAAAAAATAGAAGAAAAATGCATAAAATCTAAGTACTAAGCATGCAAACATGCTACTTTATTACTTTAAATGTTATATATGAAGGATGTTGTAGATCTTGTTGTATTGTACTTTTTCTTTCATAGATAGACCATTTAATAGATGAGTGTTTAGAGTAAAGTGATAGACCATTTAGTATTTAACAATCATTGTATCAGTTCATTTGTTTGATTTATGTTTGTGTTCTAACTAACTTGTATATGTTTCCACCCTTTTGTGAGGGTGGGTTATATGAGTTTTCATGTGACAATGTTGATAGTTATATAGTGTTAATACAAAGAGGTTGTATTCATTTTCAAGTATTATAATTTAGATGACTTATGGGAAAAGTTTTTAAATTTATTTAAATCACAATTTAACTCTCTTTTCTTGTGATTTTATTATTTTTCTCAATTGGTATTAGAGTTAGCTTCTAAAAGGTTGAGCGCCCGATAGTGTCTAAAGGAAAAGATCCAACATAAGAAAAGCACAAAATAAGAATATAACTAGTCTTAGTATAACTCTTCTAGTATGTGCAGATAATTAAATTTTAATTATTTTCACTCACATACATTTAAGAGCTTTAATAAGGAAACAACACATCGTTTCCCAAGCATCTCGGATTGAATACCTGATAGCACATTAAATGGTGCACGCTGCTATGGATGCATCCATATTGTCAAACTGAAAAACCCTAGCCTTCATTTCTATTGCTCCTTCATTTCTTATCAAAAGAACTTTTCCTTTTGTATTCCACAAGCATTTCACGCATAACTCTTCCTAAAGAAAGTCTAATCTCTAAAAAAAACTCGTTTTGCTTTATCTTCCCTCTTGATATGTATCTCTAACCTCTAGAGAAGTCTTCTCAGCCCAATATGATTGTCTCCAACTCAAACAAATTAATGTTATTTGATAATTGCCATAATTCAGTAATATTTCATACAAAAAGATAGGCTCTTATGAACTTTAATTGATAAAATAGTTATAATTCAACCTCTAATTTAGGAATTTGACCCTTTTTATATATATTTTTATTATGAGATGAATAAGAATGATTTATGAGAAGGAAACCCTAAAAGAGGTAATCATCAAAGAGAAACGCTTTGGATTTTCTTTTCTTGTTGTCCATGTTTGTAATAGTCACCATGAGTGGCTAATTCTTTTCTTTGAGATTGAGAGTAATTTATTCAAACTCTTAGGTATTGAGGTGATATTTATCCATGATATTTAGTTCTTGATTGATGATTTGTATTATCATTTTATTCTCAAAGCTTGAAATTATTCATGATTTTGATCCTTAGATTTGTCTAGAAAGTACTTCTAAGCATCTGACCTAAATGATAATGCTTAACATATTTGAATGTTAGGAATAAATTTGAAAGTTAATTGTTTTATAACATCTACTCGTAATGGTAAGGAGTTTTTATAAATATGGAATCGATATTTAGGATACTCTCTTAGTAATTTTGTATACGAGGAATCAATATGAATGATGTTGGACTTCCAAAAATGATGTCTTACTTTTGACGGTCTTCTGCACGGGTTTTAATGAGGTTGAACTTCCAAAAACATATTGGATTTTCAAATAACAAAATGCATATTTAAAAGAAGAAAAACATACCTACCATCTAAATACAATACATATGTGACATCTAATCACCAAATTCTTTGACTTTAATACTTTTCCCCATTTTCATTACTTATTCATGATTTCAACATGAACTCTTTTCTTTACTCTTCTTCTTTTTCTTCTTTCTCTTTCTTTCTTCTTTTTCTTTCTTTTTTTGTATATTTTTTTTCAATCAATGATAATAGAAATATATTATTCCTATTTGCAACCAAATAAATTATTTAAACTTTAAAACAACTAGAGTCAACCATCCTCTTTTCTATATATAAATTGAATCTATGTTCTCCTTCCTTAAACATGCTAATATATATCAGTTAAGGTTGAGGATGCAATAATAATAACAAAAATATTCTTGACTCGAAAGGGCTATCACAAAATTATAATCAATTTAAGTAAAGGTTGACTATTTGGTCCTGAGTTTCAAATTAAATCAAATGCCTTGATAATTTTCATGCTCTTTTAAGATGTAACATAAAATAAAAAATCAAGCAATCACAACTGTGAATTCATTAATGAAACTCTCAATTTGTTTAAGATTCACACATACTCATCATGCTATTAAATTTTCATGTACCACAATCTTAACTAAATTTGAATATGGATTCAACACATTTTCTTTTTCATCTTGTGTCTATATCATTTCATTGTTCTAATCTTTAAACACAGTTTAATTAATAATTTTTCCACAATTCAAAATTAATATTCTAGTTCTCACAATAATATTTAAAAACAAAATAAAACTAGAAAAACAACTCAACAAACAAAATAAAAGTAAAAATATAAGCAAATTAAAAAACTAATAAAAATAAGCAAATTAAACAAACTAAAAAGAAATAACTAGAAAGATAAAACCATGTTTTGTACTCAATCATCTCTTTTTAGCAACTCATCCAACTTTGTGTTAAAATCTCCATCTACAATTTTAGATGGTCTTGCTCAATCTGCTAGACCTGACCCTTCTGGAAAATAATACATGTCCCTAGGTCATGCAACATACGATCCAAACTGTTATGGAGTCATCAAACCTAGTTTCACCAGATAACACATAACTTAAACAAAAAAGCTAAACAAAACACAAAAAAATAAAAGACAATAGTTAAAATATTGGGTTGTCTCCCAACAAACGTTTGTTTAACGTCATATAGCTTGACGTCTGTTTCTTTATAGCTCCTTCAACAAAATCACTGTGATGAGCCTTTCGATTTCACCACCTAAATAAGACTTCAACCTTTGACCATTGACTACTCAACCTTTGACCATTGACTACTCAACTTTTGTGTGACACCAGGTCCTCCAACTTCATTGTTCCGTAGGATTTAACAAGTGTTCTTCTAGGTGGTGGTTGTCCTTCCTCAGCCATGTTACTTTCTTATTGAATTATCTCAATGTGAGGGGTAACCGTACTTGAAGATTCTTTTCTAACTTATTGCTTTTCTTTTCTTACCTTTATTCTTCCAAGTTATCTTCTCAATTTCTAAATCTATCTGCAATTGATCTCTAAAAATATGTCATCTTAATATCTTATATCATAAGACAACTAAAGCAAAGATTAACACAAAAAGCAAATAATAATAAAATATTTATTTTAAAACTAAAAGAAAAGCAAAAAATTAAAATAAAGAAAAAATAACTATTTAAAAAAAGAAAAAATAACTAAATTTAGAAGAAAAAAAACGAATAGACCATTTAAAATAAAGAAATGAAAAGAAATAAAAACAAAACAATAAGCATATAAGAACTATAAAAAAACTAAAAATTACTTAAAATAAAAACTAAAATTTTTAACAAAATAAGAAAAATATTCAGAAACTAAAAACTAAAAAATACAAAATAAAATAAAATAAAATAAAAAATTATTTAAAATAAAAAATAAATAAATACTAAGAATAAAATAAAATAAAATAAAACAAAACAAAAACAAAAAAATAAAACGGCAACATATAATTATAACCAACTAACTAAACAAGACTACGTAAACTAAAAATAAAAAAATAAAAACTAAAATAAAGTAAAACAAAAAACAAAAACAAAATAAAATAAATACACCAAAAAAAATACGCTAAAAAACTAAATAAAATAAAATAATAAATACACTTAAAGACTAAATAAAATAAATACACTACACAAAAATTAAATACACCAAACAAAAACTAAAATAATAAATACCGTAAAACTAAATAAAATAAAATAAAATAAAATAAATAAATAAATAAAAATAAAAGCAAAACAAATAAAATAATTACATTAACCAAAATTAAAAAATAATTAAAAAAATTCACATCAAAAAAACAAAAACTTTAAAAAATATTCACATCTAAACAAAACAAAAACTTTAAAAAATATTCACATAAAAAAGACAAAAACTTTAAAAATATTCACAATTCTTAACAAATTATACTTTCAAGTTTTAAATAAAATTGTTCCTAGCAAGGCATCAAAACTTGATGACTCTTTTACGGCAAGTGTATTGAGTCAGAAGTAATAATTTATCTCTAAGGACGAATTTCAAACTCATAATGAACAATTATTTAAAATTCTAATATATATTAGCATTCACTAAGTATAAGAATATCTACAATAATTTGATTTGATATTGACAATAGTTTGCATGAAGATTAAATAAAAGCAAAGTAAGTGAGTAAAAGATTTCAATTAAGAAAATTGGGAATGGGGTTAATCCTTCTCACTCGTTTGTAGTTTTAAACATATAACATTCCATCTTGATTGACATTGATGCGCATATAAAAATCATTCATATTGATTCCTCACATAAAAATCATATATATAACTAAATATCGATTTCTCGCATATTTATACAAACTCCTTATCATTACGAACAAATGTTATAAAGTAATTAACATTTCAAATTTATTCCTAGCATTCAAATATGTTAAACATTATCATTTAAGTCAGATGTTGATAAGTACTTTCTAGTCAAATCTTAGAATATTTTGCAACAGTCAAATACTCAACAACAACACAATTAGAGATAATAACACAACAACAATCATAATCAACAACACAATTCATCTACTGATGATTATAATAATTATTAGTTTGTTAAGAAACTTTGACTGACATTGGATTTATTTTTTATTACATGTTTTCTTTGGTTTGAATGAACTATATTTGGATATTTTGAATATTTGTAATATCATTATCACATCAATAAGCTTAGATCAAACTTTTTTGCACATTCATTGCTATTTATTATAATCTTTTATAGTTTAAAAAATATTTTATCATGTTTTTGAATACATACCCAGGTATGAAAAAAGAGTTCATTTTGCCAAAGTTGATTTGTGGAAATAAAACTGGACATTACATATGAATTTCTCTGTATAATTACATAAGACCATTACTGGATTTTGTTATATGTAAATATCCATATGTAATGGTCAGATACGGAAAAAATCCATAAACGGATTACCGTATGTAACTACATATAGATATATTCGTATATAATTATATATGATTTTAAGATTTGTATGTAACAATTACTTGTGACATTTTTACATACGATTTTTTTTTCTGTATGTAATTTGTATGTAACTATGTTTTACATATGGATTTTGTCTATTACATACATATTCCAATTGTATGTAATACCAATTTTTCTTGTAGTGTTATGGAGAGGTTAGCTGGTAAATCTTTTTATAGTTTCCTTGATGGTTTTTCTAAATACAAGCAAATCCATATAGCACATGAAGACCAACACAAAACCACATTCACCTATTCTTTTGGCATTTTTGCCTACACAATGATGTCGTTTAGTCTATTCAATGCACTTGCTACATTTCAAAGGTGTATGTTAAGCATTTTTTCTAAATTAATTGAAAATTGCATGGATTTTTTTATGGATAATTTTACTATTTATGGTTCTTCATTTGTTGATTGTCTGAATAACCTATAAAAAGTTTGAAAAAATGCATTGAAACAACTAATCTTGTTCTAAATTTGAAAATTGTCATTTTATGGTCAAGGAAGGCACAATTCTAGGTCACTTGGTTTTTTCCAAAGGAATTCAAGTTCATAAGTCAAAAATTGATGTTATTACCTCTTTGCCTTAACCTCCATCTGTAAGAGAAATCCATTCGTTCCTTGGACATGCATGTTTTTATAGAAGATTTGTACAAAACTTTAGCTGCATAGTCTTGCCTCTGTCCAAAATTTCAGCAAAAGGACACAATATTTATATTCAATGAAAATTGTAAATAGGCATTTGAGGAGCTAAACAACAAATTGATGACTACACTAGTAGTGCAACCTCCTAACTGGAAATTACCATTTGGAATTAATGTGTGATGCTTTTGATTATGCATTGGGTATTGTGCTTTCACAAAGAGTAAATAAATTCCCTTGTGTTATTACATAACTACTAAAAATGAGCTGCTAGCCATTGTTTTTGCTTTAGACAAATTTCGTTCATACTTATTGGGCTTAAGATTATTGTTTTTACTAGCAATTCAGATTTGAAGTTTTTATTAAGAAAATCTGATACAAAACCCAATATACTAAGATGGATGTTGTTGTTACAATATTTTGACATTGAAATCAAGGAAAAATGGGACCTATTCAATCAAGTTTTTGATCACCTAAGCCACCGAAAAGGTAAAATAGACATTGTCCCGATTGCTGAACAATTTTCCTAATGAATATTTATATATTGTTAGTGCATTAGATGATGTACCATGGTTTGCTGATCTTGTGAATTACTTAGTTTATACTATTATACATCCTTATTTTTCTAAAGCCCAAATAGATAAACTGAAATCTGATGCAAAATATTATGTTTGGGATGATCCATACTTATGGAGGTTTTGTAGTGATCAAGTTGTTAGATGATGTGTGTTTGGAAAAAAAATTGATAAAATGCTTTACTGTTGTCATGATAAATTAGTGGGAGGCCATCTTGGACCAAAGAGAACAACTACAAAGGTCTTAGATGATGGTTTTTTCTGGCCAACAAATTTTAAAGGTGCATATAATTTTGTCTTTAATGGTGAAATATGTCAAAAGGTTGGAGGGAACATAACTAAAAGAAATGAAATGCCTATGCAACCCCTGATTTTCTATGAAATTTTTATGTATGGGGAATTGATTTTATGGGATCTTTTCCCAATTCAATCGGATTTTTGTATATACCACTTTTTGTTGATTATATGTTTAGGTGGGCCGAGGGAAAGACTACAAAGAACAATGAATCTAAAACTTTGTTAGATTTTCTTAGAACTAACATTTTATGTGCCAAAGGCTGTGATAAGTAATCAAGGAAGTAATTTCTGCAACAATAGTGTGACAACTTTATTTTAGAAATATGGAGTCAAACACAAGGTCTCTACACCATATCACCCACATACAAATGGGCAAGCAAAAGTTTTTAATAGAGAAGTTAAATATTTGCTTCAGGAGTTGATACTGTCGAACAAGAAAAACTAGAGTTACTATCTGGAAGAGGCATTATGGGCACAACATACTACATACATAATACCTTTATGAATGTCACATTTCAAAGTAGTTTTTGGTAAGCCATGTCATTTACCTGTTGAAATAGAACACAAGGCTTACTAAGTTGTCAAGAATTGCAATTTGAGCATAGATGAAGTTGAAAAACAGAGACAATTGCAAGAGCTTCATGAGATCAGAATAGAAGCATATGAAAACTCTCGCATATACAAAGAGAAGGTTAAAAATCATGAGAGAAAGATTCTGAGAAAGGAATTTAGCGTGTGATAGAAAGTATTATTATACAATTCAAGGATGAAACTCAAAGCTAAAAAACTCATATCAAAATGGAAAGGACCTTTTTTGGTTACACAAATTTTCCCACATGGAGCAGTAGAGTAAAGATCAAAACACAAAAAGGACCTTCAAAGTAAATGGTCATAAGTTGAAAATTTTTAAGGAAGGGAGGCCTATACAAATTGTAGAACAAACAAAGCTAACTTTGACAAATCTAGAAATCCAGAAGTAGTATTGATACAAACCAAAGCAACCAGTAGATGACTAAGGACACATCAAGCACTTCACAAAAATGTGAGTCATCTCAAAATACAAAGTCGGGCCCCACCAAACCTCGAGAAAGCATCAATAGAAGAAGAATAAGTTATAAACCAGAATATCAAAAGTTCTTCCTTCTGGTCTTTTCCTCAAGAGAAAAGTTATGTAAATAAATTGGGCTCACTCCGGGGGTCCAAAATAGCAAGATAGGCTAGAATAGGTGACTATAACATAATAGAGGGTGTAGTTATCATTTTAGCTTGTGGTTAGCCCTTTAGGAAGAAAATTTGACCTAGTTTCTAGTAAGACAAGCCTAGGGTGCAGTTTTGACTTAGTCAAACCCTAAGACTGCCCGTTTTTTAGTGTTTCCCATCCTACCCTTGCTTCTTGTTTACTAAGGCACCATATCCTATAAATAGGGTGCCTTACTCCATGTATTTTCAAGTTGAATTTTAAGAAAGAAGGAAAACTCTGCACAAATTATGTGAGGATTGTTTGCTCTAGCAATAGGTCTTATCTTGAGTGAGTTTGACAGCTTCCATCATTTTCCTTCATTTTCCATTACACTTTTATCTTTGTGTTGGTATTCTTGTTTGCTTCTTTTCCATTTCGGTTTCCTTCCATATCTTGTGTTTCCTTTCATGTCTTTACATTCCGCACCATACATCATGTTCACCTTATTATGTGATTTTCCTCTTTGCCTTTGGAAGTGAACCTTCATACTTACTTAACCACTTGGTTAAGTTCGTGTCCAGTGGGGATCTTCCTTAGGTCTCACCATATACTTGTTAAAGTCTCAATCATAAGTAAAGTGTCACCCATAAAATGGAACAATCTAAATTCAACTCACATCAAGAATGCACTACAGAAAAATCAAAGAAATTTCTTAAATCTTGAACATTCTCTTTTCTATTCTCATTCTTTTCTTTTTACTCCTTGCCACATTGAGGACAATGTCTGATTCAAGTGTGTGAGGAAAGTTTTACTTTGATTTCAATTTCTTTATACTGTTAATATTTTGTTTTTGTTGGATCTATTTTGTTTTTGTTTGATCTATTTTGTTTTTAATATTTTGATATTTTTTTCTATAGTATACGATCCATTTTTATTTTTGTAAAATAAGTTGTTTTAGCTGTTTTTGTTAAAAAAGTTACATTTTTACATGTTAAGTTTTTCTTTGATGTTTTTGCATTGTAAATGATTTTTTTTTTAAAGTTTTGTTAACCTTAAATCTTAAACCCTAAACCATCTAGATTTATAGATATGACGATGTCAGTCTAGTGGGTCATTTTTGTTAGTTTAACATGTTTTTTTACATAAAATTTCTTTATAGTTAGATTTTTCTTTGTTTTTATTTTAGATATGTTGTTCTTTGAAATCTTTGTTGTTTTCAGAATTTTGTTTGCATCAAAGGGTCATTATTTACTGGAATTTTTTTTAACCCTGTTTTCATTTATGTGAGTAATTTTGCTTTCATGAGTCCTATTTTAAAGTCTTAAAACTGGCTGAAATATTTTAACAAAAAGTTTAGGTAGTTTTTGATGAAAATTAAACTTTAGATCAAATTTAATAGAATTAACCTATGTGAGATTTGAACTTGTTTTCTTTCTTTTGTAAATCACTTAGGTTTACAGATGTTCCAAAACTTGCATGAATTTCTTTTTGAAACTGCTTGGTTTTTATACACTTTTGAGATGATTTAGGCCATTTACCAAATGATATACAAGATTGGTCAATAAAAATTAGGCTTTATATACTTTAGTTAAGATGAGGAGAAGAGAAATAGGAGAATATGAAGGGAAATATTGAAATAATATTTTGGCCTGTTAAACAAGACATTGTATAAGGTAAAATTCATCATTTTCCCAACTATGAATACAAAACTGGGCAATGGGCATCTAGATTTGTCAAATAAACAAGTAGAAAAATAAGAACTTTGAAATAAACAAAAGCTACTTAGATTTCTTGGAATTCTTTAAACGTTCAGAGGTTAGAAATGTAGCATCATCCCTAATGAAACTCCACCAAAGGTAGGTAAGAGGAACAGTAATGGCATGCCTAAGAGCTTGTGCATCCAGAAGTCCTTCATATGGAGGGAAATCATATATCTGTAGGCACATTGCAAGGCCACTAATAAGAACAACAAATCTAATCTTCCATCGAGAGGGATGGTGACTAAAACCACCCCAAATTGCCCATGTTGCAAGTTGTGCTACAGTCATTGATAGACAAACTTTTAAGTTCCATTCTGCAAAGTTTTAAAAAATTCCATAAAAATCATAAGAAAGTGGGAAAAAATGGTATGAATAAGGAAAAAAAAAAAGAATAGTGAAGGAAAACACACTAAAATTTCTATCTTTACAGCCACACATTTGGATGGAATAGATAATTAATAACATATTTCTGAAAGGAAAACAAAGTACACATGGAGCTTTCATGTAATTCTTGTCCTCAGGAATAATTATTAGTATAAAGATTACTTGAAGATACTTACCATGGTCTAGTTTAAAGAAGTTGAGGTACATTATATGAGTGGCCACAAAAGATATCAATGGAGCAGGAATCATAACTCTAGTAGCTTCATCTTTTACATTGAAGCTTCTTAATATGGCCAAAATCAAGGAATATCCAAGGAGAGCAACTGCAGAAAAGTAGTCTAGCTTCTCTATTAACTCACAATATCTGCATTTCATAGTGAGAACGAAACATGTTACTAAATTAAACAGATAATAAGATAGGTTGTTTATTTTTCTTTCAACTAGTTTGGTGGGATTTTAGGAAATATAGTCATTTTTTTAAGGAAGGAAATATAGCCTTTAAAGAACAATAAAAGCATCAACATGTGTAAGTTCGAATACCATTTGCATTCGCTATACTGAATCCAAGTATAAGTTAGAATAGCAGTTTCCTTGGTAACATTAAAATATCAAAACTATCTGCTTAAGTGACTTACCTACTATGAAAAATTGCACTCCAAAACCAGGAATTCAAGGACAAGAGCCCATAAATATGCCACAAACTAGCATATTCATAGTAGGGCCTCTTGCGTGCCTTCAGAGGAAGTTTATTGTATATAAGAGTGAAAAAGGACATCCAACCATGGAAATGCATTACAAGATTGAGGGAAGAAAAAACCATGGAAGCAGGATCCTGAGAAAGGGATGACATGTTAGATCTCTAAACAAAAAACTTGATATCTTTGGACATCAATTCAAAGGACAAAAGTTGTATGTAGTTTAATAGGTATTGCTTGTATTATTGTCTAATCATAATTAGATTTTTCTTCTTCTGATAATTCAGTAGTAAATTTGCATCAAACAATCATTAAAAAAACCAGAAGTAAAATTTCAATTTTGATTAGATAACAGTACAAATATGTTAAAATTGAAATGAAGTATAGAATGAATTGGTTATCTAGTAACAAACCTGTATTCCATATATACGCTTAAAGGGCCATTTACCATGGTATTTTTCTGGATCTTTATTCAGTAACTCCCTTTCTTTCTCTCTATTTAGCATGCAATAGTATTGACAGTTACTTTTGCAATGCCCCTTTTTCCATCGTGCATAAAGTGGCTCTACCATGCCCCATGGAGGACCAACAACAGGTACTTCATCTGCAGAAATTTTACAGTTTGGAAAACATCTTTTCCCAATGCATCCACTTTCCTCACATTGTTCTACACAATTCCTAATGTCCAGAGAAAAACAAGAACATGAAAAAAACCCCATAATTTAATTTTGTGTAAGATGTGTTCGAAATTGAAACAACAATTTACATGTTTTCACAAAAGAAGATTTGAAGAAAGATTAGAGTTATGTATGCACCTGTATCGTGGATCAGCATCACCAGCACTTGCATTTGATATTGCAATAAATGGTGAAAACACCAAAATGAAAGCAATAACGTAACAATTCAACATCTGAACAAAAGATTAGAAACTCAATGGTTAATAACTTTCAATATATTGAAATAGATCACAAATTCAATACATAACGATTCTGAAAGAGTAAACTATTATGTTCCACCTAACAGACCACATTTCAGAAATATGATATAGAAGAGTATCCATGCATTAATTTGATATCCAATTTAGCTCTATTTCCAACATAATTTTTTCCATTTTCTATGTAAAAATATGAATTTTCATTTCCTTCAAAACTGTACTTTGAAAGAAGTATCAGATGGAAGAATGATAAGAACCCAAAAGAAAAAATAAAACGAGGTTGTGGAAAAGAAATGGAAGCAAATGCAGCAACAGAGGGGGGAAGGGGGAGACATTTTACCTCGGTGGTGGTGAGAAATTTGCAGAAACGAAAGTTTAGTTCAGAAGTTTGAAGTGTTAAAAGGAATCCAGAAATGACGGAAACAAAAAAGAAAAGAGACAGGTAATAATTTATTACACTTTCGATTTTAACAAGACCAAGTCACATGAAAGGATAGAAGCCATTTGTGATTTTTAAAATCAAACCAATGATTAACTCCCTAAAAGTATATGACTCCATTTTATTTTTAATGAAAATCTCCATTTTTTTTCTTTTGTTAAAGCCTTTCTTCTCAAAAGGCACGATGTATTCATACAAATTCTGTTTTTGTTTTATTTGATTATTTTGAATTATTACGTATTTATTTTAAATTATATTTTTTTATTCACATTTAGTATTTTAAAAAATATGTACACATATAAATATTAATTTTAAATATTTACTAGTATAATAAATATAATCATATGAAATTGAAGAAATAACTAATTATATTTTAATTGGACAAATTTGGTCTCATTGAAATTTATTGCGATTTACTCTTTATTTTAGTAATAATTGTTGTTACAAAGGTTGAGTACTATCTTATAGAACAATTTACTCCTTTTATTTGCTTCGTGAAATTATAATTTTTTTTATGTTAATGTCTATTATGTTCAGTCCCCTTTCTCACTCAATCTCGGTTCAAATGGGGTAGGTACATGTAAGAGTACTTTGATGCTCAAGTTAGTATTATATTTTATGAGCCCAATTGTTTGTTAATTAAGGTTTCAAGACTATTTAAGATTAGCATTATTATTAATCATGTGTTAAAGGTGATTGTTTAGTTGGTAATATCTGATTGTCAAGCCGAGATAGTATCGCCTAGGTTGGCAACCGATGTTCATGTCAAAATCATATTATGATGAAATTGTCTCGGCGACCTAGTTGCACACTCGGTTATCGAGTAGTACATTGGTTCCCAGACTCGAGTTCGATTGCGATGAGTCTTGAAAGAAAAATTTATTTTCTTTGTTGAGTTAATGTCGGGACCATATAGTACACTGACCCCAAGCCTCTCGAAGGTAAAAGGCTTTGAAGAGTCTAGACGGTTCTAAATGTGGCCATTGTGTGTCAAGGACATGAAAGGTTGTTTCATCGTGGCAATGAAGTTGAATCGCTCTGACGGTTAGGGGGTTACGATAATTGGTTTGCCTCCCACCCCTACATGGCTATAAATAGTGGGTCTTATGGGTCACTTCTATCGTTATCTTTTGCTTTAGTTTTGTCTGATATAGTGTCGGTTGGAGATCTCGAGTGATTTTTAATCTTGGTAAATTATGTCTTCATTCTCTTTTGACACTAGCTCATCTTCGGGGTTCTCGGGTGAGATGTTCTCGATCCATGTGAACCAACACGCAAAGCATCAACCGAGATGCTCTCGGTTCATATGAATGAACACGCAAAGCATCAACTAAGATGTTATTCGTCAGCGTGAACCAACACCCAAAGCATCAACCGAGATGCTATCGACCTGTGTAAACAAACATGAAAATATCAAACGTGCCCCAAAAGCTGCAATAAACTTGGCAAGCATAGAGCTACCGAATCAAGTGACAAATTGAAATACATAAGTTAAACATGAAAGCCCAATAAAGTGTTATCAATTTAAAATCAATTGTGTCGAGCTAAAATAGTAACAATATCAAGTGTAAGCGAAACACACCTTGGTAAAAAAGAAAAGAAATCACAATAAAAAAGGAATGAAGAAAGTTCTAATTGACAAAAATCGAGCAATATGTCTCGACTGGTACTTACAAAATATTATACAAAATCAATAGTATGGTCGGAGCCAATGAGTCAAACAAAAAGCAGAAAGGGAGGAAGTAGTCGCCGTCATGCTCCTATTGCCCGACAACATCCTCAACATCGTCGACTTGTGATGTGAGTTGATTTTAGATTGATACATCTTATAGGTTTCACTTTTGTTTAAGCTTTTTGAGATTAACAATCATGGTGAGAAACCCAAAGAAGATTCCCACTGGAAACGAACTTAACCAAGTGGCTAAGTAAGTCTGAATGTTCACTTCTAGAAGGCAAAGAGAAAAACACAACTATGGTGAAGATGATGATGATTAGAGGTTTCACTTTTGTTTAAGCCTTTTGAGATTAAATAATTATGGTGAGAAACCTAAAGAAGATTTCCACTGGACACGAACTTAACCAAGTGCTTAAGTGTGGAAGTTCACTTCTAGAGGGCAAAGAGAAAAACACAACTATAGTGAAGATGATGATGATAACTTGTGGAAATAAATGAACACAAGATGAAGATAACACGATGAAGACCGGAATTAAAAGAATAACATAAGAATATAAAAAAGGAATGAAAGATGGTGCAATAAGAAGAAAACAAAAGAGAAAAGATGAAGGGATGAAAAGAGTTTATGGAGAAAGGGCAAGGAATCATGCCACTTGGTAGATGGATTACTCCAAGATGAGTGATGAAGAGCTGCCACTTGAAGTGCACAAACACTCAAGATAAGACCCACAAAGGAGAGGACTCAAGTATGACTAAACACTCCAACAAAGTTTATTTTCTATTTCAAAATTCAATATGTCTTTTACAAGAGGGGAGGAACCCTATTTATAGATATGAGTGCCTTGGAGAGGAAGAGATGAAGGGTAGGGGTGTAAATGACTACAAACTTTTAGAAACTAGGTCAAATGTGAGCACATAGTGTTGATCAAGAATGATCAAGAGCTTTGAAGAATCCAAATCCAAGGTGTTTGATGAAAGACTAGTGTTGCTGCTGTGTATGGGTGGGATCTGGGTAGATTAAAGTGTAATCCACTCCTTGTTTGAATCCAGAACTGATTTGATTTGAAAACCTTTTTAAAATGGAATGTTTTTCAACTAAGTGAAAAACAACCTGTTGTTTTATCGAATCATCTGGTTTGTTTTGTTTTTAGAAGGTTTTGAAAAAGGTTGAAAGTTGTTTGACTTGGTTGACTTAACTATCAAACTAAATCAATCAGTTGTTTCGTGTTTTCAACCGATTGTTTATTTGAAAATCCTAACAAAATCCTGTTTTGATTTGTGAATCTCTCTTAAATGATTTCTAACTGAATGTGTTATTGCTTTAAATGTTTTTGATCATTCTTTGGAGTATAAAAAGTTTGTTATACGCTCCTGGAAGGTTAAAAAAATAGTTTTGAGAAATCATAGTGCAATTTGAATTTCATGTTTTCAAGATTCACTTCAAGCTTTGGATTGGGGTGTACTTCTGATCTTTAATCTTTGTAATACCCAGGTGTATTCTATTATCTTCTTTCTTGATTACTGTATTTCTGTAATTGAGTGTAAGTGCAGAATTAGAGGGTGTTCCGATTTCTGTGGATTGTTGTGCCAAAAGGAGTGTGTTTCTTGAAGGGTTCAAGGTCACTCTTTTGGTGGTTTGTGTTGTAATCTGTTTTGGTTGCATAGTAGAAACCTAGAAGTTTCTGGGGACTGGATGTAGCTCTTGGATTAAGAGCGAACCAGTATAAACTGTCTGTGCACATTTCTCTTGCTCTGATCTCTTTAAGATGATGTTTTTAAGTTGTTTTAAATTCTCTGGTATAAACAACCGATTGAATCGAAGAAACAACCGGTTGTTTTTCTGTGATTCATCTTAAAACAATTTGTATTCTTGGCTAACTTGGTTCCTTTTCTGGATTTCTTCACTGAGTTTCATTAAACCTTCAAAAGTAATTCTAAATCTCTTTCAAACAATTCACCCCCTATTGTTTAAAGGCCATATATTCTAACATATAAGGGAGTCTTCTAGAATCTAAGTCAAAGGTGAGCACATAGGTGAGTTTTTAGAAACTAGGTTAAGGTGAGCTTTGGCACAAGTCCAATTTACTAATTACACCTTCTTCTAGCTTATTTTTCTAATTGAAGCTCAAAATGAGCCCAATTTATTTACTTAACTTGTCTTGTAAGAAGACTAGAAGGAAGAACTGCCGATATTCTAGTTCATGTCCAATTTTCCCTCTACTGAGGCTCTTTTGAGATTTGGTGGGGCCTTGTCTTGCATGTTGAGATGACTGACCTAGTTGTGAAGAGTCTGTGGTGTCCTTAGTCATTTGTTTATTGAGTTGGTTTGTATCAGCCTGGGGACATTGTCAATAGGTATGAGCTCACCCTTATAGACATCCTTTGAAACATCAAACTTGCCTTTGTAGACAAGAATACTATAAAAGAAGGACGTTTGTCGGATGACCTGATTAAATTCCTCTTCGTGAACACCGAGAACATAATCTTGAAGCTTTGCCATCTAAGGGTTGGGTATGAAGCCAGGATCAATTGGGTTGGGCTGACTAGACACCATGTTTAGTGAGTGGGCTGGAAGGAAGTGGGGCATTTCAGGAATCAATGCCCAAATGATAAATAAGTCAACATTGTAGAAGATTTCGCGGACGAGGACCTTTTAGTCTGTTGCGCGGATAGTAGTGTAGATTCCTGGGTCATGGATTCTGAAGCATTGCAGAATCTAGTTAATGGAGACTTTGGAAAGGTAAGACTAGCGAACAACAGAACTCTTGATGTTACGGGCATGGGTGACATAGTGTTGAAGACACCAGTTGGTTTCTGGACTTTGAAGGATGTCAGAGTTGTTCCAAG
>Ga0123342_1000250_pt1 | contig 77977 bp, 43 predicted proteins | sample Turbeawhitnodule_FD_89960 | JGI IMG/M metagenome (GOLD analysis project Ga0123342, IMG submission 89960) | Root nodule microbial communities of legume samples collected from Mexico - Turtle bean Mexico white nodule | ecosystem: Host-associated > Plants > Roots > Nodule | place: Mexico: Nepantla... | reverse complement strand
CTCTTCTGCGCCATGACCTCCTTGACCGGCGTTACCACCATAGATAGGACGGGTTTCTCTCCCTCTCCTTTCTCTCTCTCTCCCTCTCCTTTCTCTCTCTCTCCCTCTCCTTTCTCTCTCCATGAGCTAAGGAGAGTGAAGACAGTCTCGATTCCACTTGTATAGTTATATATTCCAACGTACGAGTTAGAGGATTTTGACGTAAGATGAGTGTGATGGAGATCTCACATCGATCTCATAAGGTCGAGTTAAACTTAAAATTCACTTTTTAATAAAATTATGAATGCAAATATTTAATATTATTCAACATATAAATAATTTTATACAACAATAAAAAATTAAAAAAAAAATTATGGCAGCAGGAAGATGTGCAAGCTATGTACGTAACATATCTCACGTTACCATCCCCAAATAATACAATAAACATGTCAACAATCTATTCAATGAAGCTTTTCTCAACTAACCTTCCAATTATGGTTTTCCTCCTCCATTCCTTCTTGCATCAATACTTCTTTTTGCTGAATTTAGTGGTGAAGTTTCATCCACAAACAGAACCAATTTGGCCTTACTTGCTCAATGGCCATTATTGTTTTAAAGTTACAAAATATTGGATAAAACCTTATTTTTCATTGAGAGAGATTTCATGACCTCATAGCTGTGTAACTGCATGAGTTTGGTTCATGCATGAATACTACAGTCGTCACTTTCTATCCTTGCATGTAAAAATTATGGTGTTTTCTTCATTTTGATTCTACACCTTCATCCATTGGTCATAACTTCTTCTTTTTCATTCAAGACAATTTCCTTACCCTTATTTTCTTCCCCTTTCACTTTATCTGATTTACTTACCTTTAAATTAGAGTTCAATAGAAATGGGGAAAGTTGTTTAACTTTTTCAATGATTTCTATTATTGTGCCTTTTTTTTCCTTTTCAATCCTTTTTAACATTTAATGATGGATCCACATTATTGTGGATGTTCATATGTTGAGCTATTGTTTTTTGTCCCTTGGATTGGAACGTCTGTTAGCAACTTGATCGGTTCTGTTTTTCGATGTGGTCTTTGGGTAGTTTGGAACATATGGGTATTGAAACGAATCAATAAAAAGAATATAAAATTGATTTTTTTAACAGAATTTTATAAGTTAATTTATATTTTAGATTGAATATAAAGAATCGAGATCTAAACGTTTATTATATTTAAATAAAAATTATATATTTAAAATCAAAGATTACTATCAAATATATTTATTGAAAAGGGTATTTTTAGTTTTGATTATATTTTCCTTACAATTATTAAAATAGGGTATTAAATTTATATTACAATCTTTAATTATGAAATTATGTAGTTTATTTATAAATGTATATGAGGAAAAAAAAAAGAGAAATGGTTAATAAATTCCAAGTGAAAGAAGTATGGAAGAGGTGGGAATTGAAGGGCAAAAGCCCAAGAGTGGGACCCAAAATTCTTATTAAAAACAATAATTTAATAATAATTAGCGAATAATATGATTTGAGGGTTTTGGCGGTTAGGGTTTAGCTTGGTAACTTAAGAGAGGGAGAGGGAGAGGGAGAGGGAGAGGGAGAGAGAGAGAAAGTAAAATAAAAAAAGTAAAAAGCAGAGAGTACAGAACAAAGAGTAAATAACGTTATTTGAAGCGGCAGGCACGGGTTTGGTTGTGTTTGGGTTTTCTTCGTTTCGTTTCGTTTGGTCGCACATTCTCTCTTTTTCGCGCTTTCAACCTTTCGTTTATGCACCCATTGGTACGCTTTCCTGCTTTCTTCTCTTCTTTCTTTCTTTCTTTCTTTTACCTTCTTTTTCTCAATTTGCGTTTCGCACCTCCGATTCTTAGGTTTTCCTCCTCTTTCTTCTCAATTGGGGGTTTCGCTTTTCCGTTGCCCTAATCTCATAGCATTCTTCCGGAATCGGACGGCTTTTTACCGATTTTCTTGAGGGTTTATGTGGGTTTTGCGTTCTCAGATTTGCTTCTGATGCCAATGTTTTTGGTGATATTAAACGTTTAGTTTTTAGTTTGGGTTTCAGTGACCCGTTTCGTTGCTAGGGTTACTGGGTGACGGCGATTAGAGCGAGGGATCTTGATTCTAGGGTTTGTTAACTGTGTTTTTTCTCGTGGTATGTAATGTAACAGTTGGAATGGCTTTTTTGGCTACTTGCGTGTGTCCAATGTTCTAAAGTGGGATTTTCTTTTAAATAGAACTTTTGGTGGTGTTCTTTAACGTTATGAACTATTCGGTATGTTTGAGTTTTCTACTTGCTTCGTCATAATGGACTTTGATTGTGAACCTTACCTGTATTGGTAGTTCAAGAATCACTGGGTAATATTCACATTGGGGGATTTAATGGTTCATTAGCAAGACAAATCTTGAGGTGAAATTGCTCCGATTTTTGTGGTCTGATTGAATATTTTTTGAAAAATAATTTATCCAAGTCATTTTTTTTAGATTGGATAATTTTGTAGTACAGTACGGTCCATATGAGCTCTTGGTCACGCCCACTAATGGCAAGCTAAGTTCATTTTCTTGTGCTCTGGGGCCCTGGATGAACGAAAGCCTTTCAGTGAATGAAGACTGGCTTTCGGTGAAACTAGCACCATGTCATGTAGAACTTGCTGTCTGTGGGTCTGTTGCTTCACCGCTCTTGGATATATATGAAACAGCGGGTTAATGCTGTACGAATTTTGTTTATAATCGTACTTTTTTGTACTTGTTAATCATGATGCCGTATAATGAGGAATTTAAGATTTTAAGATTAAATTACATGTCATCCAAAACCAAGCATTTGAGTTGTTTTCTTAAATTTGTTATGTGTATATATTGTGTTTGATTGCACTCAAGATCCATATGTGCTTCTTTTGGAGTGTACAGAATTTGTGAGGACAATTAGGACTCAGCTGAAGGAATGGAACCGTGGGGTGCTCATCATCGAGCCATGTTCATTAGTGGGCATGAGGAAGATGGAACTCCTTCTGATACTTCTAAGGGAGACGATTCAAACGATGAAGAAGAAAAAATCGTCAAAGCTGAACCTGCCTTTGTGCCAGAAATTAAGAAAAGGAAACGCCTTAGCCTTAGTCAGCTTAAAGAGGTGAAGGGAGAGTCATGTGGGAAGCAAAGCAGTAGTAAGATTAAAAAGAAGAAGAATGAAAGTAGGGATAGATGGTCAGCTGAGAGGTAAAGAAAATGTGATATTCTTTGTGTACTCTTCCTTTTTTCTGTCATATAAAAATGTAATATCATGTAATGTAGGTATCAGTTGGCTGAGCAAAACATGTGGGAGGTACTAAAGTCTGAAGGGGCGACATTTGATAACCCAATAACCCGACCTGCACTAAGATTGGCTGCTCGCAAACACATTGGTGATACTGGACTTTTAGACCACTTACTGAAGCACATTGATGGTAAAGTGGCACCTGGAGGTACTGAGCGATTCCGAAGATGGTTCAACACCAATGGAATCATGGAGTATTGGTTAGAGAGTGCTGACTTGGACAAGGTGCGCCAGGAGGCTGGTGTGCAGGACCCTTACTGGATACCACCATCTACATATAGGGCAGGCAGTGCACCCTCTCAGAATACTGATTCTTCTGGTGAATTGAAACAGCTTAAAATAGAATTGGCGCAAATGAAGAAGTATTGGACTTGGAAGCTGAATATCTAAATAATTTTGTATGGATGCTATTCTATTTTCTTTAATGATTTTATTTGTATTGCAGAGATATGCGTGAGCTCATTTCCATGAAGGAAGAAAAAAGTGATATTAATATGATGGAGGTGAATGTTAAATAATTTATTAATCCGATTGTTTGCTGTCTCTTAATGTACTGTGATTTTTAGTGTTGAGTTGCCATGGCAGGAGACCTACAAGGATTTTGTGAAGTGGAAAGCTATGACTGACCATCGCCTTACTGAAATCATTAATTCTTTGAAGGGTGTGCAGGTATCTAGGAAGTATATTACTATAACTTTTTCATCCTTGTAAGATTTAATAGGATTCATTTCTTATTGAATGTTTTCTTTAGTTGATTGATTTCTTCACTTAAGTGATCTCTAGCTCACGTAAGGGTTTTAGCCCTGTGAAAAGGGGTAGATAGAGCCTAAGAGGAAATTATGTAATGGGATCTCATGGTGAATAGTATTCATGATAATTTAGTTTTTTAACTAAGCCCAATGTTGTATAATAAATCATGTAGTCGAACTTGTCTATTTAGATAAGGCGGTTGCTGTTTATGATGATGCTGAAGATGTGACCGCTGGCTCACTGTAGTTCATATATTGACAGGGGAAGTATGGTGAATTGATGATTTGGAAAACTAAAGTTGAGCAACAACTTGGGGAAATTACTAATAAATTGAATGATCTTCAAGCATCTAGGGAGTGCACCACTTTTAGTCCTCCTTCAGAAAGGTGGAAAGATTGGATAGAAAGCACCAACCTAGACAATATTCAGGAAGATGCATTTGCAACTTGGATTGGGAATCCAGAACTACTTAATGTCCCACAAGAGGTTATACCTGAAGATCCCAACACAGCCATACCAACACAGCCACTCAATGAGGAACTGACTAAGAAGAGGTAAGTCAATCTTATTCTCTCTTTCTACTCTTTTGAAATGGAAGTCCCAGGAGGGGAAAATATTAGTACTTTTGTTCTAGTATTCCTCATTTTTCCCCTCAAAATAATAGCGATGTGCTGGAGCTGGAACCTGTTAAACTAGAAGATCAACCCAATGTGACCCCCGATTCTTCTACAACTGTTAATTCGAAGTCAGACCTTGACAACTCATTGATTATGTTTCAGGTGATGGTGACAGTGTGTACAAGCCACTTGTAATATTTTTAAAATTTGTATTTATTTGAGCACAATGTCTTAAATATGTATTTTTTTCTCACAGGAAATGTTTATGGATTTATACAAATGGAAAGAAAAAATGGAACAACAGCTGATGGAGGTGTCAAATACTGTATATGGTATGCTGGCAATGAAGTAGGCATCACTCCAAAGTATCAAGGCTAGGATAGGATTATAACCACCGTTTCGTTCATGTTTTTGTTACTCTTAAAACTGGTAGAGTTTAGATATTGTACAGCATTAACAATCTGATCCTGAAAATCTATGCCAACCACTAAGTTCACAGAAGAGGTTGAGTCTCGCCCTGCTGGCCGAGCTGCAAATTGTTGATATGTCTGACTGGCCTTTTACAGTATACTTGGTTATGACTTAAGGTAGGTCTTCAGTGGAATTGAAATTGGTTGTTCTCTGGACTTTGGGGGTAAGATTATGAGTTCCTTTAGTATATAGGTCTTTTAGGTAGGCTTTACCCGTATTTAACGTATTACCTGGAACTATCTTCTTAGAGAACCTGTACTTATTTGGGAACAAATTGCAATATTAATATATAAAATTTCTACCATATCCTTCTTAATTTCAAAACATTTTCTTTCTTTACCTTTCCTCTCTCGCTATAGTGGATATTAAATAATGATTTAATTATTTTATTTATCTCTACATTTAGGATCAATATTCAATTTAGTATAATGATTTTTTAAAAATTCAATTTGGTTCTATGTTTTTTAAAAAGTATCCTAATTGGCCAATTTTGTTAGCTTATGGTGTCAAGTATTGCTAATGTGGTGGAGAGATGTGAGTTTCTCTTTTTCTTTCAATGCTGCCTTCAAGTTTATGAAGGTTTAGGTTTTCCTTGGTAAAATTGAGGGTCTTAAATAAGAGGGAGGTGAATTATTTTTAAACGTTTTTCGCAAATATTGAAGGTATGAAGAAAATTAAAGAAATGAAGGAACACAAGATAGAAAAAAAAATTAGTTGAATTCTAGAAATTTAACTGGTTGTTTTTGCGATTCAATCGGTTGTTTTTATGAGTATAAAAACAACTAAAAACAAATATGAAAAAGTTAAGGTAGAGAAAGAATCACACAAGTAATGTTATACTGGTTCACTCTCACCAAGAGTTACATCCAATTCTCAGAAATCCCTGAATATTCACTAAGTAATCAAAAACCAGATTACAAACACACAACCATAAAAAAAGTGATCATAACACCTTCTGATTTTGTGGTACTTACAGAATTACAAATGAAAAAAGAAATATGATTGATCACACCTAATACAAATCAAATCAAAGTAGAGAGTAAGTCCTACTTCACTCTTAGAGAAATATTCAAAGCCTTCAGCAATCTTGGAGAAAACTTAATTTCATAAACTAATCTTGTAAAATTAATGCTAGGAGTGTAAAATAGAACATTTATACTACAATTAACCGTTGAAAATATTTATTATAAAAGTCAAATCATTTAAAGCATATGTTAAGATGATTAAAAGAATAGTCAGTTGTTTTATCGATAAAACAAGTTTCAAAAACCTTAAGTATGAAACAATCGATTAAAACGATAAAACAACTAGTTGTTTTTTTATTTCTTCATAAAACACTCTTTTCAAAAAGATTTGAATTAAACCAGCTTTTGATTCAAACTAAGAGTGAATTAACAAATTCAAACTACCCCAGAACACACACAACTAAGCTACATCAGCCTTCAAGCAATCCATGAAGATTTGGAGTCATTAAAGCTCTTCTTCAACACTAATTTACTTTTGAATAGTTAAATTTAGGTACTCCTTCCTCTCCACCTCCTAAACAAACCCCACCAACCACAGTACCTACTCGACTCGAAACTATCCCCAGTTATAATTGACTCCACTTTCGCCGTCGCCGCCATCGCCACTGTGTCCAAGCGTTGGAAAGACATTTTCAAGAAGAAAAACGCAGAAAGCAGCACCAACGCCAAGAAGAAAGAGAGAAAAAATGGCGTCGCACCCGACTCAAATTATTCGCTCCGGCGACCCGCAAAGTAAACAACGCGCCGTGCTCACGGAGGAATTTGACGGGAGAGTCCTAGTCAAGGAAGTGGTCCAGCAACCCAAGTCAAAAGTAAACCAGTACGTGCACGAGGATGGAGAAGTGGAATTGGCTGTTGGCGGTGGAGGGGTGCGGCTGAAGGCAAGGCAGGGAGTGAGGACGGTGGACATGACAGAGATTGACGGCGACAGCGAGAACCTGGACGTTCGTAAGCTTGAAGACAGGGTTAAAAGAGATAGAGAAACCAACATCTCTCTGCCACATAAGCCCTCTCTCTGCCACATAAACTCTCTCTGTCACCTAAGCATTACTTGATGCTGTAAGTTGAGATTTAACGGAAATAACCAATTTGAATACATTCTAAAAAAACATAGGACCAAATTAATTTTTTTTAAAATCATTGTATTAAATTAAATATTGACCCTAAATGCATTAACGAATAAGATAATTAAATCTTAAATAATCTAATATTTACAAATATTTTTGAATACTTTTAAAAGATAAAAAATAATCAATTTATAAGAAATCGTTTTATTGATATCTTATATTTTCAGAAAGAAATTCGTTTAAATCATTCAAAAATTATTCTCTAAATATAAATCGAATTTCCCATAAGGAAATTCTGAAATATAAATTTAATTAAAATTATATTTCTGAATACATTGTATGGATGTATGTGTCCCAAAGACATTTATTAACATTAGTATTAATCATACATTTAATCAAAATTATTTTTATTAAAAAATTCACTTTATATCTATATCCACTTTTCTTATGTCAATATTACTAATAATAAGGGTGGACAAAAAATTCAAATTACAAAATCCAATCCATAATTATCCAAATCCATATTAGTTTTAATCCATTTAAATGGATTTATCTCAAATCCAAATCCATATTTTTGGATTTTAAATCCAATCCATTTAATTGGATATATTTTTGGATTATCCAAATTGCATTTTGGGTTGGATTTTGACTTGGCCCGATCCAGGTTGAGCCAAGACAATTCAGACCCAGGTTTAGCAAAGTCAGCCTAAGTCCACATCGAGCTAAGTCATCCGGGCCCAAGTCGAATCGAGTCGGTATGGACCAAAGTCGAGCCAAGTCATTTCGGCCCAAAGTCGAGCAGAGCGTTCCAAGGTCGATATTAAGCTGAACGGGCCCCGACCAATGTCGAGCCGAGCAGGCCTGAGCCAATGTTGATTGGGCCTAGTTCGCACTCGAGTCGAGGTCGAGTCGTCCGGTCCCATGCCAATGTCGAGTCGTTCGGGCCTGGGCCGAGGTCGAACCAAGCGGGCCCGGGCGGATGTCGATTTGTTTGAGTCGTCCGACCCGGGCCAATGTCGATTCGTCTGGGTCTGAGCCGATTTCGAGTCGTTCGGGCCCAGGCCGATGTTGAGTCGTCTGAGCTCGGACCGATATCGAATCGCTGGGGCCTGGGCTGATGTCAAGCGGGCCTGGACCGAAGTTGAACCAAACGAACCCGAGCCGATGTCTATTCGTTTGGGCCCGGACCGATATTGATTCGTCTAGGTCCGGGCCGATGTCAAGTCGTCTATGGCCGGGCCGAAGTTGAGTCGTCTAGGGCCGGACCGAAGTTGAGTCGTCCACGCCCCGACCACTGTCGAGTCGTCCGGGTCCCAACCGTTGTCGAGTTGTCCGAGCTTGGGCCGATGTCGAGGCGTCCGAGCCCGGGTCAATGTCAAATCGTTCTGGCCTGGGCCAATGTTGAGTCGTCCAGGCCTGGGCCAAGTTCGAGTCATTTGGACTCGGGCCGATGTCGAATCGTTCAAGCTCGGGCCGATGACGAATTGTTAGGGCCTCGACCGATGTCTAGCGGGCTTGGGCCAATGTCGAGTCATTCGGGCCCGGGTCGGTGTAGAGTCGTCCAGGCCCGGGGCGATGTCGATTCGTCTGGGCCCGAGTCAACGTCGAGTCGTCCGAGCCCAGGCCGATGTCGAGACATCCAAGCCCGGGCCAATATTGAGTCGAGCTGGCCCATGCTGCTATCAAGTCGTCTAGGCCCGAGTCGATGTGGAGTTGTTCGGGCCCGGGGCGATTGCGAGTCGTCTGGGCTTGGGCGAAGTTCGAGTCGTTCGGGCCCGGGTCGATTTCGAATCGTTCAGGCCCGGACCGATGTCAAATCCTTCGGGGTTGGGCCGATGTCGGGTCAAAGTCGAGTCGTCCAGGGTCGGGTCGAAGTCGAGTCGTCCAGGGCCGGGCTGATGTCGAGTCGTCCGGGCCTGGACCGATTTCGAGTCATCTATGCTCGGGCCGATGTCAAATCGTTTGAGCCTGGCCGATGTTGAGTCGAACAAGCCCGAGCTGATGTCGAGTCATCTGAGCCCTGGCTAATATCGAGTCGTCCATGCCCGAGCAAATGGCGAGTCGTCCGAACCCGGACGAATGTCGAGTCGAGCGGGCTCGGATCGATATTGAGCCGAGTTAACCCAGGCTGCTGTCGAGTCGTCTGGGTCTGAGCCGATGTCGATTCGTCCGGACCCAGACTGAAGTTGAGTCATCCAGACTTGGACTGATGTCTAGTCGTCTGGACCCAGACCGATGTCGAGTCGTCCGGACCAATGTCGAGTCGTCAGGGCCATTACTAGCATTTAAAAATTCTTAAATTTTAGAAAGATATTAAAAGTTAAATTTTTTTAGAATAACGTTTTTAATTTATTTGACATTTTACAGGAATAAAAACCATATTTTACTTATTAAATATTGTATAAGATTAAAAAATGTAAAGTTAATTAATATGGATTGTATGAGTTACAGAATGTTTCTAACACGCGTCCGTGAAGAGGGAGTGGGGAAAATCTAGCTATATACGTTAGGAAACCGACAGAAGTCCAAGATATCAATGGTTATCTTTTTTTTCCTTTCTCTTTTTATTTCTCTCTGCTTCCATGGCTGTCTTCTCTCCACACGTCAACCACCCAATCAAATAGATCTCTGGATTTTGAAGATAGGAGAGATGAGGAAGAGTGAGCCAACAAGCCAGAACGCACTGTCATTCTCATGACATCATACCCAAACACCTACTAAGAATAATATACTTTTTCATTCATTCTTATAACTAAACAAAACTTGAAAGATATAATGATGTTTAACTTTTTAAAAGAATAAGACAAATTTTCTTCAACCTACCATATTTTACCTTATATGGAATTGAATAAAAATAAATTAAATGAATAAAATATATATATCTTTATAAGTTAAAAGTTAATAATAGATAACAAAGTAAGTTATACTTTTGCAAGAATATTTAAATGTTTTGTCTTTATCTATTTAACATAAAAAATTGACAGTGCATAAACTCATTAAACAAGTGATAATTACATTATTATAAATAAAAATAATATTTCGTTTAGTTAATTAAGGAAATCTGTAACAAGGCAAAACATAAGTTTCTATACCTAATTTTGTTTATTTCCATCTTGGATCGTGTTCCTTATTAATTTTCCACTAATACCGAGATATCTTGAGTTTTTGGATTTATTGACTTAGTCTTTTTCGAATTACTAAATCATTCACTCACCAGTCTGATTCTTAGTTAAATTAATAAAGCTAATCGCTCATAACAATGATAAACTACATCAACTTCAGCAAAAGAAAACACAGGAGCTTCCTTTTGTAATTACTACATTTGACATCTCGAAAATCCTTATTATACGATTTTATTTTACTTTAATCAATAAGTTACATTATTTTTTAAGATCCTCCAAGAATCTTATAAAAATGTAAAGTAAACTTTTACTTTTTTACATTCTATGAAATTAAAAAGTACTTTTAATCCAGTGTAATAAGAAATCCAAGAAGAGTAGTTGATGGTTATGTATGAAATTCTATCATGCAAAAAAGAGTTTAATTGACATAGAATGTAAATTTAAATATTTATTATTATCTCTTCTGGTTTAAAGTTATTTTAAGTTAGAGAGTTCAAGTCTCATTTTCAAAGCTAGACAAGGGTCAAGTCCCAGGCTACTTGATAGTCGTAAGTACTGAAAATAGATTAAAAAACAATAAATTTGAAGTAACAGAAAAATAGAGTTCTGGAATTCAAATATTTAGCTATTTCAATAACATCATTCTCGTTAATTTTGTTAAACATGTTAACGAGACTGTCCCTTAAATGACATATTCAGTACATGATTAGTTTATAATACTTTGTACTGAAGAATACATGTATTTTGAACTTAAGTATCTAATAGTAGCTTGATAGTGTTTCTTTTAATTTGACTTAGGCTTATTTTATAGTTTTGTTCATGTTCAGTCTTCTGATGATTCTAACAAAGATTCCATATAATTGAATAACCATTTTATATTATGCTTTACACCAATTTCGTTATTTGGTTTACAATTAATAACTAAGTGACAAACGTTGTGATCGCCCTTTGCCTACATGTTATTATTTAAAACTTTTGACGCCTAAATTTGGAAACGTCCTAACATTAAAACAAAACCCTTTTTGGCACTTGATGAAATGACTTTATAATTTAAAGTTACCTTTATCGTGATTGTAAATTGGCCACATGATGTTCAAGGTTGTTTGAGAGTAAATATTAATCATTTGGTAATCATCTTATGTTCGATTGATTAACAATAATTTAGAAAGGATCATCTTATTACTTGATAATATTATTTGTTTGATAATCATTCAACATCCGATTGATTAATAATAATCTAGAAAGGATCATCCAATTATTTGATAGTATTATTTGTTTAATAATATTGATCACTTAACAATCACCCAGATTTTGGTTATCTAGATTTAGCATTTATAATAATCTTACCCTTCGTTCAATTTCATTGTTTAGACACGTTTAGTCAAACCTTTGATCTATAATCGTCCAGTCAACAAGCTTAGTGTCAAACTGGGTCAATGTTGATCATTGCCAGCCTACAGTCGAGTTGGGTCAATGCTACCTCATTAGCATTGTACTTTTATACATTGTTCCTGATAAGAAATTAGTAAACAAAATCGAACATTATTGTAGCAAACGAAAATCATTAAGAAAAAAATGTTTTTGAAAAAACTCAAGCAAAATGAGTGTAACGCTTTTGTTTACGTAACTTCAACTTAAATAAAAATGTGAATTTGTTGTGTTTCGTGTCTGAGGGATTAAACCCCTATCCAACTTTTCTAGCTTATATGCTCCCATGCCTACGACTTCTCATACTTTATATGGATCAACCCATTTTTGGGAAAAGCTTATTCTCCATCTAGTTGGGTTGTGTTCTTCGTAGTACAAGGTCTAATACCTTGAAGTGTCTTGGCATAACTTTGTTTTTATGTTTTAACTCCACAAAGTTTCTCCTCTTATTTTGGCACACTCCCTGGCTTCATCAATCATATAGAAGTTTGTTTGGATATCCTCCTCTGATTGAGGGAGAAAGTTAGTCACTCAAAAAAGAAGACTAGAATATCTCAATCAATATCAAAGCATCAATATCGTATACTTGTATGAATGGTGTTTTTCAGGTTGTTGATTTAAAAGTTATGTGGTAAGACTACAACACCTTCAGGACTTCGTCTGACCATCTACCATTAGATGCCAGTAACCTTGTTTTCAAACCTCATAATATTTACTCATTAAAAGTTTTACCTTGTTCGTTTGTATGAGGATGTTCGACAAACGTGAAAGTTTGTTTTATGTCGAGGTTGTGGCATACTTGCTTGACTTGGTCACCCTTCCTCATGTAGGCCATACAGTTTTCTTTCAAGGTCCGCCAATAGTAACCTACATAGTGTTCGTCCCCCAATGTGGCTTCCACATATTCCCATATAGAGTTCTATCAATACCTCCATTTGCTTGAGGAGGAGTCAAACATTTAAGCAGGGGTCGGGAATAGTCGTGTTTGAAAATATATTCATCCACCACGGTGAAATAACAAGCGTTCTCCCATAACTTAAGCTTTCTTGGAATAATTTAGTACTACCATATTCATTAAGTACCATACATAAGGTGTCATCCTCGTTTCTTCTCCAGTTAATTGGAGCACCAATACCTGTTCACCATCGAGTTCATTGATTGCCACGGTAGGAACTTTTAGTGTTTCTTGAATTACCAATTAATAATTTTATGGCTTAAAAAAGCTAGTGAGCTTTGATAATAGATGGACTCAAGAATTTTGATCCATAGTTACATGCAAAAGTTCAAAAGAGTAAGATACTTCTAATAAGGATCAAACATATCTCAGATACCGAACCAAGTGAGGATCCTTGGCTTGAAATTCACTAGAGACTTGTCCTATGACCAAATATGAGTAGTTTTTTGCTATAAGACTTTGGACACTCATCTCCATAGCTAAAAGCATTCCTCCAACTATTAATGTGTCATACTCGACATGATTATTGCTCACCTTGAAAGAAGGAAGGAGATTCGAAGTAATTAAACGATAATGACCCATTAAGTCCTTTTAGAGTTATACCTACAACCCTACCTTTGAGATTAGTAGCACCACCCACTAATAAGACCCATTTCGAGCCTTCCTGCTCGATCACGTTAGAGGGCGAGGTGTCTTATGCTATAAAGCCTGTCAATACCTGACTCTTGATAAGACTTCAAAGTTCATATTGTAAGTCGAATTCTAACAACTAAAGAACTATTTTATCATTCAACCTTAACTAATCAATCACAATAAACTTGATCGAATTTTGCAATTTTTTCTTCAAGAGTATCTTATCGTGACATGACTTTCATCAAATACGACTTTCCACATAATTCTATGTGTATGAAATTTTGTTTACTCACTTGAAATTAAGCATTCATTTTCACTTTTCCTATTAGGATTGGAAATCTTGTATTACACATCCATACTTATTTAATAACTCCTAATAATTTCTGAATACTTATTTAATTGGGAGATCAGTTATAATCATAACCGTATAACTCTGAAAATAGTGTCATAGTTGCCTAACTTTTATAACTAATGTTAGTGTTGCTTCTTCTATCTTTTCCTATCGAGTTTCAGCGCCTTGTAACACCTTGCTAATAAAAAAAAATGGCCTTTGTTTCCCTTCAACGAAGAATTGGAGAAGTATTCTTTTAATTTTAAAAAAGGTCTCTTCACATTCTTCTCACCACATAATACGCTCAATTTTTCGAAGATACTAACACTAAAAGTGAAAAAAACCCTTGTCTTCACCCTTAAAAAGGAAACGAGATAGAGCAATCACTCATCCTGTCAGTCATTTACCTCTTTCATATGTGTACGACTCCTCATATTGATAATAGTTGAACATGCGTCTGAGCACTCTATTGGATAATAATTCGAGAGGCAAAGGGTATTTCCTGATATTTTGTTAACCATGTTAAACATGTTAACGAGACCGCTCCCTGACCAACAAATTCATAGCCTAAAGGGCGTTTTAGCCTTAGTTAACAGTTAGACTTCTCTCGCTTAACTTATATACTACAGTGGAGTATCACTTGATCAGTCTGATACCGATCTCTAAGTCCGGGACGATACACAAATTTAGTGTATCGTTGATCATTGATAATATTTTTAATTATAAAAATAAACAAATTTAGTGTGCATACTCTGTAGTTATATAGTAATATAAAAAAACCTTTCACGTTATTAGTATTTATTCTAAGAATTAATATTCAAGAATTAAGACTACTAAGCTTTAGTTTTTTGTCCCAAATATTGATGTTATATTTGGTTTAGATACCTTTAGTTAAAATTAAATTGTAGCCGTTGGACCATACGAGCTAATGCATATGAACAAAAGATAAATCATTTACGCTATCATACTTTATCTTTATCATAATTCTAAATGAGTTCATTAAACCAAACCAAATTAAATCAAATAATTGAAATATAGCAATTCCACGTTAATTATGTAATTTGGCCCTGCGGTAAGGGGATGACAAAAATTGCGCTATCATTAAAGGATTAATATGCAGTACATACTCTAATCGGTGATGTATGCCACATCCATGATTCTGACAGCAACCTCTCGACGTCTCCTGTGGATGAAAATTAATAACCTATCAGCTCCAATAAAGATGACATCAGGTCAAACCTTTGGGTTAGAACTTGCATGATAAATCAAATGAAACCTTCAACGAGATTTTAGCCACGCATTGAGTTCGATTGGATTTTAATTTTCACTTCATCGTAGCAAGCCTGAAGATCCCTGAACTCGTCGGTATCGGAAAAGCTCTCAGCCTGAACATACAAGTAACAAATTATAAAAACTTTCACGGGATGGGCAAGACAAGCAAAGAAGATAGATTTATATACAAGTAGACTTTTTTCAACCCTCTCACCTGTCTGATGACATTCTTCAGGTGCATCTCAGCCGTAGACAATTGTTTAATACTACCAGTAGATGAAAAAATTTCCACGTACACCTGGCAAAGCTCCAAAGATGCTTTTGCAAACTTTTTGAAGCGGTCTCGGTCCTTCCATGTATCAGATCCCTGAAAGAATACAATCAATCATAGTCGTGAATAGGATATTAAAATTGTCGCTACAGATGTATAAGGGATTTCAGCGATTGCTCTTAATAATTAATAAATAATAACATTGCTTGGTCCCCAATTTGGTTAAAACTGCAGAAAACAACACATCAACGAACAAGAACACTTCATCTGATGTTTATTTGTATATCTATATCGTTGTTGCTATGTAACTGCAGAGATCTTCGATGTGAAACATTGGTTTACAAATCTTATTCTTCTTGTGTACATACACATAATCCAAATTAACACTACTCTTTCTTAGGGTTATAATTCTAAAATAAAAATGTCAATAAATGTCGAAGGAAACATTGTATGATATAAATAAATGTATGTTAAGTGCTTTCTCTATTTCTTTTTATTATCTTTTAAGGTTTTGTTACGTAGAAATTAAGAAATGCAATATTTTTTTTATCCTAATAAATATTTTCCCTTTTTTTTACTCTTACATTATAATGAACGTGTGTGTGTATTAATTGATTAAAGACTAGGTAGAGAATAAGAATATAATTAATAAAAAAAAGTCATTAACGTTATCTTGAACTTTGAAAGAGAAAGATAAATGGAAACCAAAATCTTCCAAAAATCCAACAATTAAAAACGAATTGAGGAGTATTTTATGATATGAAAATCGACTTACCTGGAGTGACCTAACTTGCTTTAATAGGGCTTCAGAACACATAGTGAGATCTCCATTAATTCTGTGCCATTTGGCATATAAGCCCCAGATATCAGGTCCACATCCACTCCCACTTTTAACTATCTGCACCAGAGTATTAAATATTAATCTTTATTTTACTTGCAGAACAGACAACACTCAATTGCACTCTCATTCTGTCACTGGCAGTCTAACAGTTTGATGCCATCACCTGTGGATGGTGAATGTTCATCAATCACTTGACTAAGTAGAATGGATATAGGAAAACAGGTTCTTAATAGAATTGAGTACCTGTTGTAAAACTTTTCCAAGAAATAATAATAATTGTTCAGTTTCACGTGATCTTCCTGCAATAGATACTGATCCGGAATCGACAACGCAGAATTGATCTGCTTTAGGCTCATTTTCAGTTATCAAAGGAGGCACATTGCTTGTTGAAACCCGCTTTTCCAGCTCCGTTGTGATTCTTTCCAATAATTCAGAATCTACTACCTTATTATTGGTCATGTCCAAAATCATCTGGACAGCTTCCAGTGCCTAACAGAATTTTATCAAACTAATCAATGAACGACCAAAAGAAGTTATGCCTCTAGGGCTATTTCTTGGTACAACGCACTTGAATTTTAAGTCATGTTAAAAATTTAAAATTAATTGCTAAACTATAAGGGCCTTCAAAATCATTGTTTTCCACTATATATACCAGCTTCAGCTTTCGACATTATGGGGACAATTGGAAGAGTTTCCACAGCTTATTTGAGCTTATCATACATGCACCAACTCTGAAAACTAAAGGTGTTTGGCTCAAGCTTGTGAAAGAGCCATATGAAAGCAAAACTTACTTTTAGGAAGCTAAAGAAATTTTTAGATGGGTCATAAACCATTGTCATAAGCTAAGCCTATCAACATAAATTCATTGAACTAACGACCTTTATGAATCCCCCTTGTATGTTTGTATGACCCATATGAACGAAGTCAATATCGTTGAGCATGAAATTACACAGGAATTTAGAAAAGCTAAAGTTTATAGAAGGCTCATAAGCTCAGCCTGTCAACATATATTCATTGAATTTATGAGCTTTATCAAGCACCTTGTATGTTTGCAAGACCCATATGAATGAAGTCAGTAACGTTGAACATGAAATTAGATAAAAATGTAGAACTGAAACTATATATTTGTAATATTTAAATAAAATCATTTTAAATGCTGAGTTTTAAAGGAAACGCCTTTATTATCTTAAATGTGCTTATTTAAATTTAATATGTTGAGGAAATTGAGTTCCTATAAATTCAGCTATTGCTGCTACATGCTCAATGTTTTCATCAATTATATTCATTTTGCTAGGTATTAAGAAAACAACAATACATCGTTTCACTGATGGAACTTATTATCGGCAATAATATGAAATTTCAAACAAGACTAGGTCTTTAAGACTTCTTTTGAGAAACTGGTAGTATTTCATAAAACATCCAAAACAAAATTTCTACACAATCTTGAAATCACTTTTTTAATGCTTAAATAAGTAACCATCTAGGATATCTATGATGAGTGAATGGAATAAAATTTGAACAAAAGTTAGCTCAATCACATACCCCCAAACAAGGGCTGGTGATTGGATGGAATAGACCATTTCACTAGGTAACTACTTCATGCATTTTCATAAAATCCAGACAAGGCAATTAATGCATTCATTCTTTCATTCAATCTAAACATAGCCCAAGGAAGATGGCAACAAGACATATAGCATGCAGGATAGAGAATAAAACTCCAAAAGAAAAAACATTTGTCATCATTCTATTACTTCAAGCAATATAAGACCATATGTATCGCACTTATTTTGACCAACAAAGGAAGAGAAACCAAAAATGGCAGATACCTGACTGATATTGCCAATGTCAACAGCAACAAGGCCATAGGTCTCCCACATTCTCCAGCTGTTTCGTCTGTGTTACCAAATATCATTGTGATAGAGAATAAATTTGCAATCATTATGAGCCAATACATATATTGCATCCATGTATGCATGATGAAAACAGGGACAAAGGGAGTGTATAAAAAGTAAAGCTTAAACCCTCATAAATTTGAATATTTTCAATTGAGTCCCTGTTAAATGTTTTTTTAATAGAGTACTCAAAAAAATTTATATTTTTCAATTGAGTTCCTGTCATTTAATTTTGTCCATTAACTAGGTGACGTAATTGTTATCTTGCCACATCATCTTGCTTACTTGTCTCCATGTGTTACAAACTATGAAGTTTTGTGATTAATATAAAATGATATTATGGTTAATGTAAAACGACAAGTGACTTTTATTGTTTTCATTTAACGTGTTGGATAATAAGGGATTGTCATTGTTGTCACCTACATCAATGGTAGTGACAGCGAAAGTCCCTTAATCATTGTCACTTACATCAATGGAAGACATCAGGGAGCATGATGACTTCGTTATTCAACATTTTTCAATGAAAACAATAAAGTCACTTTTCGTTTTACATTAATGGTAATATCATTTTATATTAACCACAAAATCTCACATTTCTCAACACGGGAAGAAAGTAAGCAAGATGATGGCGGGACAAGATAACGATCACATCACCCAGATAATGGAAATATTAAGTGACAAGAACTCAATTGGAAAATATAAAATTTTGTAGTACTCAATAGAAAAAAAAATAATAGAACTCGATTGAAAATACTCAAGTTTATGAGGGACAGCCTAAAAATAATGTGGATACATCTTATTGGCACTTAAAAGATAAGTGGCTTATTGGTGGCAGTCTGTTTTACTGGTTTCATCTCTTTTTTGAAGATAAGGGATGCTACTCTTGTTAATTGTTGCTATTATTTGTGTTTTCTTCTATTTTTTTTGTCATTTGCCATTGGTTATTGCACTTGTGTACTACTCAAACTTGTTAGTTAGTATCTCATATACTTAATGTAATTATATTTTTCTTGTGTGTATTGGAAGATATATTAAATTTCTTACATATTATAACCAATATCAAAATTTATTTTCTTATGATATTTTAAGTTGCTCATCATAAAAATAACTTTTGGCTCCGCCCTGGATGCAAAGGAAGTTATAATTATATATGAACCAATACATTGTTGTATGTGTGTGAACATATACATGTATGATTATGATGCCAAATAAGTTTAATGGAAGGGATAAATACGGAACTTGAATTTCAAGGCTTCTTTAAATGCAATGAAGGCCTCCTTGCTCTTTTTCTTGATCATATGCCTGCATATTAAGTAAAACATAAGAAAAAAAGTGACTGGTTTACTAATTTTCCTTACAACAGTGAAACCAATGTAAACAAAAAAGTGAAAGCTTGAAAATCAATCATTAGAATGTCAAACTCTGAGGTGAAAGCAATTTTGATCCAGTTTATACAAAGGTATGAAGATACTACTAGCTAGAGATCTCAAATTTAAACCTAACAAGGAATGGACAGGTTGAAATTTAAGCAAAGGGGATGACTTCCCTTAGTATGTAGCCAGAATACAGATGGAACCAAAACAGAAAGGATACTTTTACATAATTAAATGTTAGGGTTTGTAACAAAAATTGGTTTATACACTTAAACAAAATAAGGTATTTCTATATTTTTAATACAAGAAAGAACTGCTTACAAGCATGCAATGTTATTCCAAGCCTCCCCATTTTCAGGATCAAGTTGAACAGCGCGAGTAAATGCATCCAGGGCCTTTTCTTTATCCCGAGCCTGTAAAACTTTCCCCGTTAGCTTGACATACAAGAGAAAGCAAAAATGAGAAAACAAAACAGAGAGGGACTAATATTCTTTTACTTCCGCATTTGTCAAAGCTTCACCTCTTGACCTAAATATTATCGTAGTATTATTATAGCTAGTTATTTATAAAATATATGCAATCAACCTATGTTTTCACATCACTTCATCTTGAAAGATATATCTATAGCGATAATCATTAATTCCTTGTGGGTACGATAACCCTCAACTGTACTACAGTGACTCGGTTTGCTTGCTGAGAAAAAGGATTTTAAATCCATAATCATTAATTCCTTGTGGGTACGATAACCCTCAACTGTACTACAGTGACTCGGTTTGCTTGCTGAGAAAAAGGATTTTAAATCCATAACCAAGTCAGTGGACCGTGTCATCTCCGATATGTCCAAAAATAGGGTCGTGTTCTGCTCAAATGTATCCAACACCGTGTTGTTCGTGTGTCCGTGTCGGTGATGTGTCCGAAGCACAGAAACAGAGCCTTCACGCCGAGTCAAAACTTCATAGCTTGTTGCCACATCAACAATAGCAATAGTCACTTTCGTTATGGGAATTCAAACTTTCCCTACAAGGAGAATTTGTCCCTTTTTCTACGTGAAATAGTTATGCATATAAACATTTTATTGCAAATCTAATAGTGCAAAAGCAAATAAATAATAATGAAGTATAGTGGACCTCACACAATTACCTTCAACGCAGCAGCCCCAAATGAAAACCAACCATTAGGATACATAGAGTTCATTGACATTGCAGACTCCCTGAATTTGATGAACAAAAAGATATAATATTTAGTAGACCATTCAAAATAAAAACATTATAGTGGAAACAACAAATGTTTTATATGCATTAATAGCAAAGACAACGATAATAAAAGTGTAATGCTTCAAGAATCAAGACGCATCACACACCACAAAGTTGTAGATGTAACATAGTCTCCTCGGTGGTACGCACTGCGAGCTAGAGAACACTGCCAATCCGAGAAAAATAGATCAATTAAGAAAGAAAAATGTAAACATTTTTTTTTAACTATGGTACAAGAAAATAAGTAGAAGACAAACATGCATGTATACAAACATGAAAACACACAGCCACACCTTCGCTCTAGCAGACCTATTGTTTGAAACTTCCAGAGCTTTTTCATAGTATGCATCATTAGCAGTAGTGTCACCCAGGGAGCACCTAGAAAATTTTATCATGAATGAAAAGGATTATGCAAAGCAATCTTCTGTAATCTTACTACTTTTTTACATTGGATAGCAAGTCATTCATCCATCGTTGCTGATTTTATATCAACTAAGTAAACGGAAAAAATAAAATAATAATATAACTAGAATTGGCATCACCAAAATTTGCCTGACTTAACTAAAAGGACAAGGCGTAAGATAAGATTCTGGCACAAATAAATGTGTACAAAATTGTAGTGTATAATCCAAAGGCAGTCGCATATTCTTAGCCACACTTTCATTGATATTCAAAATCAATTGTATATGTAGCCCATCAGTAACTAATAGCACACACAAACTAAAATATAAATCAATTTTCTTATATCTAAACACATTCTTAAATCAATTAGCATCAATATTGTATGGGAAAAGAAGTTATAACATGCAATGGTATTTATGTCATGATTTTCTTCTTGAAAAACACAATCAGCGTTTTATAGCTCTTGGTAGGCCTTTAGTTATTTCAACTTCATTCAAAATGTTAGTTTTTTATTTTTTAAAAGGTTGATGATTGATGTGAAGAGTCAAAGTTAGTGGGAACCATGTTTTACTTAACATCAATGTTTATATTCATATCAGCTATGATTATGGCAGTTATTTCAATCCTCAAGAATATTTGGCTGGATCAGAATACCAGTACTCCGAAGTTTGTTCCTCTGCCCCACATAGAATATGATGGGATTAGCTTCTCTTGGATGCTCTTATCACAATTTTATTATATTATGATAATTGTAAATTCTGAAAGGACAGGCAAAGACTGGGAGTCTAACTACAGCTTTTTCTCTTATCTAACGTTTTATTTTGTTTTATCCTGGAGTAATTCAAGGTTTCCTCTCGTTTTTACTTTGCTACCTTGTGGTTTAACAATGACACTTCACTTCATCCTTTTGTGCTTTAATTAGTTGACAAAATAACTCACTTGCGAGTAGTGTCAATATGACTATCATAAATTCAACTGTATTTTCGTATACACTATATATATGCAATACTGAATATAAAACATATCTCCTATATGGCAACTCCTTTACACGAATATTCAAATATGGGCAGAAGTTCACACTGAAATATGGACAACTAGCAAGCAAGCATAGTTGCAACATTGAACTTAAGGCCTGATATCTGCCTCATTATTTGTCTGTTTTACACATACTATACATGACTATAAACCTTATCTCATGGGCAAAAAATAAAGAGATCATAGCATTTAGAACTTCAAGTTGGCTTCAGGATCCTTCTTGAAACCTAGAACTGATGGACCTGAAGATTTAGCTTCGAATTTCAACTTCTATTTTCTGTCTTTATCCACATAAATTAGAACTAATATGAAGTTTATCAATGTAGAAAATAGACAAGATAGATCAATCGTCAAAGTCACCTATGTGATCATAGTTTTCTGCTTAAGAGATGGTTTGATTCAGCTTTTCCATGGGGGAAAAAGCTTTTATTTTTTTAGTGTGGCATCACATTTTTAGTGTTTGTTTATGCTTTTGAAAAAAAAATCAAAAACCTAAAAATAACACTTAGATTTCTGATTAGTTTTAGAAGCAACTTTAGCTTTTGGAAACAAAAAGGACAAAAATTATAGCTAAATTTTAAAATTAAAAATGTTTCCTGTAGTTGTAATTAAAAAAAAAAAAAAAGGTTTCTGCTTTATATAAAAAATTATAGAATACATCACTTCATTATACAATCTTAAAACCATATTTATTCCAAACATCTTAGGGGACCCTAAATATGTTTATGGTAAGTAACATGAGGTTTCCATTCCTATACAGCCTGTTTGAAATTAAAAACTAACAAGAGAAACCATATAATATGGCGAAGCTGTCTTCTTGATCAACCCCTAATATTAATATAAAAGAAATTAGGTATGTACTAACTTGACAGGGTTATGGGCTGCTGGAAAATTTCTAAATTTAAGGAATGCATAGGAATGTGTTAAGTAGATTAAATCCTCTTATAACTAGAGTTGTCTTTCCTTTATCTCTTTACTGAAATTCTCATGTTTAATATATTTCGTTTTCTGCTCCTGATATGAATCCTGAGTCCTCCCTGACTGACCTTGAGCTATTTAAATAATGGTCATATGGCTGAAAGACTTCTTTTCCAGACCTCTGTTTTAAAAAGTAAACAGATTTTTTTAATCAACAAGGTGACACTGAAATTAGGCAAAACCAAAGGAGAGCAGTCCAAATTTTTTACCTTACCCTCCTATCATTGCAAAGTACCAACTTTCTTCTATAATAAAATCTTGTAATAATAATCAACAATTCTAATAAAGCGCTTTTGGAGCATACATCAATTGTAACATGATAAATTTTAATTGACTCTGTAAAAATATGCTGCACTATTTGTTGGAGAAATGTCAGAGTAGATGTTGTTCAAAAGTAATCACAATCCCATTATAAGAAAACAAAATAAGCAAGTCAAAGTAACACACCATAACCTAGGATCATTTGGTCTTTCGGAGAGACATTTCCTGATAAGTTCAACAGCACTTGCTTTCTTCTCCAACAGACTGTTTTGCAAATCAAATATCAAATGAACATCACTGCTAATGAAAGGTGAATAATGAGAGGAGAGAAAATCACTGCTTTATTCATTTTACTTTTATTATACCTGTAGCAGTATATAAGATTATCCCATAATTCTAAATCTTCAAACTCCTTCATTGCCTCCCCTATCAAACCGCATCGCACCAAAAGCAACCCATATTCCCTGAAATTGGAATAAAAACAAAGAAACAAGAAAGTTGAAGAGCCATCTGATTTTATTAAAGCTAAAATACAAAAAACAATTACAGAGCAGGAGTTTTTACTTCCGTAATGCAGGAATACTAGGCATATAAACAGCATAACTGAAAGCAATTCTTTCTGCTATTGATGGTGAAGATTCATATATACGTTTAACCTGCAAAAATGAAGTATATTTTTATCAGGTACAATAACCAAATCAAAACAAACAACTCACTCACTGTAACGTGTAGAAGGATATAAAAAAACTGTGATCAATTACATTTAATAGACAATATTAGACGTAATTAACCTTACCGAATCTTCAGGCAGTGGAAGATGCCTGTTATGTGTAAATATTATACAAGTTATGCATTAGTCTCTCAAATTCAAAGCGTCCACTCAGAAAAGGATTGACATATTTGGAAGAGCTTATGTGGAACTTATTTGGGTTTATGAAAATCACCAAATTCATATCATAAACTCATTTGAAGAATTTATGTGATAAGAGTTTATTGAATAAGTGCTTAATAAAGTTATTTATCCAAACACACCCCAAACGAAATGGAATATGTAGTAAGATGTTGTATAAATATATATATAGCTAAATGATTTCAGTTAGTCAATCAGCTACTGTCAGTATTATTTTATAGTTGCTGGGTAGCTGCCTGTAAAGCATGGTTGTTGCATATTTTAGACTGAGACTGGAATAATAATAGAAGTGCAGTGTGTAGTTCTCTCATCTCTCTACTCTCCATATTCTGTTATTCCTCTCTTTCTTCCTGTCACGGTTTCTTTTTCTTTACCACTTAAATCCTATATCATAGAACAAACAAAAAACACCAATAGTAGTTGTAGCTTTAAGAAGAAAAATAGAATCAACAGAGGGTTTCAGGTAAATCTCGGATTTTACAGACGGAATAACAGTGGTGAATACCAGACGGGTCTGTTTGAGTTTGTGACATTTTCATCCAAAGCAATCAATTTTATTTGGTTTGTTTGTTTTGGGTCAGGTTTTTCGTATTTTGGGTCTTCAAACCAATCTAACTATAATAAGATTTGATCAAGCCACACATTTATTATTAAAAACATAATTAAAAAAAAAAACAAATTAACAATTTATTGTGAAGTGTGAACAAAAAGTGAGATTATGATGAATGCCATCTAATAAATTGACTGGGCTATAAAAAGATTGAAACTCTAAAAGAAATTTTGCACGACTGGGAATCATGATTCCAAGGAATGACTAGAATCTGTTTAGTTAGTCATAAATATTCTTAAATTTCTACCACAAAATTCATATTTTTACCAGAAACTTAAATGGTTTCCACATTATATGATCTAATAAAAGTAATGTAAAGAAAATTTAACTCAAAACTTTTTTTTTCTTGTATCAAACATCCCCTAAAGGTTAATAAAATAAAATAAAAAATAAAAGATATTATGTATTTGAGTTTATTAGATTGATCTGGGTCCTCAAAATCAAGATCCGAATTGATCAAACTTACATTTTTTTCAATTTGATCCGGACCAATCTGAATTTCCTGGTTTGAATTGGTTTGGATTGAAGTTATCAGATTTCCCATATTCCCTATCTGGTGATGTTTTCTAGCCATTTAATATTTTGTAAATATCAAATTGTAATCAATTATATATATATATATATATATATATATTTGTGTGTGTATGTGTATTCCTAAGCATCTGTAAAGTGCAATTTACTCCACATTCACAAATCCACCAAGTCTCTTAAGCTTTTCAACATTATCGACGCATGTTCCCACCTTCTTCGTGATCTAGGACTAGGACCTCCATTCCTGTGCCCTATCTTACTGCAGTTGTTGACACAATTAGCCAATGCTAATTCTTGGATACCATCATTGCTGATTCCACCGGAACAGAAGTTCATGACCCTATCATTGATTGTTTGCTACGAGTCCCTCGTGAAGGGGCCCATATAGATTGGTTCTCAGTTGGGTTCAAAATCCTCAACTCAAGTAAGGTCACTTGTCAGTTAGAATTCTCTTTGAAATAGTTAATTGAAATATTTGGGTCCAAGTAATCAATTATTCAGTTATAAAAATTTGCAACTTTATTTTATGCTTTATCATAATGTTTAATGTTATTTTCAAAGAAGATTATTCTGAACTGTTAGGTATTGTTACGCTCTCTTTTAAGTAACCAAGTCTCCCATTCCCTCTTGTATCTAAGTAATGTCTATAAGATTCTTGTGTCTTTGGTTCCAATCGTTTTGTGTATGACCAATCTTTCGCCAAGTAAAGATAAATTAACTGCTCATACAGTCAAAACTATATTTCTTGTGTATTCTTTGGCACATCACTCTTATATTTTTATTGAAGCTACCTTCTTGAGGATATGTCACACTTTAACATGCAGGTTGAACCTGACACCATGATTGTAATTTCATTTAAGTTCACATACCCCAAAGTCCTTCAACTATTCAAGGTATCTAGAACACACTAATTGTAACCCAAATTCCAATTTAGGTCACACAAACCATAAAGTACAGAAAATAATTACATGAATTTGGTAGTTTAATCTCTCTCTCTCTTTTGTGTGTGTGTGTGTGTGTGGAAAGCTTAATGACCATTTCTTGTCACAAAAATAAGACAACCTTTCGTTGCAATAGACATATAAGAAAATAAAGTGTCAAAACAATATACTTTTATAATTCCCAAGTTAACATGCTAACCAAATATGGCACATACCAAGTTATCCATCATCAGTAAGGCACGCTCCTTAGTTCGGCTACGAGATGACTCCCACCGAATACGTAAATTATCACATAAACACCGTATCTAAACCAGGAAAGTGAAAAACATCAAATGCATGACATGGTTTACAAACTTTACAGTATATTAAATTTGCATTTATCTCGTTTCAAATTGTTTCATTTCCAAAATGTTTTGTTCAGATAAGGCAATTCAAATTTATTGAATTTTAATTTTCTTGTTTGAATAAAGTATTTCAAGTATCACCAAATGCAAAAAAAAATATATATATATATCAAACAATTGTCAATAATCCAAAAATATCAATATTGATTATCTTTTTTAGTTGATCTTTGTTGATCTTATTTTTCGGGCAAGGTTCGTCAAAAAAAAAATCAACTAACATTGAAAAAACCTATTTTCGGTTGACGCCGGTTAAGATTGTTTTCATTTGATGTCAACCAAAAGTATTTAGGATGACATTATTCGAGGTTGTTTTACATCATTGTTGATTGAAGTTTTTTTTCACCAACTTTTCATTGATATCAACTGAAAAAATCTCCTAGCTGATGACATTGACCAAAAACAATCCTATTTAGAACAACTTCTGGCCAACATTAACTAGGATTGTTTTTTGTCAAAAGTTTTCTCAATCGACATTAGGAAAAAAAAATTCTAACAACTATTGCCAAAGAACAACATTGGTGTCGATGATAAAAAAAATAATTACCTCAGAGATCAACAAAAAAATAGTCACAACACACATCAATCAGAAAATTCTAGTTCACATATAAAGAAAAATAGTCTACCCAACATTGGTTGAGAAAACCCTAACTAGTATCAAGTAAGAAATAATAGTGGTTGACAACAACAACAACAACAAAATAATCCTAACAATGCAAAGAAAAAAAAAACTCTTATTAACAACAACAAAAAAAAAACCCTAATATAATCAACTGAAAAGTAATCCTCCCAACATTGGCCAGAAAAATAACATCAGTTGACATGAATTGGAAAAAAAATGTTTAATGTCAATCAAGAAACATAGTTAAAAATTGACCGAGAAAACTTTAACTAATGTTGGTTGGAAAATAACTTTGGCTTAATATCAGCAGTAAAATAACCCTGATAATGTCGCCAAAAATAAACACAATCATCTTTAGTCTAAAAGAAATCATCCCGAACATTTATCAAAATACAATGTTGAGATTATGATACTCAAACCTTGACAAAGCCAACAATGTCTCGGTTTTAATCAAGTTGATGACGTCCCGACCAAAATCAAGCTTACGAAAGAATATAAAAAGAATAGAAGAAACATGAAATTGAGAATATGAAGAATTTCAAATTCTATAAAATTCTAGATCTTCAATTTCTTTGAAATTTCAAACCCAAACAACATATTTTGTAATAAAGCATTTTAAATTCTTTATAAAAATGAATTACTCTCTTTTAAAAATACCTATCCAAACACACTATAAGGAAAATAAACACTTTATGCATTAAAAAAATTGTTTGTGTTGTACAGAAAAGCCTAATTTTTAAACAAATATAAGTTGTAGATTTTTGTCTACTTACAGTGAAGTAAAAAGAATGTTGGGAATCAATTGCCTCAATGTAAGGTGCCATATCCCATCCTGAAATCAAGTGAAGGGCCAATAATTGAATGAACTATTAGCTAGATTGTAAACATTTTGTATTTTCCTCTTTTCAGGAAAATAAGTGGACTTTAGAATACAATACCAAATGAATTCAGCTTCGCTCTAAGTAAAAGACGAGGGGAAAGGGAAACAGACTACTAAGTGGTTCAGCTCTTAAATTAAAGGAGCGTTGTTTCAACTCATCTTTTTTCACATCCAATAACATGAAGATGGGAATAAATATTCCTATGTTTGTTTGATTATGAAAATATAACCCTAACATTGTTATTCCAAGGAAAATGGCCTCTTCACATTTTAAATTGTTTCCATTCTAATGAGAAGGGAATAGATATCTGATATTCCATGTCAATGGATGTTATTGTTCACAATAACTACCTTTTTCCACTAAATTCTTTTTTTCTTTTTTTCAATTTCAAAATTAAATAAATTTAATCCATTTAAAATTATTAAATACCGACCAAATATGATTCCTAGAAATGAAAAATGATATCATAGAACAAGCGCCCCTAAGTATGTATGAATGAATTAGAAACATAAATTGAAATACAATTGCACGGTTACATCAGTAATCTAGAAGAAAAGTAGTTAAAACAAGGTAAACCAAAATTTATATTGAATTGATCCAGTTTCCACACTTTTTTCACTTCTTTGAGCTTAGCAGAATGACATGATAGGCTACAAGACCACGTAATCCCATAGCAGAAGTAGTTTTAAAATTGGAAGATTAAAGAGGGGATTCATGTATCCAAGTATGCAAAAGCTAGACATAATATCATGTATGAATGTATAAAATTTAAAATTTAGGTAACCTACTTTGCAATTCGTCTTGTCGGGAGCTCTTCTCTATTAGAAGACAATGTGCCAGAATTACAGCTTGTTGTGTTGCTGACAAACTTGGAGTAACATGGGCACCACTTTCCATGCCTTGTGACTTAGTTTTAGAGTCATCCTTTTCTAACAACTTCGGTATTCTAAGTATGTCAGATGCCTCAGAGGTTTCAAACTGATGCAAATTCCAGTTATCTTCACCATTGTTGGAATCACATGTTTGGATATGAGTACCCATTACATTATCCACATTTGATGTACTTGTGTTCGTAACAAGTACCATCTGCGCCTTAGGCTCTGCCTATGTTCAAAAGTTACATATTAAAAGATAAGTATCATGACAAATGATATATATCATGCATTTACTATGCTTACCTGATGTACAGAACGGAAACCTAGTACCCCAGTAACTGAAAGCTGAAGCCCAGCTGCCATCTCAGCTAACTCAAAATGCATCCTGAGAGGACAATGTACTTCATAATAGAAAGATACCACAGGAGAATCAAAAGTAATATTTCAGCATATAGATAGCACTCCAGAAATACCTTAGAACATACTTGGAGGTGTTTGACTTCAGAAAGTGTTTCTACTTTCATTTATTACCAATGCTGACTTTAATTACAAAAGGATCACCTTGTTTTGTTTATTTTCCTGTGTTTAAATATATTGTGTAGGAAATTATGAAAACAACTTCTCATTGTTTCCTATAAAAACTATCGAAAAAAATAAAATAAAGTAAAAACAAGATGGAATTTTGGTAAATCAAGCTCGTCTCATCAAGTCCCTCACCCCAACTTTATATATCAATAGATTTCTTTTTATTGAAGATAAATAAATGTAAGAATACAAAGATGAACCACTTTATGCAATGCAAGCACACCGAAAACATGAAAAGGTAAATACAATACAACTTCTGTCCAAACCAACTCTCCCTTTCCCCGTGAAAAAGTTTCAGTTAGTTTCAATTCCACTTTCTAAATTACGTAACACATTGATAAACCGGAAAAGTAAAGGAACCACCAAAATTAATATCACAGAGTAATGAAAATATTGTTATTGGGATATTGCTATTTAGCCAGCAAGAAGAACATAGTCCTTCCAATTGCACATTAAACATTACACAATCATCATTGACATTTTTCATAAATGCTAAGAACCCACATATCACCTTTTGATAGGAAACATTTTGAAGCACACCATCACATAATTCACGGTTCACTGTTCATAACAACTAACCTGCAAGAGTCAACTCGTCCATATCTATATTCCATAATGCCAGACTCTAAATGAAGCATGGAGACAATATCCAAGCTCTCGCCATTGCGTAAACCATCCTCCCAGCAACTCCGAACTACTTCCGAAGTGCCGAATTGCTGCAAAGCTTCACCCATGTAGACATGCAAGAGATCAGACAAGGACGAAGACCGCTCATCCAAAACTCTCTGTTGAAGAAGCAAAACCCTCGCAAGCCACCACGACAGGCTTCCAATCTCAACGCGTAAATCCTTCATCCGCATAAGCAACATCTTGGCAAAAACTATATACTAAAAAAAAGAAAAGCAACAACACGTTACGAATTATCAACTTGAGCTGAGTCATGTTCGGCGTGAAATACATGACACGAGTACCTGAAGATTCGAGAACTTCCCAAGCAAGTCGGAACCAGCAGACATAAGCTGATTCCGCGCCCAATTTTCCCATTCATCACTACCATCCAAACACAGAGGACATTTCGGTAGCTCTGTTCCTTTCAAAGGCCTAGAGTTGAAACGGTTTCATTTCCAAATTCAAAAAAAAAGTACAGATAAAGTGGCGATTGAAATTTTACCCGGTGAAGTTTGCTTGAGTGAACCCTAGAAATGCGGCAACCGCGAGGCACATGACAATTACCGCCCTGCGACGCTGTTCGGCGGCGTTAGTGGCGGCGTCTGTGATGAAGGATTCAGCGCGGTGGACCAACTCGGAGTAGAGTCGGTCAGGGGCGTCGAGTGGAAGCGAGTAATGACCGCCTAGTTGGAATACGGTGGATGAGGGTTCGGAGGTGAGTGCTTCGACGTAGCTGCCACACTCGATGGAATTCAAGAGGTCGTTGATGAGGACATCCAAGGATTCTTGGTCGTGGCGGATATCCGACGGCTGCGAAGGACCGAGGGTGCAGCGAATGAGGCGTAGCTCGTAGCCGCGGACGGCAACGACGTCGGGTTCGAGGGTACACATGCCTTTCGCTCTTCAGCGGTTCCAAACTATGCTTTCTTGTTCAGTTTCAGGGTTTATGGTTTTGGAATCCCCTCGGTTTAACTGAGTAAATATTACAAATTAATTCTAAACATATGTATTATGTACCAAACTCTTGGAGGTGCATTTAATTAAACAACTATAAGTTAGCATCGAAAATAATATACTTCAGACTAAAATGATTAAAAATAATATACTATATTTTAAGAAATAATATGATTAGAATGTATACATATTTGATTTTATTTTGTGTGTGATGAAATACTTTTCTATGAAGTTTTAATCCTTGTGTAAAATTACAAATCAATTAAAAGAGTAACTTAGGAATTGAAAAATGGAAATCTAAATAAGAAAATGTATCACAAATAAGATTTGATAAGTTTAAGATGATTATTACAAGAATTGGCAAATTCTTGATAAGAAGATACGAGAAATGAGATACAAGAAAGAATCATAACAAAGATATTTTTATTCTTAATTTCGCAAAGTAATTATCTTCATTTTAAATTTCAAAAAGGTTTAAAGATAAATGTAGTGTTTTGCCTCACTTACAAAGTAAATAAAAGAAAAATATAATCATTATATTCTAAGAAAAAATAATTTGTCTTAGTGGTTTAGTTGCCACATTCTAAAGGGTTTTAGTTTTGAATCCTAACTACAAGCAAAATGAGGATAATTTAATTTTATTAATCCAAGAGGCAAAGGAGTGTACAAACAAACCATGTGATTTCATTTTTTGATTTGACCTTTTTATAAGAAATGTAGTTTTCACAAGATTTTTGCACATCATGTTTAATGTGAAGCTAATAAAAATGTTCATGCAAAGTGTTGAAGGCCTTTAGAACCCAAAGTATCTCATTAGTCCTCCCTCATGTGTTTCTCTTACTAAAATTGCAAGCAACAAAAATTTCAACAACTTCATAATCATGTGGATAAGTTTCTTTCAAAAATTTAAGACCAAACAATTTTGTTTCGAGAAAAAAATCAACACATGTTTTATGGACAAAACATCAACCACAATATTTTTCCTTTTCCTTTTTTATGTTTTATGACATATGAAAATAGTTCTAAAAATTTAACTCATATGGCATGTCTTTTATTTAATTTTCATTGGCCTTTTAAGTACTTTAAAGACTCATGATCCATATGAATCACAAATTATTTAGATAAAAGGTAGTGTTATCAAGTTTGTAATGCTCTCACTAAGACATAAAGTTTCTTATTATAAGTGGAATAGTATAAGACGTATGTGCTCACATTAAATGCATTACATTCAATTTCAAAATATTGCAAAGTTTGATAATGAAAAAAATGGAGTTATTAGTCAACTCATGATTAAAGACAATAAAGGTTTTTTCTTGTTTTTCTTATCATTTAAACCTAACATACTTTTAACAATATCATTTCAAGGTGTTGTCAAAGTGATAAAATACTTACAAAACTCTTGTAAAAAACTAGCTAAGCCATGAAAGCTCCTAACCTCACTCAAATTTGTGGGGGTAGGCCACTCTTGGATGGCCTTCACTTTTTCATAATATACTTAAACCGCTTTAGGACTTACCATAAAACCTAAGAATGTTATTTGTTTAGTACAAAATGTACATTTCACAAGATTATCATACAACTTTTTCTTTCTAAACACATTCAAAACAACACACAAATGTTCCACATGCAATTCTAGACTATTTCTATAGATTAAGATGTCATCATAATACACCACACCAAATTTTCCTAAAAAATCACTAAAACACATGGTTCATTAATCTCATAAAAGTGCTTAGGGCATTAGTTAGCCCAAATGGCATCCCACATCACTCATACAATTCATATTTTGTTTTAAATTATGTTTTTCATTCATCCCCTCCCTAGTCCTAATTTGATTGTAATCACTTCTTAAGTCCATTTTTGAAAAAATGCAAGCTCATCCAATAAATAATTTAACATGGGAATATAATGTCTATACTCGATAGTGATGTTATTTAATGTTCTACAATTTATGTACATCCTCCTAAAATCATTCTTTTTAGACACCAAAATAACTATAACTCAAAATGTGCAAACTTAAGAAGCAAAAATTTATCTAAAACTATCTTACAAAGTAACTATGACACTGAGAAAAAACTAACAAAAAAAAGATATGACTTAAAAATAACAAAAGGTAAAGAAACTCAAAATGGCATTCAATTTTTGAAAGAAAGTGAATATTGAAACTTGTTTTAGGTAAGTTTTCAAAGATACAAAAAGTACACTTTCTTTATATAACTAAATCCAAAAGAATACAAAACTTTGTCAAGTAGATGTTGTAGACAAATGAGTAAACTAAGATCACTTCTTTTCAGTTTTTTTTCATAAAATTTTCAAATTACATGAACATAAATCACAACTAGCAAGAACAACTAGATAATAAGGGGAAATTTGGCGACTAGCCTTTTAGAGACCAACTTTGCAACAAAAAATGGGTTGTTAAACACCTTGTCAAAAACTTGCAATTCTTAAACTCTTTTAGAGTTTGATGCTTTAAAGGAAGTTTGGAATGGATCAAACTCTGATTACCATATAATGGAAACCCAGTTGAAGGTTTCTTAAAAAGGGAAGACCTCGCATTTAAGCTTTAAGATGCAACAAAGATTACAACAAGTCAAGCTTCCAAGAAAAAGGTTACTTTGGATGGTTTATTGGTTCCCTTGAATTTGGTTAGGTATTGGCTAACTCGAGGATGGATGGGGAAGGAACCTACGTTGGATTTGGAGGGTTCTTGGAAGGGTTAAGAGAGTTTTATAGTGAATATTTGAAGGATCCTTAAGAGGGTTGGTGGTGTTTTGCAAAAGCTAAAGCTTAGGTAGATGGTGGTTCTTGGTTATTATCTTTTGAGATATTGTAGGCTAAATCTTGATGGAGTTGTGTTGTGAATATCTAGAAGGATATATTGACCTAGGTTTGGTGAATTATGAATTAGATTTTGGTGGCCTAAGGTGATTTGGTCAAAGTTATAATTAGGAGAAACAAAATATGGTTTCTTGGTGTTTTCTTGGAGAAAGACTAGGTGGGTTTTGGTGTGTGGTGTGTATGACCATGAGCTTATTTATAGTTTTGTAGGTTCTTGAATTTCTTGTGGTGATGGAAAGGTAAGAATTGAAGCTTAAAAATGTAAGAAGATGGAATGGAAATAAGGTAAAAGAAGGTGCAAGAAATATGAATGGAAAGGATAATAACTACCTTATCAAATGTACATAACCATGGAAGTTGGCTAGGATCTTTGGGGTCTTTTGACATACTTCTTGGTGGATCTAAGAAGATAAGAAAAATAAGAGACCATTTAGGACAAGTCAAGTAAGCAAATAGTAGTCTCACTAAGAGAACTAAAAGGCTTTCAAAAGTTCAAATGAAATATATTATTAAAGGTGTATTTTTAAAAGGTATATGTGATTTTCTTTTATATAATAAGGAGTCAAATCTTATTTATTCCAGTTTACAAATAAACACCTAAGGTTAAGTAGTTTTAATTGAGACTAGCCTTATTTTAATATCCAAACAAACTAGTATCACATATGAATCTTTTCAAGATAATTTTTTTATATTGAAAACTTTCTTCTATATTTTTTTACGTTTTTGCATTTTGTCTCGTGTTCTCAAGAAACATTTTTCAAACCTTGTTTAGAGTAAAAGATTTAACTCTTAAGTTACTAGAAACAAAATATAACCTCAAATTTGAAGAATTTTAGTTTTGGTAAGTTCTCTTTCTCCATGTAGTGGCATCCAAAAATTATGAAACAAATAAGATTTAAGTTAAAATTTAATTTTGTTTCTTTAAGTTGTTATGATTAGAGTTTTATCCTTAAAGACTTTTTAGTGTGTTGATTTCCATCTTAATCAAGGATAAGATTTGTAAACGGATGAGTGTAAATTTAATAATTATTGTTCTTAATCACCACACTATTATAATTTTGTAACATTTTTTAATTTATTAGTTTAATTTTGACGAAAGTGGGGTCACGACAAGATGATTAACATCTTTGAAAAAAAAATAGAGTGATCACTACCATAAATTATTAAAAATTACGAAAAAATCTTTTAAAAATCAACGATTTTCGAAACTAAATTTAGATTCGAGAATCAATTACATGTAAGAAAGATATTATCACCTTCATTGTGATACTATTACCTTTAACTAAATATATATTTTTTTAAATATTTATTTTCCCCTTAAATCAAATAAAAATATATGTAAAAACTATTTTATGTTACTTATTGTTTAGAAGTAAGGAAATATTTATAAAATTATTTATTTTGACCAAATAAGTATTGACCTTACTACTATTCATTTATGATAGGATTACCTAATTAATTCTTTTTGTAATATATATTTTTTTTAATATCTTTCTAGTGTTTTTTAAGCTTGAATTATTTTATTAAAAAATTTAATTATTAAGTAAATCTGAGACTTAGCATGATAAATCAATTATTTTAAAAATTATTATAAAAAATTTAATTGTCAAGTTCGAGGCTTAACATGATAATTAATAATTTCTAAAATTATTATAATTATCAAGTAAGTCCAAGACGTAACATGATAATTAATTATCTTTAAAATTTTACATGGATGGAAATTTTAAGTGAGTTCGAAACTCAATATGAGAGTTAACAATTTCAAAGATTATTGTGTGAATGAACCAAATATAATTATCAACTGAGTTTGATACTCAACCTGATAATTAATAATTTTTAAAATTGTTATATGGAAAAAAAATTAATTATCAAGCAAGTCTAAGACTCAATATGATAATTAATAATTTTAATATTATTATGTGAATAAAAATTTTAATTATCAAGCAAGTCACAATATTTTTTTAAAATTATTATGTGGATGAAAATTCTAATTATTAAGTGAGTTTAAGACTTAAGATAATAATCAATAATTTTTAAAATTGGTATTAAATATTTGTTTAAAAAAGAGAAAAATAATCTAATTAAATTTATTAAACTTACTTCAATATATGACGATATTCATAATCTACACATACTTTCTATTATGCTACATCTTCCTAAAATGTTAAATTTATTCTAATCCAAATAATTTTGTTTGCTTTCTTATTTTCTTATACATTTTTGGACAATTAATGAATTGAAAACCTATCATGTACAATTTTTTTTAATATCAGAATCGAAATAGTGCTCAAACATAAAATCTTTAAGTATCATACTATATTATAATATTTAAACTCATTACCCCTTTTACCTCAAATCATATTCATGAATATTCAACAAAATTATTATTACTCAACATGTAATTCTTCAAGATGCAATTCTTCTAGAAAAACTACAAATATTCTCATGCAAACTTTGTAGCAAAATATTGTAAGTCCTTTTTCATGAACACAACTAAGTACACGAGTTCCCCGTATACCAAAACTCAAATAAATTCTTCACTTTTATAGTAGATTCCTACTTTTTCCTTTTTTATATTACTCAACATGGAACTTTGATGAATACTTGAGAACCAACATATCCTCTCTTCACCAAAATTATCACATATAAAGAGAGTAACTCCACAATGAAGTTCCAACATCATCCATCCATTTTTCTTCATGCTCTCAAAAACAAATATATCCGACATACTGCCAACATATATGTTAAATCACTCTTGTGATACACACAGACTCATTGACAATAATAATCATTTTTTATAGTTGGTCCTCGTTGTCTTACACCTTAGATTTATTGTCGACAACTTCCACATCATATCACCAACATCACCATGACCAAGTCAAACCCCACACACATGAATCAACAAAGTTATTACACAAATAAAAAAAATCATCAACATTAACCTCTCTCCAAAGTGACAACATGCAACCATGACTCGGTTCATGACAAATTGCTTATCTTCCTTCTTTGATTAGAGCCTTAACTTTGATATCATTGTTGAGAATCATACCATTGGAAAAATAACCTCTTTTATCCACACATAAATAAGAACATAAACCCAACAAATTATTATTACTTAATATTCAATTTTTATGGAAAAAATTGCAAACCTTCTCATACAAATTTTCTAGCAAAAATTTTACTCGTGAAAATTACAAACCCTTTCTCGTAACACACAACTATGTAAGTCTCCTGTATACTCAAAAGAGTTATTGAATTGTGGTTACAACACTCAAATGAACTCTTCACTTTTACACTAACTTCCTATTTTTCCCTTATTTATATTAATCAATGTGAGATTTTGGTGCATATTCAATTTGAGAGCCAACACTGTGGCCCAAAGTGCTTGACCCATACCTCTCATGGTTATGCGTCTTGTATTGTACATGTGTATCACAACAACCTTATTTTCTTCATAGGTTTCTCAACATTAATAAAAGGACCATCAATCCCTTAACATTTGAAGCAACAACAGATGATAATCCATTTTTTCGGTTCTTCCTGAATTCACAGAATCACTCCTTCCAACATTGGGTTGCTACCATGAAGAGTCCTGGGAATGTCGACCATTGGACTAAAAAACATTGGCAGGAAAAATATTTTATATGACCAAAATGCATTGCAATTGGGAAGTATAAAATTGAGTGTTGACAAATTTATGTATTTTTTTAATTTATTTGTGTATTTATTTTTTTAAAGTATAATTACATTACAAATAAACTTGTATCTTATTAAGTTAAAAAAATGTTAAAGAAAAAAAAAAGAAACCTACTTTAAAAAATGTTGTATTGGAATAATTTGAAGTAATAATGATTTAAATCTACGTGATAATAGAGTTCACAAAAGATATGGCATTTTGAAAATTATTAGGATCCTATATGAAGATCTTCAATTGGCTAAACATGTTACTTTACACCCTGAAAATGACATGGGAGTTTGATACATTGAATATGCCAAATTCCCATCTCAAAAGCCATTAAATGAAAACCACCTGTGCCAAAATGTACCCCAAACCCTGGACCTCAACTTGGGCCAATTTCATGCATGGTATACAAATTATTTATACTTATACAAATTTTAAAAAATAGAATTTATCTTCTTCCATATAAACTGGGTATAATATAATATTGGTGAATAGATTTATCAATTTTTTACTACAACAGAGTTATGCCTGGGTTCTTCATTTTTTCTCATAATATTTAGAAAAGAAAATGTCTGGTTTTCTAGAGGTCATAAATGAAAAGGAAAATAGATGATTGCTCCATTTGATGTCATGAATTAATGTATCACCCATATATCCATGCTACGCACATGCACATAAAAATGCTGAAATTTCATTCCTTATAAAAAGGTAGGTTGTCTTTTCAGCCTTGAATCATGTTCCTTAACTAACCATACACACCTACCTTATTTTTCTCTATGACTCTTAGTTGAAAATAAACTCGAAAAGACTGAAGGTTATAAAATTAATATAACTAAAAATTTCAACTCCAATATTAAAAATTTATATGAAATAATTTATATCTTACCTTAATCCGTGTCTATAATACTTTAAACTAAGTTTCTAATTTTTAAAAAAAAAATAGTTATTCTCTTAAAGTGCATTTGCTTCCATCTAACTATTGTGCTTGAAGACATAAAAATGGAAATGATTTCAATTTGGTTCAAGGGATGTGTGTGGAAAAGAAGGCGAGAAAAGACGTAGGTATACTGATTTCATTCTCCCTCACATGCAGAGAAAATAGACGAAAGCCACTTAGGCAGTTGTGCATTTCTGTTTTTGCCCCAACATTCATCTGTGCATGGCAACATGGTGTTGATGTTTTTGTCTAATTCTTGAACATGCACAGTGGAGTGATTTTTTGCTTGATCGAGTGGAGTGCTTCATTGACCATGGTAAATACAGTAGATGGATTCGTAGATGGTTTTTGAAAACAGAAACAAATAGGGTGCAATGTTTCTTCCTAATCTTCTATGTTGTGTGAGCTTCCAATCTTCTTTTCTGTGTGAGCTTGTGAGTGAGTAGCTGGTGGTGCAATGGTGGTGTGATCCAATGTTCTTTGTTTTTTTTGTTGTGTACAAGAGATAAGAACATGTTTACAGTGTTCATAACTTACCTCATATACGTTTATATATTGTTTCCAGAGTTATTTGTATGCATCCATGAGTTCACAAAATGGACTGTGGACATGATTTTTTTGACTACTTAGTGCCATGTTCGATGAGGCACAATTGGGTAACTCGATTGATGGCAGTTGGTGTTCAGGGTTACAATAACATCGTTGAATCCCTATGTTAGACTGGACTGCTTGAGGTTACAAAGAACAATGTAAAGAACTTACATAAAAGTATAAATAACTGTTGGTGTGAGGTCCACGATCTATTTAGTGGACTTAGTGGTTTCGCATGGAACGAAACCTCAAAACATTTCAAGACTGAGAGTGAAGTGTGGAATGTCTTGATACATGTAACGAATTCAACCCATAGTTCACCCTACATACATTAACCAATATATATAATGAAATATTTCATGAAAACACACTCGCACACTCCGTCGTACTACCACTTTTTAATACTCTGAATCTAATATCTGGGAAATGTTAGTGTAAATGAACATACATGATGAAGATGTCTTGGACTTCCTATGTTCTCACCCTAATATGGTAAAGTAACTCTTGGGCATACCCCTCAAGCAACGAATGAGAAATGTTGTCAAGATAATGATTAGGACTCCCTAATGTTATTTTCTTAGTTATGCAGAGTTGTTTTTGTCATTGGATTGTAATTTTATTTATGAAACGAATTGAAAATTCATTTTAGTTTAAATATAGTATATTCTTACCAATATGAGGCATCAAACTATTTAATGTTATATCTTTTTTTTGTTACTATAGTCAAATTGTATGCAATTGTTCACTGATTGTATCTAAAAAATGTGCTAAGTTTTGTAGGAACGACTTCTTCATCAACTAAGGAAAAACCCCTACATATGATGCAGTTCCTGCTCCACGACCCCCCAGGATTGAGGATGTGCTAAATCAGGCACAATATGTTGGTCAGCGTGAACATAGGGTATAATATGGGCAAGGGTTTTATGGGGGATCAATCCTCCCACCTAAAGTAATGAACTTCCCCTTCTTTGCTTCATCGGGATTTAACTTTCAACATCATTTGCAACATCCAGGTTTGAAACAATTTCTTACGCTGAAATATCCATATTTTGAAGATCTTATCAGGGTGTTTTATTCAAATATGAGGGTCACTGATGATAGTAACCTCTGGACTAAGGTTAACCAGAAGAGGATTATTATTATTCCTTTAGATTGGATGACTTTGGCTCACTTAAAGTACTAAGGTCACAAATTGAGTTCTTCAAACATCCCTAACCAAAAGAACAATGACCGTGATATGACATTGACATGATGAGACTAGACCTACACAGTTGTAATATGAGGTATGTGCATGGTTTGTTGCTGAATGACAAACTACTTCATTACACCTTTGTTCACATGTTGTGTCCTCGGGGAAATATTTTGTTCTCAAGTGTTGCATGAATATATTTTGATGATATGGACCACAAAAAATAATGTAATGATTAATTGACCCCATTATATCATGCATCACATGATGAAATTTTGGGACAACATGTTTTTATCCTATGTCACTCTGGTGACACGAATCCTAACTGCGTTTGAAGTGGAATTATCCATCGATTCAACTATTGAGCTAGAAAAGTCCCATTATTTTGGGAAAAATAATAATTAAGAAGTTAAATATTCATCATGTTCATGGTGTGTGGCAATATGGGATAGATCAATACGACAATGATGAAGATGACGCCGACTCAACGATTCCGGAGGACAATGTTCATGGCAATGCACCCCAAGTTCTAGTGCAAGATCACTTTGCAATGTCACCACAAATTAAGTGGACTTCAAGCGTTGCAGAAATCCATTTGGACTACGAACCTAAACATCAACACACGTTTGAACAACATGAACACACATTTTGATAGGGTTCATGACCGGATTGACGACATACAACAACTTCGTGACTTTCGAGAGTCTTTTGATTGATACATATTTCACTATATCATTTTTGTCATTTTCCAAAACATTAATTATTCTTTATTTCATGTTATATATATATATATGTAATGTACACTCTTTAATATTTTTTTATGCACTAACTTTATTCATGGATTACGCATCCACATATTATAATTTATTGCATTTCCAAATTTTCACCCACATTTTTTCCTTTACACAATTATAGTTCAAACACAGTACTAAAAATAATATTTTAATTGCAAGCAACTATAATTTAAATAAATAATTTATAATTATAATTATTTTTTTAATTGAATCAAATAAATTTTCTAACAATCATAAACATCTTTCGAATATTTTACATAATCTGTATTTTTTTAAGTTAGCTTTGACACAATACCGAAAATAATATTTTGATGAAAACAACTATAATCTACAAATAAATAAATCAATTCATTTTTCAACAATTTTTAAATATAAGGACAAATTTGTAATTTTATTCTTTTTTTATTTAAAAATAGTTATAATTTCAATACCACTTATCATATTAGTTACAAATTTTTCCTACACTTTTCACTATTTACCTTAATCCAAACAATCTCACTTTCTTTACTCTTTTTCTTTAAATCATTTCAAATTCATCTTCAAATTCAAACAAAAATTAATTAAGGTAAGTTGTTTTATTATATGAGAAAAAAAATAGAACTAAATATGTTAAAATTGATAGATCTTTTGAGTTGGTTTAGTTTTAAAATCAACGACAAATCTTTCGAAGAAAAAGGTTCATTATTGAGGTTTAACAAAATAAGATTTGAGTAAAGTAATTAATACGATTTTCAACTTAAAACTTTAAAACAATAAGTTTTTTTCGCTTTTACTTACTACGAGACTTAAATAACTTATAGGTATATTCCCAAACATAAATAAATAGTTATATATCTATACTCACTCGAAAATAAAACAAATCTAATGTAATTATATTTGAAAATAGACTTAATATCATAGCGTCTTTGTATGGCAACTGATAAACAATTATTAACAAGATAGATTTATGGCATTTTTTCAAGATGGAACAAAAAATTGAGTCAAATATATAATCATAGAGACTAATTAAAAAGTTAAGTAGTAATCACATTGCTATATAAAAAAGAAGTATATACTTTTTCTTTTAATCTTAACCATATAAATGTAAATATATTTCCATTATTACAGATTTAAGTTTAGATTTTTTATGAACACAAGTGGATATATGAGGCCTGTCTTATCAACTTCTTTCAATAAAATATCTACGATAGGTATATATATATATATATATATATATATATATATATATATAATTGAATATATTATTTTGCATGTATCAAATAATTAAGTAGCTAATTTCCTCAAATATTTTTAATTTAATTATTTGACTTTTATAAGTTAATTTTACAAAACAAATCAACATATAACGAGTTTATTAATCTTGTTAAATATTGCTTATTTTTAATTTACTCTCCAATTTAGTGTAAATTGAATAAATCTGAATACTATAAAGCAAGAGATCCACTGTGTTTAATAGGAGAAACTACAAGTAAAAAACTAAAAGATTAACAAAAAAAGTATTAGATAACATTACTTTTATGAGAGGCATAAAAAGTTATAACTTTATGAGGGACAAAAATTTTAATAAGTAATTTTTTTTTTAAATGGAAAATAAATAATTTAAAATACACCGACTTGTGAGTCAGAGTTTTGTCTTCTTTCAGGCACCATGTGACCACTGCATGTAATTTCACATTTCTCACCTTCTTTCTGTGTGATATGTATGGCAAATAAATCACATAACACATCACCAAACATATATAATCACCTTGTTATATACATTTGGATTGTTCTTTTTTTCAGAACTTTCTGAATTCTATTATCTTTTATATATATATTTTAAATTTTTTCACATGAACCCCTTTTCATATTTATAGATGTCAAACATGTTTATTTTCAGATATATTCATTACCAGAAAAAATACATTGATGTAGGAGAGAGTTTCTTATATTTCAAGAACATAATTTTTTGTCCATGATAATAACTTATTTTCATTGTTTTCACTTTTAATTAGTTAGATTTTATGTAGTTAAAAAATATCAAACACGTGAAAATATTATTTCTAAATATAATATTGAGAATGCAAAACTATATCTAAATTTTATTAATTAAATATAATATTAAATTTGTTTTTTTTAATCTAAACTTTAGATTAATAAAAATGATTAAAATGAATTATTCTATTTCATCCGCTAGAATTTTGATTATAAATTTTGAACAAAACTAACCATCTTTGAAAAATAGTTAATAATAATTTTAGATACAAAATTTATTTTAATCATTTTTATACTGGATGATTTAAAATTTAAATTAATAACGAAAACTAGTGTTTTATTATAAAAATATATTTAATCTAATTTTATTTTACATGAAATCTAACTCTCGTTAATAGTTTAAATCAACCACGAAAATTAATATTTTATTATAAAAAAATATTTAATCTAATTTTATTTTACTTTGAAATTAACTCTCGTTAATTGTTGTGTGCCTAACTCTGAGGTAATTTCTTCACTATACAAGCTGATAATTACTTAGAGTTAACATGCTATTATTTGTCAATATTCTGAGGCACTTTTTAGTATGTATTAAAATCAACACTAAATAAATAGAATATAGTTCTTCTTTAGGAGAATAGTTAACAATTCATAAAAGTATAAATAAAAACTTCAAATCCACCTTTGGTGTAATAAGATAAACTATTTATTTCTTTGGGTGAGATAATTTTTAATATATTAGTATTATTTAAAATATGTATCTTTATGAACTTTATTAATTACTTAAAAAATTTAAATTGGATTTTCTTTTCAAAACTCATTTGTTTGTGTTCTCAAAATAATCATTTTTGAATTATTTTGAAAACACAATCAAGTTTATTCTACTATTAAATTTCATGAACTTGTTTTTAAATAGCAGTTTAAACTATAATTTAGTCAGAAAACAACTAGAGTTTAAATCATAATTTCATTTTGTAAATAACCCAACACTTTAATATAGTTTTCTTTAAGGAATTAATTATTTAAAGAGCAACCGTTATGAATCGGATAAAAAATATATATATTGCCAGAAACACATACCAGTTTAACTCTAAGCCTGTCTCTGTACATGGTGTGCTCTAACATTAACTATTTTTTTAAATGTTTAAACGTATTAAAAAAATAAAAAATATGACGAAATTATCGTAATGTTTTTTTTTTCATGGAACGTGCTTATCACTCACATTTACTGGGTCTGAAAAAAAATTCCAATTTTTAGTGATTTTTACAAAAATCAACAATTAGGTTTCTCACATAAACAAAAGCATATAAAGAACCACTTAACTATTCAAAAGAGAAAGTTACCATGAAATTCACAGGGAAAATCATAATAAAAATTCATTAATAACACTTTTACTTTTGAACGAAAACTCCTAATCCACCAATACCATTAATACAAAACTTCCATTCATTGATTTCGAAACATTCCATTAATAATTAATAATAAAGTAAGAAGAGAAAAAAACAATACTTTTTCTCTGTAAATTATCTGGAGTTTGAATTTTTTTTAAACATAGATTAATAATGATAATAATAATAATAAATATACGTTTTTATATAATTTGACGAAAACAGTTTTTCTTACAATTATCTGTAATTTGAATTTATATATTTTTTTTGGTGAGAGGTTAAAGTTGGTGAGTTCTGACATAGAAAAGTAGTATAAAAAGAGGAGCATTGAGTATCTTAAGTGGTAAGAGTTGAAGTGAGGGTCAGCAGAAAAACGCAGAAATTGTTTTTATTTATTTTCAATTTTTACCGGGTCTTCTTTTCTTCGTTGGTTTCTCTTTTGCTGACTCTGAGTCGGAGAGAGAGAGAGAGAGAGTGTTGGCAATGTCGAAGTCTCAACCGGGCAGTGGCGGAGGCGCACCGAAGGCTGCGTGGGTGCTGCCGTACCGCACGGAGAACGTGAGGGAGGTGTACACGCTGGGGCGGAAGCTGGGTCAGGGGCAATTTGGCACGACCTTCCTCTGCACGCACAACGCCACGGCTCGCACCTTTGCCTGCAAGTCAATCCCCAAGCGGAAGCTTCTCTGCAAGGAGGACTACGATGACGTTTGGAGGGAGATTCAGATAATGCACCACCTCTCCGAACACCCCAACGTCGTCAGGATCCACGGCACCTACGAGGACACCTCCTCCGTCCACCTCGTCATGGAGCTCTGCGAGGGCGGCGAGCTCTTCGACAGGATCGTTCAGAAGGGCCACTACAGTGAGCGTCAGGCCGCCAAGCTCATCAAGACCATTGTTGAGGTTGTCGAGGCTTGTCACTCGCTTGGAGTCATGCACAGGGACCTCAAGCCCGAGAACTTTCTCTTTGACACTGTTGAGGAAGATGCCAAGCTCAAAACCACCGATTTTGGCTTGTCTGTCTTTTATAAGCCAGGTTAGGTTCCGATCTATTTCTTTCATGATTCTACTTTGGTGCTTATTGCGATCTGGGTAAACGTTAGAATCGGAGTTGCTTCTTCTGTTTGCTTCTGAATGCGATCAATTCAAGGTTAGTTATTGTCATTGGGGTCCTATTTAAGGATGAATGTGAATGCGTTCAATTTTGATCAGGAAGTGAAATCATTGTGTGCGTTAACCGAGCTCTGGTTTTAACCTCAATGAGCACTCTGACAAAATTTGTTGCATCTCGTTTGAGTTTTTATCTTTCCCTTGATTGATGCCTAGTCATTGTTTTAATTTGGATCGATCTGTTTCCGGCGGCTTGTTGCTGGTTTGAAGGAGAAATACATAATTCATATTTTAGAATGCTTCACAGTAGCTAATTCTTGCCTGGTGTTTTCTAAGTTCTTTTATGAAAAATATGCTATGAAGTCAAGCCTCTTGGCCTAGTGGTTCTTGAGATTTTCATTAAATGATAAGATAAGCCTATTTATTACGCTTTCTGCAAAAGCAGCAATTGTTGGTTTGAATAGTAGTGCATGCTGTTAATGAAGTTTCACTGATTTTATAATCTGATTCCTAGTGGATGACTTGAAAAATCCATGTCCACTTAGATACAGATATAGTTTAATACCAAAATACAAAATGTGATAAATTCTGTTTTTGTCTCGCAGATTGAAATGAAATCACGATCTTTATGTTTTGAGAGATATATAAAAATGGATTTCATTTTTATTGTTTTTATTGGGTTCAATGGAGATAAAGCCAGAAAGGCAATATGCTGAATCTCACGAACCAGCAATCCATAAATGCTTAAGTTATTAGTTGACACATATGAATAATGTATGATTTAATATTATAGGTCTAACACAATCCCTCATGCAAGAGCCCTTTACTCCTTTGGGCTTGAGATGCGGATAATGTAGAGATCCACCTACCTTGTGCTAAAATTCAATTTTTCATTAGAAGTATGTGGATGGCAGGGATTGAACTCTAGACTACTCGGGATATAAAGGCTCTTTGTTACTGTTTAAAAAATCAACCTTCCCAAAAGCTTAAACTATTAGGTGAAGACGGTTGAGTGGTTTTATATTACAAAAAATAACATACTCCCTCACACAAGAACTCTTTGGTGTTGAAGCATGGTTATTGCACAGGCCCACCTACCTCCCTTGTGCTAAAATTCATGTGTTCGAAGTATGGGGTCGGTAAGCATCAAACTCTTGATACCATATTAGAAATTGGTCTGGATCTAACTTGATAAAAAATGAAGGGGGTGCTAAACTGAAACAAGAGTAGTGAATGACCTACTTCTGTCCTCTGTAAGTTGTCTAAAGACATGAACTTTTTGCATTCTAACTTCTGGAAGTTTAAAGTTTTGAAAAAGGCCATATATGTGCCTTTGGGTTTCATGTACAACCCTTATCTCTCCATCTCTCGGTCTCTCTTTCTATATATATATTTTTTCTTTTTCTTGGGGCCATATTTTATTGAAATCTTTTTTAAAGCAAACCTTTCTTTGTCTTGGTGACTGTTAATTACGAATGTTCAAAATTAAATCTGAAGTTTTGCGGTCTAGTCTTGTAGTTACAGTTTGAATTTTCCACCGTCCTTCATTTCATTTATTACCAGATCATCTGGAAACCCTTCCAAATTATGCATGCTTAACACAGTGATGTACTTTTCAGGTGAGACCTTCTGTGACGTTGTTGGAAGCCCATACTATGTTGCCCCAGAGGTCTTGCGTAAGCATTATGGACCTGAATCAGATGTTTGGAGTGCTGGTGTTATTTTGTACATCTTATTAAGTGGGGTGCCACCATTTTGGGCTGGTAGTTACATGTCACCTGCAATTTAAATTATCAATTGTAGATGTACGCATGTTATTCGTTTTCTTCTTGTGTATCCTTCATCATTACTGATACTTCTCTGCCAATTTTGTGACCTCCAGAAACTGAGCAGGGGATTTTCCGACAGATTTTGCTAGGAAGACTTGATTTCCAGTCCGAGCCATGGCCCAGCATTTCAGACAGTGCCAAGGATCTAATTCGAAAAATGCTTGATCGGAATCCAAAAACAAGGCTTACAGCTCACAAAGTACTCTGTGAGTCTATTAAACTTTTATATTGAGCAAGCAACTAACATGATTTGTATAATACTTTCACAATTATTGGAAAGGGGTTCAAACTTGTGGCACTTGTGTGGTTTCTGTTTCAGGTCACCCATGGATTATTGATGACAACCTTGCACCAGATAAGCCTCTTGATTCTGCTGTTTTGTCGCGCCTGAAGCAGTTCTCTGCAATGAATAAACTTAAAAAGATGGCTTTGCGTGTAAGACTGTAAACCTTTTCAGTGGGGCGTAATTATTCTGTGTGCTGAGTGCTGACCATTTAAAAACCATCTAATCTCTTACGAATACCCTGTTTTTGTCTTCTTTTAGAATGGAGTGGTAATTATATGCATTTTTGGTAGAAATTAGGCTAAACACGGGCGGATCTTCTTGAGGGCGGGGTGAGCCATGTCCCCCAAACTTTTTTTGAAAATTATGAAAAGGAGTTACTATGCATGAGAATAATGCAGGGGGGGATGAATGAATGCAACCACTTCCTAGAAGTTTTCTATCTCCATTGTCATTTTTTTTTTTAAATTTTATAAATAATTTCTCTAAAATTTTAATTTAGAAAAACACTTCATTACTCCTTCATCGCGGGCATGGATATTTTCATTTGCATGTGAAGTATAGTGAGATCTTGGCAATGGATCATTTTAGCATGGTTATGATTGAAGATGAATTTTGCTATTGTAAATTACTAAATTGATTATACGAATACTATTTATTAGATTATAATAAAATGAAGGGTTAAAGATGTTGTAATACTTTTGAAGTTACCACACTGTAATTTGATCATTTTCTACCTGTGTAGATATGTTTAGGAAGCGTGGTATTTTAATAGGAGTGAAAGAAATTAGTAAAGAGAAACATACAATTTAATCTTATTTGATCACTTAAAAAAATGTTGTAATTATTTTTATAAAAAAATAATACTCATGTAACAAGTGTCTTTTAATCTTGATAGTTTACAATATAACAATCAGTAGTTATTTTTCCTAGTGTTATTTGAACTTTATTTTTTCTCTTTTTGGTTCCCGGCTTTTGGTATAATATGAGGTATCTTATGCAGAGTAATGTGGTGCAGCTAGTGTCATAACAAGAACTTACATTTGTATATATATATATATATATATATATATATATATATATATATGATTTATCTTCAATTTTTTTTTTTGCATTTGATGTTGTATGAGTTGTCATTATTTTATATTTTGGTACAGCATTAGTATAAATCTCTTTAATTTTTTTATTTATTTAGTTTTGGTCTAATAGAAAGAAGAATTTGATAGAAAAACATTTACAATAAATTCTATTAAGAATCATTGTTCTTTTTATTATTCTGGACTCCCTCAATTTTTTTTATAAAAGTTCCGCCACTGGCGAAACTGATGGCAAACTGTTGCTACCTGATCATCAGGAAATCCTTTGTGAATTTCATGTACATTCATTGAAAGGTTTCTTCATTCTAGAGGTTAATAAAATGCATGACCTCATTCAACAATAACGATGCCAGAGCTTCTTAATTTTCTCTGAAGTTTTATGAGCGAGAAGCCTAAGTTGTCTTACATGGCCGTAGGGATACCATGTTTGGTATATGAGCGTGCTTTTGCCTGCAGGAATGCAACTTGTTTCGATAGGCATTAGATTCTCACAAAGGATCACTGGACATCTGTTTGGACAGAGAGTTTTTGAATCTTTATCACTATGGGAACATTTCAAAGTTTGAATTTGAAGAAGCTTTTTACGGTGAATATGATTAATGGCTTTTTGTATGTACACGTTGTACTGTTGTTAGAAACACAAAATAATCTTGCTCAGGGTCTTAACCACCCTTATCACCAAAGCAAGACCAAGGGGCATAGTATGCATACATTAGAACCAGGATCCGATATATGAATGAAGTGGAGCAGCCACATTGTGTTGTAATGTCTTTTATCAGCAGCTGTCATCAATTAGATGAATTTCATTGATATACTTTTGATTTCTTTTAGTTTTGGTTCTCTGTTATGAACTCCATCATATACGAGTTTTCGATATGGATCAAAGGCATCCAACCTGATACACTTGTATTATTTTCATGCATTAACCTTAATATTGGAAGATGTGGATTGCAGGGTTTCAATTCTGAAGGAACTTGACCTTGTTTTAGAATTGGCATGATTATTATCTAAAACTGTTTCTTTATGTCAGTTTTTTTTCTGATATATTTTTATCAATGACAATTTTCTATGTTGTGCTTCAATTGAATTGTCATAAATCAACAAACATGAATTGCGGTCACTTTCTTCCCAGCCTTGGGCCATAATTGTGTTTCTTAGGTTGAGTATTTATTTTTTTCAAGTTTTTAAGCTTTTCCTTAATGACTTGATTTTCGAACTCTATCAGGAACTCGTCTTGAATGGGAAGTTAAAATCCATTCCTAGTTTTCCATGCCAAAGCCTAATACTGTGACATTTACAATTTTGTATGCTTCACTTCTAGGTTATTGCGGAGAGGCTCTCTGAGGAAGAAATTGGTGGTCTAAAGGAGTTATTCAAGATGATTGATGCAGATAACAGTGGAACTATAACATTTGATGAGCTAAAAGAAGGCTTAAAGCGGGTAGGATCTGATCTAATGGAGTCTGAAATCAAGGATCTCATGGATGCAGTAAGACCATTTGCTTTTGTCCATGGATTAATCCACTTTTAGTATTTGTGCTGTTTTTTTGGGCTTCAATATTTAACTGTTGAACGATATCTATGATCTTGCGTGTTACAGGCAGATATTGATAATAGTGGGACACTTGACTATGGTGAATTCATTGCTGCTACTGTCCACTTAAATAAGTTGGAGAGAGAGGAAAATCTGGTGTCAGCTTTCTCCTATTTTGACAAAGATGCAAGTGGTTACATAACCATTGATGAGATACAACAGGCTTGTAAGGATTTCGGTTTGGAGGATGTCCATATTGATGAAATTGTCAAGGAAATTGATCAAGACAACGTAAGTATTCGTTTTTGTCCTGCTATCTAGAGGTTGTCTGTTGTTGCAGTGTTCGTTGGGTTAATGGAAGATTTGTTCTGCAGGACGGACAGATAGATTATGGGGAATTTGCTGCCATGATGAGAAAGGGAAACGGAGGAATCGGCAGGCGAACCATGAGGAGCACGCTCAACTTCAGAGATGCTCTGGGAATTATAGGACATGGGTCTGATTAAATAATTGTACCTTAAATAACTATTTGGTGATGAAATTTTGAACAAGAAAAGCTTTGGTAACTATGAACAACTTGAGTAGCCTGACCAAAACTTCTATTTATGAATAGACCCATGCTTAAAAAATGACCTTCAGTACCTGTATGGTGATCCATTTCATGATACAATACATGTATAGTTTTAGAAAAGAAAAGAATTGGACGGCTTTATATGTTCACTTTACCATTTACACACGCAGAATGATGACAATCAATTAAGAATTTATGCTTTAGAACCTTAAAACAAGAGTGAGAACAATGACAAGGAAATGTCTGTTTAACTGGTTTGTTTTTCCACTGAAAAGTGAATCTCGCAAGAGTTACTCGATCAATAGAAACAATTGTTGCAAATGGACCAGGAGTACAAGCTAATTTGTATAAAATAAAACGAGAGAAGTAAATTATAATATGGCTATAATGAAGTGCAAACAACAAGTGTTACGTTCGATAATCTTCTAGTCATTTCAAAAGGAATAGAATTGGAATAGAACAGCCGAGAAGGCCAATAAAAAGCGAGCCTTGTCCCACTAGATAGACAAGATAGGCCAACGTTTATGAATCCATCACTAAAGGAAGATTGAAGTAAAAATTATTTTCTAGAGGTCAAATATATGCATAAACTATAAGATTCAAAATCAAAAGCTGGAGAACAACTTCGAGCATATATAACAACCAGAACTGGTACAGAAAATTCAAGGTAGTGAAGTAACTGCATGACATGGTGGAGGAAACATAATCAGAAGTTACACTTTGATATATTGGCTATAGAAGGGCGAGACAACATTGAACTTGAACCGTTTGTTTTGGGTGCATATTCCTTCACATTTTACTGGAAAGAGGAAGAAATTTGGTATGACGCCCCTGGGCAAAAATTTTGCCTGTTTTTTTCTTCTTGAACTCTACGCTTATAACAGCAACAGCCTTCCCTACACGCAGTGCCCTGGCCTCGATCTCAATCTCCTCCTAACATAACAATTCAATAGTATTATTATTATTAGTGAAGTAATATTTTTGCGCTACATCCATTATCAGAAACCACTAAAACAACTCCTTAAATTCCACTCCTCCAAATGCATGTTTGATACAATCAGATTGGTATTGCAATAGTTCAAAGAATAACCAACATACCTCACCCACACTTACTCTAACATAGAAAAGACAGAAATACTCATTTGCAAAACAATTCCCAAATCATAAGAGAAGTTAAGTTAAGGTGGCCAAGTCCAGAACTTGAGCAACATGTTTGGTCAAAACAACGCATTTCAGCAACTAAATCTCGGAAATTCAAAACCCACATCCCTTCCACTCTCTTTACCCCGAATACATACTAAACTAATGTTCTTCTCACAGCACTCTCAAGATACTCAATTCAATGCAACGTGACAGACATCCAAAGAGGAAAGACCAAAGATGATTCATTCATACACGAGAACTTGCATTTCACAAACCAAACCTGACCCCATAACGATGATTCAATTAGCAAATAAATGGATCAAAAGAGATAGATAGTTGGTGAGATACATCGACATAGGCAGCATCCAAATAGGAAACATTAATCTCGACGGAAACCCCCGTAGTGGAACCTGAGTATCCAACGGTGGGAATCACGGCGGACCCCACCACATCCACCAGCGCAGCGGTGGCACCACCGTGCAACGAATTGCCAGCGTTCTACGGAAACAAAAAGCAAGAAAAGAATTAGAAAGAGAAGATAAAAAACCGAAAAAAGACAAAGGCGTGAGCGAGTGGACGGACGAGTAAACGTTGAGGTATCTTCATGGAACAGACAATGCGACCAGGTTGGATGAGATCAACTTTAAGGGAATTCATTACTAAGGGTTCGAGAAACCTTGGTGGTAACCCATCAACCTCCGATGATGTTCCCACTCCTTTCTCCAAGTACCTCTTCACCGCTTCCAAATCCATTTTCACTCCCTCCCAATTCCAATTCCAACTTCTTGATGATTTTCTTTCTCTTAATTGTTCCAAAATCTCACCTTTCCTTTCTACCCATTGACTTTCACTCCTTCATTTCAATCATCATAGTCTATTGCAAAATCACAGCACTTGCAACCCTACTTTAATAACATAATAATAATATCTAATAGTATTTCAAGATAACAATAATAAGACTGTAATAAAAATATTAAGGTAAATTAACCTTTTTTTTCAACATTTTGAATGTTTTTGAGGTTAGGCATTAAGAATTATAATTAATACTTCTTATATATAAAACATAAATATCTATTATTATTATATATATTTATATTTATTTAAATAAAATATAAATTTATGTGTATCTGTATGTATGAGATACATAAAGAGTATGAGAGACACAGAGAGCATGAGAGTTATCTCATTGAGTTTCTTGAAATTTGAGGAAGAAGAGAGATAAAGTAAGAGCGAAGAGAGAAAAAACGATGATAAAATTCCAAAAATTCAAATTGGAAAACATTCACGAAAATTGAAGAAATGGAGATATATCTCAGAAAATTAAATTCAAAACAAAAAAATATTTGCTTATGATAACTGTTTTAATATTTTTATAAAAAATAGGAAATGACGCAATGACCATAATACAGTAATAAAATTAAATATATTGAAATAAGGATAAAATAGGAAAAAAATTGAGAGTAGTTAAGAAAGAGAATCCCCTTTATATATATAAATAAATATAGATCGTGAAAAAAGTGTTGTAAAGTTTACAACATAATCAATTAGAGTCCAATTGACTTTTATTGTGTAAAAAAAACATTCAAAAACTTTTCTTTTTACTTTGGATAATTGAGGGTTAATGTATAGTAGGAATATCATAATCATGGCATGATTCCTTATGGTTGGTTTGATTAAAGATTCAATGTTCCTCAACTTAGTTTTAAAACCCTAAATCTTAATTGGGGTAGTTAAATTGTTGATCGTTTATAGATTAATCTACACAGATCTAGGAACAAATTTAATAGTAATTTTTAATTTTCTTCTAAATTTTAGAGTGGATCTCCTTATAAATACAAGAAAATTTTGATTTCGAGGACATTATGAAATGCTCTAAATTGAAGCCATTTAAACTTTGAACTAGAATATTCTGGCGCCTACCATGGGGTAGGTAAAACCAATCCTACCTCCCCAAACAAGTCATGAGAACTAACGCGACATGGTCCAACCAGAGGTAAATGACGAGACTTCTTAATGGAAATCGTCCAACCACAAAATAAGGAGGATGAAGGCCTAAAGTCTATTTATAGTCTTACTTGCAAATATAGGCCTATTTGGACTTTTGTTTATCTTTGTAGGCCCAATCAAGAGGAAAACTCTAGGATAAAGGAATGTGAAGCATATCCAAGGAGACCTCCAAGTCATCAAAACATTAACTAGAACTTTGATCAAAAGAACACAAGAAGACTTGAGTTTCGACTGACTTCAGAAGAGACTAGTCAACATTAGTTTTGGTTCAAACTTTAGCTTAAACAATTGTATAAAGTATTTTAAGATTTCATGAGTCATGTATTGGGCCTAGTAACATAAAATAACCGAGCCAAATATTTGGGTCAAGTAGTGTAGGTTTTGGACCTTATATTTAGGTCAAGAATAGAATATGGTTAGAATAAGGTAGTGTGAGCTATCTAGTGTTACACTTAGGCTTCCTTAAGCCCAATGTAAGCATTTTTATTAACTCTATTCACTTCCTTCTAAACTTGGCCCTCTAAACATATTAAAGACCTAAATATGTTTTTAGTCCTTGATAAGGGTCAAATTGTAAAACAAATCATAGATCAATAAACATGCAATTTATATAGAAAATGTTCAAAAACATGTGAACAACATGTGAAAGCTCCCCAACTCCAGTTGCGCTTAAAGACAAAGAAGAAAAGAGGAAATATGCAGAAATCTTGCAGAAAAATGTAAAAAACAAAGCAAACAATGATGAAACAAAATGAGTCAATCCGCCTACTGCATGAAAAATGACTTAGTGGATTGAGTCTAAAGAAGAAAGTCATGATAAAACACTCAAAATGCGGAGCGCCTCTACATTCGCTAATCAGATTGAGGCCATAACAGTAAAAAAGATCCACAAATGAAAATGTTAAGCGAATTCGAAAGGGTTGAGCGAATAGAATCATTAATTATGAAGAAAGCCCAAATTCTCTTAAAAAGGTATTGAGCCAACTTGCACCAAGTTTAGGAACAAAAGAATTTCGCTTAAAGCCTAAGCCAAGCCAATTTTTGCTTCATGGTTAAGAAAGGTCAGAGTTGGACTAAGCTTGGAACGAATCCCTGATAAATCTCTTACTTTGGGAATCCGAAGAAGCCTAAAGATTTTTTATGAATCCCATGAAATGGGCTTGAGCCAATCCATTAAGCGAATGATGAATCCCATTGAAAATTTCTATGAATAGGGACCTTGGGACATTGTTCAAAAGCATCAAAAGGAAGAGCCATTGAGAGGCCTTGAGAAATCAAGAGGCAACAAGAGGCATTGAGAGATAAAACACTAAGAGCCATTAAAAGGATCAAGTGAGATCTAGGAAAAGGAAAATATAGAGAGCTTCTAATTGTTTAGGCTCAAAAAGACTAAACTTCATAATCAATTAGGCTATTAGACCAAAGCCTCAAAGGAAATGAATACAAATCTTTGGAGAAAAGGATTTTGAAGCCTAAGCTGGCCTACAACACTTAGGGATCCATGCTTGTTGTATCTTAGCTTTTGATACTTAAACTTTCACTATAAAATTTTATTATGAGTTGTTAAATCTATCTTGTTTAAATTGAATGACAATGTGATATCTTTGGAGTCATTGTTGTTTGTAATTGCATGTTTTTTATTTGAGATTTAAACTCCTTGGGTCTGATACCGTGCTTAATGTTCAATAGTGAAGAACGATCATTGATTGTTCATAAAACATGAATAAGGTCAAAAGGCGAATTCATGTATTTGTGCCCTATTTAGCCAACCATATAACTCAATAGTCACAATTCAAGTATTATCAATTAATTATTTATAAAATATATGCAAAAAATTCTCTATCTTTGTATCACTTCATCTTAAAAGTTATATTTCTAATGATATTATTAATTTCATGTGGATTCGACAATCCTCAACTGTACTACATTTGACTTGGTCTGTTTACCGCGTAAAAGAAGTGGAACTTAAATAATCTCACCATGAATCCTCTAAATTGGGAACCTATTTTCTTTACTCCTACTATTAACAATACTTAATTTTTTAGACCTCAACTTTTCAAAATGTTATTTTTAGTTAATGAGGTTAGATGAAATTAATCACATTTCTTGGAATAAGTATTTGAATGCTCAATCAACATAATATCTTGTAGCCAATAAATTTTTTTAGTAAAAAACATGATGACTTGAATACTAACCAAAATCTCTTTATTAGAATCAAATCCCACCCCGCCAACTCGTGAGACTTCTTCACCAAGTCTATTATTGCTATGATGTCGTCAAATAGTGAAGTGGCATCACCAATGAGAAATGTCAAGTGGAACTTATACCATGTTTTGAATGAGTTGCCACTTTTTGACGAAGATCTTGATGGACACCAAGACTTAAAAAAAAACAATTATTAGCTTTAAAAGGAATGGTTGAACAAAGTTTAAAAATGCTTTAATAGATTTTTTGTAAGGGAACAAATTGACGACCTGATCGTCTATTTTTTATAAGAAATTCATAAAAAAGTTTTAGAAAAAAAAAACTTTTGGATGAAAGTAAAAATATATACAAGTGTAATAGAAGAAGTAATAAGCACTTGGTTTTTATACCGACAATATTCAATTCTTTACATGAAACTATATTCAAAATTATTACAAGTATTTTCTATACAATTTTAGGCTTATAACGAATATACAAAGTCATTCTTTATTATTTCTTTATCTCCTCTGATTAAAAAAAAAATATACAAATATTATTTTCACTGAACTATTTTTAGCTTTTTTTTAATATTTTCCTACTATCATTTTTGGATATAAAAAATATGAGAAAAGCTCTAAAAAAAAATAATTTATACAAATAAATATTCTTTGAGAGAGAGATCTTCACATAAAGAAGATTTTACAAAAGTGGTGCATCTTTTCTAATTCGTGTATATACCGGTGAGTACAACTGATCACATGTCTCGATTCCTATCACTGGCCGACCGATGTCAAGGTCTCATCAATGGGCTGATCGACAACACGAATCCAGTTACGTTTTAGCAGAGTCAATGAAGTTAATCCATGATTAAGAGCTATATAATGTATTCCTAAACATGGTTCACCTCCCTAATCTGACCCAATAAGAAAGACCCACTAAAATAATATAAATAGCACAAATTCCACGATCGAGGTACGTCACCCATATACAATGTTCTGACTACCGAGTGTCGAATATCATTACTGACTTGAGTGTTAGAGTGCCTTCTGCAGGTACCATCCTGGATTACGAGAAGACTTAGAGATAAAACAAGTAGAGTAGAGGAAAGAGTTTGCAAGGAGGAAAGCTGAAATATGATACATCCGACCGATCAAAGAAGAATGATTGATCTCAATAGTTCACTAGACTTGAATAGTGTATAAGATGAATTCTTTTTTTATCTAACACACGATAACCGAAGTAAATGTTCATACAATATAAATCATGATTTTACATATTACATAAGGCCGTTAGTTGGTTCTAAGTTGTAAAACTTTTTATCTATAGAATATTGATGACCATTGTGACTTAAGTGCTAATTTGTTTTTTATCAAATATATGAGAGGTTGGAAGCCTTTATAATTGACACAAATCTCTTTTGCACTTCCTACGCTTAAAGTAGCTTTCATACTAAATACATTTTTATTGACAAAACAAAATTTATCACACAACAGAAAAGTTTGTTTGTTGTGTCAAGAATTTTCTTGGAACAAGTCAATCGTTGATGACTTTTAGAATGTTATGAAAATTTCCAACTTAAATTTGTATCTTATCATAATATTCTTCTTATGCCTTATATATTTTCTTAAATTAACTATTGATGTTGTCTTAAATTATATGTAAAGCAGATTGTTTAATGCTAACACAATTTGTCAAAGACCCAAACTCAATTGTGTTGGATAATCAAAACTTATTTTGTTTAACGAGTTAAACAAATTCAATAAACTATCATAAAACCATCTCATCTCTCTAAATTCACATAACAAATGATGAATAAATCATTGTATCATATTATTAACGTTATTAACGACAATCAACACCAATGACGAAAAATATCACGCTACAAAATCAAAAGACTGAAAAATGAAAAGCTTTTAATAAAAAAAGCAATATACCCAATTTTTCTATTCAATATTAGCAGAACTTTAATTCATAAATATAATTTTTTTTATTACAAATTATACTCTGATAACATTCATTAACACACTTTTCGATACCAAATATTTTTGTTATTCTTCAAACAGTGCAATTATGACAAAAAATTAGTGAAACTATTTTTCACTACTAAACTGGCAATTGTTTGAGACACTCAAATTTAAATGGAACATCCTCTAGTTTCAATGTCGTAATTTTATAATTGCAACCGAAATTAAATAATTCTTGAGTTGCAAAACTAAGTTCAATGATTTCATCATTTACTCTACAAAATATGTTTTTAGGTTTGATTAATGAGCGCTCAGATCAATCAGTTCTCTAGCTGCTTGGGCCAGCCTCATCATGATTCTTACAGCAAAACCCACTACCGTGAGGGCGTTCGTCAGAGGGATGTTCATCTTCATCGCTGTCATCTTCATCAAAGGGCTTCTCTTTATGGAAGATACAGCACTTCTTGGAACTCTTCTTCTGCAAAAACTCATTGTCTACAGTGCCCTCTTTCCAACTAACCTTTTTCTTCTTGCGATTTAGGGGGAGGAAAAGTACTTCTGGTTGCTGTTGTTCGTGCTGAGATGAAGAGGTTGATGGCTCAGAGTTCTCAATTGTTATGGTGGTGGTGGCAGTGATGGAAGGCGAAGACAACGCTATTGGCCTGGTGGTGTTCGTGCGTCTGTCCATGACTGTTTTTGTGGGACCTAGATCGAGTAATTCTGCAGGTTGTTCTGTTCCTGTTTATTCTCCTTCAATCTGCGGTCAACTTAGAATATGAAATAATGTCAATCCTTAATAATCAAAATTTGTTTTCACAAAGTTATGTGTTTCTCAATTTTTTATTTATTTTAGCGTAATGTATAGCATATTCCAACTGCATTTATAATTATGATAATTTAGAAAAAATCTGGATAAAAGCAAAAAGGCTGAAGATGCAAAAATTCAGCCTCATTCTAATTCTAATAAAATACAAAAACAGATTACAACAAAGACACCAAATCAAGAGAGGGAACTAACTAAGCAACGCTCAGAACTTACAAATAGCAACAACTACTACTAAATAAAACAAAATAAGAAAGAGGCATCATTACACTGGTACACCAGCTAGGTACTAGGGAAAATGCTAAAAAGTCAAAGAAGAAAGTTTATATCCATCATAAATAAAGGGGAACTCTTTACGCATACCCAACCAGAGACAGTACTCATTTTTGAGCTCCTTTACTAATACGATAATTACTAAAGAGTTAAAGAACGATCACTTATGACAGATAAGTGACTATTTGATATCCATGGACAGTTCATCGAATACTACTAACCGAACAAGAATTTCCTACTTCCAATCGAAGCTCAATTAAAAATAACGCATCTTATATTGAATTCACAAGCATCCCATTCAAACTCCAATAACAAAACTATAGATTACCCCCAAAAAATATCGTAGAAGTGACTTGATAGGTCCTGTTAGTTGAGGGCCCTTAGTTATAGTTATGAGAATTGGGAAGAATCAAGTGGTTACTTAAGTGGCTGATGATGTTATATAAATAGGAAGACGACTGAGAGAGGTGTGATTAATTATGTGGGAATTTGTCCAGGAATTGGGGGAGAGGAGAGACTCGGACCTCTTAAAAGTTCAGGAACGTTCTTAATAAAATTAATTCGGTCATAGTTTTTTACTCTATCATGAACCCAAAAGGAAAAAAATCCGTGAAGTGTCACAAAAAAGAAGGGTTTAATGCACTAGCATATCTATAGCTAATGCACATAAATTTCAAGTATGTGTGCCTTTTGTGACTATCTAGCCGATTATCAAACAAAAAGGCTCACATAAGCCATGAAAATACAGAACATATTCTTTAGTTTGAACTCAGTTCCACAAGACCAGAAATCCCTACACTCGGCCCAAAATGAAACAAAGTTCAGTCTACATATCTAAGGCTTGTTCCGTCCAAATTAAGATCGAATGCATGTTGAATCTTCTGCAAAAATCTAAAACAAGCATATTCAACTAGTGTATAAATTATTATTGAGCAAAACATTAGCATTCAAAGCAGCGAGAGAAAATTAGCTCTCAAAAAGTGAATCCTGATCAACTGATATTAGCTTTTTATTATGTTTAATAGCATTTATCATGTTCTTGTTGCCTTGGTCCTTGGGGAACAGACACATGGATAATTACATCCGCTCTAGAATGAACATATGCAATCCTCACGGTATTTAACTAGATTATTAACAAGAGAATTACGGTTTTTAGGCAGTTATTGATTTTATAAATGTGTTTGAATCCCAAATCAATGGTTTTAAAAAATGTTGGAATCCCATAATTCAAAACATTGTTTAAAAATCATTGTTTTTAAAACTACTTCTTCTGCAAAATCAGTTTTAAACATTGGTTTTAAAAGCAAAAAAGTGGAAGAAATTGCCCTATATTTAGTTTATAGAAATCAGATTAGTATAGCAACAAAAATCTTGCAAATCAAGATAAATTGTTCAAATCATGACAAACTTTAACAAGATTTAGAGCTAGCAACTCAATCATGTTTTACTCAACCATCTATACATAACTTCAAGCACCAAATCCCATGTTACAAAGTTCTATAACAGGAAATAAAAGGGGCCAGTGTCCTGAAGAAAGTGGGGAATGAAAAACAATATTCCGTTGAATTAGTGATCCAGTGGAGCATAAAGTTAAGTTAAACAGTTCTCATGTTTAGGATGTTTAGGTTCAGCATGTTCCTTGCCCTTCGCTTCTGATGTGGTGCAACAAATAGCTTGTTTTCACAATCAAATATTAAGAAAACAATTGACAGTGTGATTAGCAATTGCTAAGTTTGGTGGTTTGATCCAAGTCAGGGAGGTACCAGCTGAACAGAGAGCTTTATGTTCACTTTTAAATTTTGTTAGTGAAATATTATACATCAACTACCTGAATTTGCGCACGCAAACAAGAATAATCTATTCCCAATGTTGAAAATACCCAGCATTAAATATGATGAGAAGCAATTCCCCCCACCTGTAAAAAAGGATCAAAATCTTCCACAACTTTTGCAATATTTAAGGATTGTATGCTCCTATAAGGACCGGATACCCATATTCCAGGACCATACAATACTGCCAAAACCAAAACAAGCCTAGTACAAGAAATAAATGAATTTCAAACAATTTGTGCAAATCCGAAGAACATTTTCTAGTTCATCACAAAAGATTTCAAGATCCCAATAAACCCAATGTCAAATAACCTACAATGATTTATGGTACTGACTGAATGATGAGCTGTAAAGAGCAGACAAAGAACAATGTTATATAGATGCTTATGTTGCAAGGATTAACGGACACATAAAATGAGATAAAATCAGGAACAAAAGAGAGAACAGAATAGCAGTACTTGCTGAGAGAAAAGATGGTGAAATGATAGAAATCGGCAGATAGAAAACTTGGTTATTAAATGAAGTATATCCTATCACTGCCCGATTTACGTCCCCTGAGATATAGATGTAACTGAGTATTTGACACTCAGAAGCTTCCCACAACATCCCTTGCAACAGCAGTGATATTCTTCCAAACCTAGCAGAATTGTACCTAACTCGGTAACAGAGTTATAAAGGCTCACAGTAACTGATTCTAGAGCTATAAAAACACCCCTTTGTAAACCCTAGTTAGTATGTACCTTGACCTATCACAAAATCTCACTCATAAAGAAGAGTTGACGAAGTGGAAGTTGACCCAAAATTATAGCTCAAAGGATTTTATAAATAAACAAGTGAAACTATTGAAAAGAAAATAGATCTAAATGGTCTTTCTGTACATTAGGTTATGACAAAATCCAATGGTGTGATATTATCCACGTCGAAACCTTGTCCAATAAGAAAAGACTTTTGTTGTCATATGTATCAGTTCGACCCTAAAACCTAGAAATTCTTCTTTTTGGTTCATTGACCAGTCCATTTTTTACAAAACATGGGTATGTACCCTCGGTCGCTAAAAATAGCAGCTAGCTAAAAAATATGTACAAAATAGAAACATTTATTCAATACACCTATTCAGTAGCACTGCATCAATCAACTAAACAGGAGCTGGCATTACAAAAACATCTATATAATTGAGCTAATAAATTGTGCTATTATATGTACTAGTGGAACCTTTATTTGTAACTTATCGACATTTCAATCCATATATGACATTCTCACATTAATCTATAACATTTAACTTTAAAGAACTCACAATCTCCCACTGAAATTCAAAGTATTTACTTTGCCAAAGAAGCAGATAGGGACGCTAGTTTGGGATCCAAATGGTTATCAAACTAACGTCTTAACTCGTAAACTCGTTCAAGTTTACATTCCCACGCCCATTGCCGGAGTTGACTCCGAAGCAAACGCGTTGGCGAGTACAGAGGGGTTTTCTATTTAACCCAGAACAACGCCATTGATCGTCGTTTCTTGTGCGGAAATAAAAAGAAACTCACCGCGATTAGATTCGTTCTTCTCCTCCACCTCGCGGATTAGGGTTCCCTGTTCTGATCTCTATTCGCCGCGCCGCGTCGTTCTCTTCTCCAGTCACGCCAAACTCATTGTCGTTTCGCTGCGTGGTGGTGCGTCGTGCTCTCCGTTCGCGGTTCTCTCTTCTCGCAATTTTCTCCACTCGCGGTTCCGATTTGCTCGCGTGGTGTTCTGCTCTTCTCTGCTCGCGATTATATAATAAATTTGTGGTAATTTTAATTGCTCTGGCGTGGTGTTTTTCAATTATAGAAAATTGAATAATTATATAATATAAGAAGAAAGGAAAAACAAGAAAAACATAGAGAATGAGAATCGCAACAGGATGAGGAGAAGATGAGTACCTGATGTAGTTTGATTTAAGCCGCGATTAGGGCTTCGTTTAGGAAGAGATTCATCACAACAATTTCAGACGCGAACAGGGAAAGGCAGCGATTGGTTTTACCCTTTTAGACCCGGTTCATATCCAACACCCTCTTAATTTCAATAAAATGAGAAACATGTGATAAAAGGAAAAAAAGAACTCTAAGTCATTTATCATTTTGGAGTTACTATTTTAAAATAAAGAAATTACAAAATAGCATTTTCTTTTTTATAAAGGAAGAGGAAATGAAATTCGGAACATGATTTTGAGAACATGTGACGTGTTTTTTGGAACAAGATTTTCAAAACAAAGTATTTAGAATAAGTTTTTCAAAATCTTACATAAATATTTACCTCTAGAGATGTTATGGATTAGGACAATTTAAATTTTTTTCATATTAGACAATTTAGAAAGAAAAAAATTACATTTTATTACCCAAAATCTATCTAGGCTTCAAAACACCTTTAGTCACAAGACTCAACAGCAAGACACAACGAAGAAGAAGATAACAATATTGTAAGAGCGATGACGATATAGTATAGTAAAGAGGGTATTTTACTCTTTTGTTGTTAACATGGACGTATAGGTAACAATCATAGAGGTTCAAAAAGCAAAAGTTCTACCAAAGAATGAACATTAAAACTATAAAGTTTCTTCTTAACGTAAATGTTTCATTTACAAGTCTAGTATGCTTGGCAAAAAATAGGGTTTAGTAGTCTTCTAACAAATAAATATAAAAACTAACGTGTTAACGAGAAGGTAAAGTTTAAACTAATACTTCAAATGAATTATATGGAACAATCCACCGTGGTCAGGATGAGTAACCAGAAAACTAGTTAGGTATGTTAATTATGTTCACATTGCTAATACTATGTCTTAACAATAAGTAAATTTTTTTATTACGATGAAGTAAAATTACAAAAAGACACAATCTAGATTACATAAACATTAAATTGATTCATTGTTTAGAATATATGACCTTAAACAAGAGAGAGGTGAATTGTTTATAAGAGATTTTCGAAAACTTTTGAAGGTTTAATGAAACTTTGTGATGAAATTCAGAAGAGGAATCAAGTTAGCCAAGAACACAAACTGTTATAAAGCTAAACATAAAAAACAATTGGTTGTTTATATCAGGTAAAACTTAAACAACTTAAAAATAGAATTTAAAGGAGTTCAGAGAAAGAAAGAATCACACAAACAAGTTTATACTGGTTCACTCTTAAGCCAAGAGCTACATCCTGTTCCCAGAAACCACTGGGTAATCCACTAAGCAATCAAACCAGATTACAAAACACAACACACCAAAGTAGTGACCTTGAACCCTTCAAGAAACACACTACCTTTGGCAAACCACACCAAGAGTATTGATTTTGAACACTTCAAGAACACATAATACTCCTCGACAAAACAACAACAGAAATGCAGAAGATTGAAAAATGATTACACCTGATCAAAGTACAATATGAAAAGAATACAATTGTAATCCTATTCCACTCTCACATGAAAATCCAAAGTTTGATGTGAATCTTGAAAACTTGAGATCAAATATGTCAAATTAAATTTCTCAAAACTGTTTCTTAATTTTAGAAAACATAAACAAACTATTTATATTTTCCAAAGATTGGTCAAAACATTTAATGAATGAGCGTATTCAGTTAGAAATAATTTAAAACAGATTCACCAATCAAAACTGAATTATGTTAGGATTTTTAAAGAAACAATCGGTTGAAACCACGAAACAACCGATTAATTTGGTTTGACAGTTAAGTCAACCAAGTCAAACAACTTTCAACCTTTTTCAAAACTCCTAAGAGTAAAACAACCGGTTGATTCGACAAAACAACATGTTATTTTTCACTTAGTTAATAAACATTCTATTTTAAAAAGGTTTTCAATTCAAACCAGTTCTGAATTCAAACAAGGAGTGGATTACAAAATAATCTACCCAGATCCCATCCACGCACAGCAGCAACACCAGTCTTTCATCAAATACCTTGGATTTGGATTCTTCAAAGCACTTGATCACTCTTGATCAACAGTTTTGACTACATAAAGAGATACGCGACAAATCACGTAATACATGACAAATCATGTAATATCGTTTTAACAAAGATATACATTAAATACGACCGATAAATGAGATAATCCATTATAAACACTGTAAACAAACATAATTATACAATAATAAAGTACGCTTTCATCAATATATACACTTTAATACAAAACACTTACTTGATCACCAGAAAACCTTTTGCAAGGTCACTCTCGATCGAGTACTAAGGAACGGATACGAGAAGAGAAGTAAAAGAGGAGCAACCAAGTGACGAGTAACAATTATTCAATAAGTAGCAGGTACTATCCTAGGTTTTATACAAGTACAATTGGCATCGGTGAGGCCGATATAGTATTAAAGGACAACAAATGGTATCAACGAGGCAGATTGGCAAGTGAGAGTGAGAGAATGACTAAGGTCGAGCAGGTGGGTATGTTCCAAACCTTGCAGAGAGAGATGAAAGAGATGCGCCAAAAAAACAAAGAAAAGATGTGAGTCATGCGTCAAAAGAATGAGGAGGACATACAAATCCTCCAAGAACAGAATGAGAAAATGAGGTAGGAACTGACCGAGATCATACTCGAACCAAGGCCTCAAAGGCCGGATTCAGAAGCTAGAAGACCACCCTTCCCGGAGAAATTTGAGGACACGCATAATTAGGAGAAGACATCAACTCTGAAGATTAATCCATCACTGTCAACTCCCTGAATAGAGACTCATGCATCATCGAGACTTCATCAGGCGATACACATTATTATTTTGAAGGAAGAACCTAAGGGACATGATAACCACAAGAACCAACAAATGATTAAGGACATATCAAACACTTCACAAAAATGACAGTCATCTCAGTATACAAAGTCACACCCCACCAAACCTCGAGAGAGCATCAACAAAAAAAGAACCATATATAAACCAGAACATCAGAAGTTTTTCCTTCTTGTCTTTTCACAAAAAAAGTTATGTAAATAAATTGGACTCGCTTTGGAGGGTCCAAATAGAAGAATAAGTTAGAGTAGATTTAGGGTTTAGGGTTTACATAACATAAATAGGAATGTACTTAACAAAATGGACTTGTGTCAAGCCCATATTTTATGACAAAGTGCGTCTAGATTTAGGATTTTTGCTAACTTACCTTCTAGAAGGAAAAAAGGGTGTGATTTTCTACCCTAGGCTTGACCTAGCCACCCCTCTCCTCTCCTAATTCTACCTTTCTCTCACTCTTGCTCTCTAAGTCATTCCTCCCTATATAAAGGGTGCCTTGGTTCATGTATGGACACATTAAAATTGCATTAAGAAAAGAAAGAAACTTTGCGTGAGTGTTTTGTGAGTCTGAGTACTCCATTTATCAGGGTCTTATCTTGAGTGCAGTGCTTTTCAAGTGACGTCTCTGCACCACTTATCTTGGAGCCTCCCACCCTCTAAGTGGCGTGAATCATCCCCATTCCATAAGCTTCTTTCACTCTTTCTCTTTTCTTTCCATGCATTTGCTCCTTCCTTTTCTTTATGTTCTTTAATTCCTCCTTTACTATTCGATCATCACTTTATTCATTGCTTCATTTATTTTCGTAATCATCATCATACCTAAATCCAATAATAAATGATGCTCGAATCGAACCTGGAAAGAACTTATGTCTGGTACCTCTGGAAGATGATAAACATTCCACAAATATTGGAACATCGTTAAGCCAAACATTTATTCAAAATGTTTTGTTTGTTCGGACCATGTTAATAAATGTTTTGTTTGTTCGGACCATGTTCGACATGCCAGAGGTAAACCCTAACATCATTACACCGATTGTCAATATATAAATGCGCAACTCTGCAAACCCAAAAGAAAAGAAAAATTGATGAAGAAAAGCGCAACGCTGCAAAGAAGCACAGTACACCACTTGGTTAGCTAATGTAGTAATGATAAAAAAGTTCAATTGAAAGTGGAAAATATACACAAATTATATAAATTTTAACAAAGCTTGCCAATTCATTATCGAGCATAGTTCGCCTGGTAGATGGAGTGATTGATCACCGAGTCTTGAGTTTCAAGGATTCGTATTCCAGAAACAATAAGATCTAAATGCATCAAATGAACAAAGAAAAAACAATATTCATGACCAACTGTGCTAACTTCTATTACGAGATAATGTCATTCAATTTGAAAAGTGTTGTCCACTTAGCAAAGACTGATGGATCAAATCTTGAAAGGAATGCTCAGTCGGAATATCAAGATACATGTTACAACTTATAACTTATGAAATTCAAAGATTCACAAGATTATCCAATCCGATATATACGCACAAAAACGCACCAACAAAAAATAGAAACACAAAACCCAACATTAACACTCACCTCAAACTACTACGATCCACCACCAGTGTCTTCAACACTCTCTTCACGCACCAACAATTCCACACCACCAAACCTCTAAACCAAAACTTCATACATTTTAACATTTTTACAAAAGGGCACTTTTGGAATTACAAAATTTATGGGGTGCCATAAGATCATATAGGGGGTGCAGGAAGTAGGAGCCCCCATGAAGCTATTTATTATCCAAAAAGGTGGTGATATAAAGCATGCACTCTTTTTTCTACTCCCTAAATGGCAGTCGAGATTCGGGAAGATGCTCTAATGTGACTTAATTGATTTAGTTTTACACGTAAAACGCACAACAAATTACAATAGAATAAACCAAAACCAAGGCTAAATTAGTAAAAAATACATGAGTGGAATAAAATAATACATAAAAGGGTCATCTATCACAAAAATAAGACATTTGAAAATAAAGAAAGCTACAGAGGGGTAAACTAAAATCTGCTAGACCATTACAGTCAACCGTGAAGGTCTCAGTAGTTTAAATAGCCGCCATCCTTTGGTCCTGGTAAAATTTCCAGTAGGCAAGGCCAAACTAAAGCTTTCTTTAGACAAAATTCTAAATGCAAATGTGTAACAAAAGGGGGAGAAAAATAAATTAATCCCCTTCGGATTCTACAGCATCAAGTATCTACTGTAAAAATTTCTCAAACTGTAGAGAGAAAACCAAATCACTTAGTTTTCTTCTCTTCTTCCTTCGCAGGGTCTGTCTCTTCCTTCGCAGGGTCTGTCACTTCCTTTGCAGGGCCTGTCTCGGCCACAGCCTGATCATCCTCACCTCCAAAACCAAATTCGTTTACACGTTTTTTGTCCACTGGATAAATCCACCTCTGGTACAAGTATATGAGGAAGATAAGATCTGCAAGGCAGTGCAAAAGAAGATATACTAAGACAATGATAACATTTGATGAACTGTGATATACTTGTAAAGTGCCTAATCTTCAGAGAAAAAATCACAATTAGAACACAGTTTCATAAATGGCTTTCAAATTTGTAAAATTATGGAACTAAGGGCTGGATTCAAGAATGGTTATCCTTTCAGCTATAAGGCAGTCATGAAGGTTCGTGAATGCAAGACAAGGTGGGAAAGAAGTATGATACATAAACGCAAGCTCCTTTCCTTCTCTAAAAACTACTAATATCAGCTTCAAAACTCTGATGGAGAGAAGGTACAGCTTTCGTCTGGGAGTCCTCTCTCAGAAACAAAGTTCTAATTTACCCTCATCTCGCTAATGCACAACCATGAAGTTCAAATTTAACTTTCTTAGCTCTCAGGTAGACTGGGACTCAAACTCATCACTATATATAATATAAATTTAACAGACAAAGCTTCCACTATAGAACACATTCAAATATCGTAGGATTTGTCAGCCTGGTTGCACCTAGGTCACTAATTCCGATAAGTAATAAAGATTTTTATCCAGTTATTCTACTATCAGGTCAAGTTGTACTTGTACAGAATAACAGGTGGTCATGATCATAATCTTACCATCACGGAAAACAGAAAGCCGATGGAGTGTTGGCATTTTAATAACAAAGGCAAAAAGGTCATCAATTATGGTGTTGAGAAACTTGTAAGTCATTTGCCTCCAAGGTAGATGAGCAACAGATTTAAGCTTGTAGTTGATGAACAATTGAGGGCACATCATAATGAAACCTGCAACAGTTTTCCAGTAGAGAGTACAAACATTACAAAGTTTACAATACTTGTGAATTTAATGATCATGATAATCTGCATGGAAATTGGTCAAGTGCATGAGTGGGTATTTGGTTTGAATTCTCATACATGTCCACTTAGTAACTTGTACATCCTCGGTGAATACTTTGTAATGAAAAATATCATGTTTTTCCTTGCCCATAAGAAATAAAGGTGGGTAAAAAAGAAGACATTACTCAACAAAAGAAAAATAAAAATGCTGCAAAGAAAAATAGCAGAGTGTTTCCCATAGGTGAATTTCATATTTATTCTATTTCGGTACAAGGACAGCAAAATGATGATTAGAATGTGAAAAGTATTCTAATTTATTTTTTACTCAGAAATACTCATGTTTACTTCAGCATAAAGTTTGACTAAAACAAATGTAAAATACTCTTCTCTTTCTATTAAGGTTTAACTTTTCAACTCATTCACAAAATTTCGGCTTTCCTAGAAGCACTTGAGATTAACACAACCATCAGAAAAAGTATGGAACTAGTGATTCGGTCATTCAGTACAATCTTGCTAGGGAAGCATAAGTCACAGTGGTTAGGAAAATTAATACCAAATTTACCAGAGGCAAAGCACTTCGGTTTAATTTAATTAACTTAGATAGCTTTGTGACAATTTAATATATGGTAATATCAATGAAAACACAATCATAGCATAACCAATTAGAAGAGTGCTTACCAAACATGTATACACAACTTGTGAGAGAAGACAGAATCCAAGAATACCAGCTCTTGTGACGCTCATACATCAGTGAGTAAACAGAAAACCCAGCAACAAGGAGAAACAGAACATAGCATAAATACTTGACTGCAATATCATCATATTCCTTTGTCTTATTTCGGACATATGATTCTCGATCACGAAGCTTCAACATAGGTATCCTTCCTGTCCTATCAATCTGGGAAAAATTCAATACAAAAAATAAACAGTATCTGTAAGCATGAAAGGTCTCAGCTCAGCAGATGTTCTGCATATGCAAACCAGTACAAACTATCATAACATTAAAGAGGGCAAGATAACAAAGTATCATGCCATTTTTATATACTTGAGAAATACAAAAATAATATAATGAATTTGAGAGTGAATTTCCCTCTCTTAGGATCTCATATTTATAATAACTTTGGATACATCAGATACAATGGACGAGAGGGAAGAGAAGAGAATATGAAAAGACATATGTAAGAACTAGGTACAGCACAAAGCACACAACACCTTTGTAATAAATTTTAAGACTATTTATTCTAACATATATAAAAAAATTCATAAAATCATACCAATCAAATGTGACAATAACATATTAAAAAATTCAAGAGATCACAAAAAAAGACCTCTATGCGCATGGCTTTTCCAATTTTCCAGAACTCAATAATACAACCAATTCCAGAGCTAGCAAGAATCATCCAGGAGGTGTCGTTGTCAAGCAGATAAAGGAAGATAATAAGCTGACAAACAAAGCTCACAACAACAGTCTTTGCCGAGAGTCCTTCCATAGATTTATTTTTGTTCCAAAACTGGATGTCTGGGAGGAAAGAAAATAATTAGATGATAATCTATGCCTCTAACCAAACCCGTAGAGATTACCTTATTGGATGTGCTTTCTCAAAAATTGATAGACAATAGACTTACCATTCTTGAAAGCCAAGAAGTCGAAGACTGAATGAAGAAGAGAAACAACCATGGTAATTGCGAGGAGGTAAGGATTTCCTTCCAAGAATACCCTCTGTAATAACCATCAAAGTCAAATATTAGCCAATTAGAGAAACAAGACACTCAACAAGCGAGAAAAAAATGCAGAACATAGGATTTTTTTTACATTTTGAAATTCCATTTTAAAATCTTTAAGAGATTAATATACAGTATATAAATAAACACCACTTTATGGTTGAAATGCCAAGATGCTACGAGAAACATGGAGATGAGTATTGTGAAGCAAATGTCAGGTATGAAATGGTAAGATGTAATGAAAAATTGCACATGCAAAGGGTTGATGGTTACACAAACAAAAAAAAACAAGAAAATAATCAAACACAAATCAGGTTTTTCACCATAGAGCTCAAACTTTTAGGAATGTTTTAGGAATGTTAGCTTATGACATGATATTAGAACCTCTATGCCCAAGTGGTTAACAACTCAACCCTTAATGCCCTCATTCTTTGAATAAAAAATAAAATAAATTCAAGAAGGTATGTAAACAGGATTTTGTACTAGTACCAAATACTATTTATATTTTCATCAAGATTTTATTTCAAAGTAATTTTCTATTAAGCAGTACTTCAGCAGTTGAATACAACACAACTACTCAGTACAACCAAAGAGGACAATAGTTCAAGAACAAAATAACAAGATATCACAACTGAAAAAATGCAAAGTCAAGGAAAATAAAAACCAGGTCTCAGAGTTCAAGCAACCCATTATTCAACATAGTACCAAAGTACTCAACATGAGTGTTTCATCAAATTCGTTAAATCACTATAACAGATAATTATGTACAATTGAGAAAATTTTCTAAACCTACAAACCTTTAGTTCATCAGCCTCGCCTTCAAGCATGCTTCCATAATTACGGTGAATCTGGAAGGATTGGTCAATCTGCAGGAATAACTGCCACTTTGTCATACTAATGGGACCAACTTCCAGATTAAGTCGTAATTCAGTCACTGTCTCGTTCAAAGGTATCAACTTATCCCTGAGTAACCAGAACTCATTGAAATAAACAATTGGATAGTAGTTCCCCGTGAAAGGATCGATGTTCAAGTCTAGGAACCAAAGTTAAGGAAACTAGGTCATATAAACATATAGTCAGCTAACTCCGATGAATACACCAGTTACTCTGTCAACATATTGGAAGGTCAAACAAAACATGTGAAATTAAAAAAAAATAAGAGAAAGGTCAAAATAAGACCCTCCCGAAAGTGAAATGATACAAAAAGTAAAAAGTATTCAGTTGCACAAGGCATTGCCATCTATAAGTTCTCCATGATTAAATATTAATCTCACATAATGTGAACATACTATGTTAAATGATAGACAAGACATCCAGAAACCAGAGCCAAGAAAGGGGAGTAAAATTTAAAAAAAAATGAATAGCAAACAAAGTAAATAACAAGGATACATGGAGCAATGTTTGGCGCTGCACCTGTTTTTGGGTACCTGCAAACAGGAAAATTTTATTACAACGATACACAACATCAATAAAGAATATACATCAATTAAGTGGCTCAGCTACAGACAAAATCTAGAAGCAATATTCATAGGTTTTTTACTACTATAATTAAATGTAGGAAATGTCAAGAAAAAAAGTTCACTAGCTTTGTTTGAGAAAAGTTCTGGACAGCAAATAACTATGGGTCTCAGATTTATAGACTTGCAACAATGAAGAAACCCCATATACACTTATGGCAGTGATAGCCCATCCAAACTTTTTATATTTTGTATAAAATAAAAAATTAATCTTTTTAAACTTCCTTTGTCCTCCACCCTCAGAAGTTTATGTCCTAGTTCCCCCTCTAACCAGCGCGCTAGCTTTTTTGACACATACCTTTGAACATAATACACAAATTTTCTCGGCCAACAACATACAAGCCAAGAAGCATGTAAGCTTGCAAAAATGGGTACAGAATCAAAAGAAGTACATTTTATGGTCATCAGTTCAAATTTGTAACAGGACACAAGTTGTTCATGGGATTGGTATAGTGCGATATACAAATCATAAACAAATAGTGATAATTTCTCGTAGTAGTTCCAAAAATGTATTAAGATGGGTCAGTACATTTCAACCGCTGTTGCAATGGCAACTGTATGATGTCCAATGCTTAACCTTAGGTATGGAGCTGCTCACAAGTGCTATTACAAGGCAACAATAAATAAAAATTATTTTCATTTTAAAGATAACAAGAGAAAAACTGTTTAAATTCAATGTACAACTAATATATGGTTAAGAGTGAGATTACAAGCATAATTCCACGGACATAAATACCAGTTTTTAAAGTGCTGTTGAAACAGGTTTGGGAATTGGATACACTTGCCCCACCAGTAGTGGGTTAAAAAACCAAAATCACATTTTGGAATTGGCTTAGTAGGTTTAACATGGATTCAACCCATCAAAACCACAGACAGAATTCTGTGGTATTACTTCACAATGTAAACAGTCCATGAGTTAAACGCTCAAGCTTCGTCTATCAAACACCTGCCCTTGAACCAAAAACTGACAACTAGAAAGAAAAGACAGAAAAAATTGAACACTAAAAACTATGCTACTAAGATTCATCATTTTTCATTCTGATTTCATCTCAATCTCTCACTGTTACCAAAGGCTACGGCAATGCAGAGGAATATCAACAAGAATATTTATCATTCCTATATAAAGGAACAGAAGGGTCAATCTAAAAAATGCTTAGAGAGTGGGCCAGTTATGAGTGCAAGCCCGAAACCAACCGCTGCAAAAAAAAAACCCTAATTTGTTTTTCCCATCCTATCAGCCTTAAGAATTAAAAGGACTGAACTGGCTGGAAAATGCTTGAGCAGCCGGATATTTTTATGGATGAAGCATTTCTAACCCTAAAATCCTTCCTATGCCCAAAAAAGAGAGGACAAAACAAGGATTTCATCTACTGTGACTTCTCAAGTGTGATTCTGTGCTTGAAAGGCCATAATCTTGATCACAAATGAAAAATGTAAAGTAACAAAGAACTTACGGCTTGGCTCAGCATCACTGCTATGGCAGCACAATTTCCTGTATTAACTACTATGAATGAGTTATCCGCCATAGGCAACATTACATTGCATGTTGATGGTTTGAGATCAAGAGAAAGACAGATTGAAGTGGATTGATGGCAGCAGAGCCATGGGACACAAATATGTAGGATTCTGATTCTTAAGATGTAGATACAATGACCAAAAAATTGAAAGATTTTAGCGAAACTTATTTCTTACGAGTATAATGTTCTTTAGTTTTGGAGATTGGATTGACGAACTGATGGTTAACGAACTGAATCTTCCACATGAAATTTTGTTAAGTTCCAATCCAACAACCCAATTCACCCCAAAAATGAAATTGCATTCCAAGTAAAATGCATAACTATTTTCTTCTTATACTACCTCATGCAAAACAAAATTCCAATTAAAAGAAGGCCAATTTATCTGACAAACTCTTTCAACTCCTGAACAACACTTCCTCCATAGAATTATAATCAGATGTCATCTAACTTAAACAGAAATTATGTCAGGCAAAAAGGCAGAATATTTAGTTCAAAAAATGTGCCAAAAATTAAATGAATTCCAAGCAAACATACTGAGTGAAGTCAGCAACCAAGTTAATTGTTATATTTGGTTTCCAATATGAAACCCACTCCACAGGCTCCTCATCCTTAGAATCGTCATCATCTTCTTCGGGATCATCAACCACCTGACAAAGCCAAAAGAGAACAATAATGAGATCATCCTGAAATCAGTAACATGTCATCATGGAAAGCACTAAACACTAACAAATTGAGAAACTGACAACAAGATTGATACCAAACTCAGTAAGAAAATAAATTATATTGATTGGTGCAAGTTGTTCCATGTAAACATACTGAGCCAAATCACAAGGATTAGATCGAGCAGCAACTCTTCTGGCCAGTAAGGTTAAGATATAGGATTACAGACTAAGATTTTAACAAGAAGTTATTCTCAAAACTTCTAACAACAGAAATTTCAACTACAGAATTAATGACAGCATACTATATGCTCCTCCAAAAGACTCAGTTAATAGGGAGAAAAAGGAATATGAATCTCCTTGTTGAATTGCCTCTATCACTTTATGCTGCATATATATGATAGCATTCCATACTTTTCCCCTTCCCCGATATTATACGAGTTTCAACATTAATTTTGCCTCCGTTGGTGCTCCATCCATGTCATAGTTTTCATCTGTCTCTAGAATGAGAGGTTTAGAAGATGGTAACAAAAATTGAAATCACCCATGTTTCCCCAGAAAACTGTATATTGTATAATAAAATAATACAATGGTTTAGATAGTAAGATGAAATAGGATATTTAAAAGGTAACTGGATTTTTTACATTATGCAGAATACAATATGACATTTTTTATGTTTAAAAAAATCAATAACTATAATAAAGATCTTGAACGCAAGGCAGATTACTATCATTACAGTTTCACATCAAGCTAATTATAAAATTATGGGAGAAATAACAAACCTTGGGTGTCACTTGAGCCTCACTAGAATCTGACGCACTTCCCAACAGACTTTTCTTTCTATCTGCTTTAGACTTGGGCAAGTACATCACAACAGCTGAGACCAACAAAAATAAAGACACCTTATAAGCCACTTTTTCAAACATATTTAATGCTAAAATATCAATAAGTTAAAAAAACATACGATGTGTCCTTCCAAATGCCGCCTGAGGCTGGTATTCCGGATCACTTGGGTCAGGTGAAAAGCCAGAGTGTGCAAAGAAAACATGAGCATATAGACTCCCATTATGTTTCAAAGACTGAAAGTAGAATAAGAAACCATAAATTACGCGAACTACTTTAACTTTTCTTCAAAAACCAATGTAAATTAACCATGGATAATTAGCAGTAGCATTTTTCAAGTTTCAATTTTATACCTCCGATGGATTATAGTCCAAAGTAAGAGTCCTAGTACTCTCAGATCCCCAAACAGCATACGGAATATTGGTTTCATGCCATACAAGTGAACTTTCAGCACCAAAGTCGTTGAACTTCTCGTTCTCGGAAAGATAAAGCCACATATCCTGAACAAAAATAGCATCCAGAAAACAAACTGATTAAGAACAAAAACAAAAGGCAACGCCAACTAGGAAAGCCTTTGCAGCTTGTGCCAGCATCAGAACACAGACCAGTAAGATAATACACAAAAACCTAATTTCGATTTTCAGTACAAAGTTACTTATTGAGACTTCTGGTCGTGAAATAAGCTACACACATAACATCATAACTCTTCGCGACGAGGAAATCGAAATTCCACTCAATCACAAATCATAACCTAAAAGAATCATCGAGATCGTATACATGCCTAACCTAAGTTCAAAAACGAATCTAAGTGACTACTGGACAGGCGAATTTAGAGAAATAATAACAATAAAAAATCGAAGTGAGATCATGCAATAGAAGTTGAGTTAGCAGAGGTGAAAGTGTGCGTGAGAGAGAGAGAGAGTACCAGAGGCTGTGCTTTTTGGAAGAGATTGGAGATGAGAGCGGAAGGTTCGGTAGGTTTTTTGGGAGAGAAGAATTTGGAAGCGAAGTACCAGAAAACGACCATGCGTATGATTCCTGTGAGGCCAAACCCTCCTTGCGCCTGTTGCTGCCTCCCTTGCGGTGCCTGGCCGCCTTCAACTGCTGCCGCAGGCGGCGCCATCTTCGGCGGAGGGAGAGAGAAAGAGAGAGAGACAGAAAGGGAAAGAAAGAGAGAAATATCAGTGATGGAATCGAAAATTTGAAAACTGATACTTCGAGTAGGACGGTATGAGATGCGTTGGTATTAGTAAAGAAAATAAAGAAAAAGGGAATTATTTTATAACTGGGTGGCCACGCAATCTTCTCCAACCCACTTTATGCATTACAGTTACACTAACCAGCTGAGCTAAATATATAACAACATAAAAAACATTGTATTTTAAATTATTTCTTTTATAGAAAATTTATTCACTTAATTAGAAAATTTATCATTCAATGTTATATAGCATAAAAAATCATCATCCAATGGTTTATATATATTTTTCTAAAATATTTTTCATTTTTTTATATTTTATCAATCAATTAAATATACGTGATATGTTAAAAAATAAAAAATTATAATTATAATAAAACTAATATTAAATGACATTTTTAATTATTTTTATGACATGTCAACTATATTAAATTGTTAAAAAAAATGATAATATGATAACCGAATGCACAAAACTTAATTAATGGAATTTGTAAAATACTAATAGTTATTATGCATATGAGTAAAAAATATTTAACTTGGTATATAATTAATTTACAAATAATGAATATTTGATAATTTTTATTGTGAATGTAAAATTAGCTAATATAAACTGAAATATTAATTGTGAGTATTTGACAATAGTGCTTAAAATATACACGTTTGTGTTTGAACTTAAATTAAGATTTCAATATCACATCTTATCAAAAAGGTATGCAAAAAGGAACTATCCATCTTAAAGAGAATATTGATTTTTATTAGAAGAAAAAAACTTTAACTATGAAATACCTGGATTACAAATACGTGGCACATTCTATTTCTAATTTTTACCATGTATATAAATAAGAATAATTGTTTTTTATCATAATATTTTGAAAATGTTTTCTAATAAAAATGTTTTCAATACGAAATTTTTAAAGTATTCTTTCAATCACTTATCTCTTTTAATATACATTTTTGTCTTTAATTCTAAATTAAATTTTAAAAATTAAATTAAAAATTAAATTAATTTTGCATGACAATATAAATTACACATGGTAAATCTAAGATACACACTACAAGAAAATGATGAAATAGAAACCAATTTTTAGAGACCAAAATAATTAGTTGCAATAGTAACTAAATTAGAGACCATTTTGGAAACTAAAACAAAAATTGGTTTCTAAATTAGTT
>Ga0123342_1000249_pt1 | contig 78080 bp, 37 predicted proteins | sample Turbeawhitnodule_FD_89960 | JGI IMG/M metagenome (GOLD analysis project Ga0123342, IMG submission 89960) | Root nodule microbial communities of legume samples collected from Mexico - Turtle bean Mexico white nodule | ecosystem: Host-associated > Plants > Roots > Nodule | place: Mexico: Nepantla... | reverse complement strand
ATGTTTATATAGGAAAAGAAACATATGGGCTAAGCCCATTACATAAATATGAGATATCTAACAATATCTATAATATCTCATAATATCAAATAATATCTAATTATATATAATAATATCTAACAAATCTTATCTTTTACATCTATAATATTTCGCTTAGCTTCTAATTGAGTAAAAGTTCTCTTTTTAGAGGAAAAATCTTAATTTTCTTGTCTATTTTTGAATTTGTTTATTTCAGCTTAAAACAGCTATCAATCGAGCAACATCAAGAAATGACTTGTTGACAATTAGAGATGCTCTTGAAGTTTCTTCTGATATGTATAAGAAAGATAATAATAATGTGCCAGACTATTGCCAACGTCACCTTATTTCTTTACCTATTTGGGAGGAATTACGGTATGCATTGCAGTATTATTTCTTCATGATTTCATTATCTGGAATGTTTTATGTTCAACTTGGTTCATGCACTTCCTGCAGATTTTGGGAAGGATATTTTGACTATTTAATGGAACAATCTTCAAACAAGTAAGGATTAGTTTTTTTATTTATTTATTTAATTTTCCTTTGAATTTCTTCACTTTCTCTTTATAAACAGATACAGATTCCTCATTCTCTACCTTGTGGTAACTTTTTGGTGCTTATAGCTATCTTCTTTTATCTTCCTAATATCTTTTCTGATAGGGTAGTTATTAGTATGAGAACTCTTGAAGAAAGGAGAAAAGAACTTCCTTATAAGGATAGTATTACATGAGAACATTTATTTGAGTTACTTTTTTAATTTTGTCATGGGTGTGCTTACTAGGGACATACAACAAATGATCCTTACATACAGGCTTTTTACAAATGATATATATTTTATTAGGAAATCAAGAGAAGGTTAGTTCTAAACATGAGTCATATTTGTTAATAAGTGACAACAGTGCTATCATGTTGCATCACTTTGTGCACCTTGCCTCATTCTCATTTCCTCTATCATATTGTGTGTGACTAATACTTTTTGTTTCCTCTATCATGTTGTGTGTGACTACTACTTTCTGTTTCCTCTATCATGTTGTGTGCGACTATTTGCATTTGTCTTAACTCTCAATCACTATTAGTGTCACATCACATGTCAGCGAAACTTTTACCATTGGAATTAGTGTTATTTCATGCATTTTTGGTGGCAAGCTAACTTGAAGGCCCTAATAATATAATCATTTATACATGCCTTTTCTTAGCAGTCCTCAATGTCTCTTGCTTGGTTCATAATTTTTCAGCACTAATCTATCTCTTTCCATCAAATTTCATAACCAACCACTTTATTTATATATTTTTCATAGAAAATGAATTTTAAGCCTAAGTCAGTCTCTTGCAATGAGAGATTTGCACTCAGTTATATATTATAATTTAGTCATATTTCTAGCCAATGTGAGATAGTGTTATAAAAGATCTACTATGGTGGCAATGATGCGGGTTTTTCATGGCGGTCCATTGCAATTGCTTTGGGTGTCACAGATGCAGAAGAAACATGGTGGAAGTTGCGAAATGGCAGCACAACACCCATGCGAAAAGGAGTAACCTATGCAAAATGAAGGAGTGGCAACAACACCCGCGCAAAATGATGGAGAAGAAGCCTCGGGTCTGTGTAACCCGACCCGACCAGAGACAATGAAACCCTAATCTTCTTTCTTTTAAAAAATGAGTTGGGCCATTCAACTTATCCCAAACCAAACATTACAATAAAATATTGACCAAGGCCAATACCCAAATTGAACCAACACTCTCCATTATTATGCAGTTCCGCCACCCTCTGCCCCTGCTGACACTGTTGTTTCCACTAACGCCACCAAGAAAGTTGTTACTTGTGATATTTATTGCCAAGTGAAAACTACTGGTATTACATATGAAAAAGAGAAGATCAATGGGAATGAGGGGATATGTTGATAGTTGTACCAAGACTCTTTTTGAAGTGATAACATTACTTAGAGAAGCCTACATGTATGAAACTAAGAAGGAAACCTATTTGATTAAACTTGAGTAAACAAGGAGGAAGGGGTAAACAAGTATAAAGGATACTTGTGACAAGGAGATAAGAGCAAGAATTTTTAGTATTGGAAATTGTGGCCCCATCTAAAAGTTTCAAGCTATCATGAGCAGGAGTTCACACAAAAGAACTATTAAAAGTCAGGACATTGAAAGAGAGAAAGATGGATGCTCAATTATGTCATATGCATGGACTCGTAAGAAAACAAGAACCTTGATCAATTTCTTAGTGAGCTGTCAATCTAGTCATATTTTTGTGAAAAGTGTTGATGCATCTTCTTATGTGAAGACTAGAGAAATTGAGTTGTGAGAAAATTTTGTTCAGGAGGTTAGAGAGAACAATGTTTTTAAGTGGAAAGCAATAATGGAAGTAATTATCTATTTGTTAGTGAGAAACTAAGAATCATTCCCTCATAATTTTATTTTAATTTTTTTCCTAATTAATACTTGTTTTTGTTTACTTATTTTAATTTATGAAAATTGGTCTTAGGTAAGTTGTTTCAACTTTCAAGTCATAAACACAACATTTGTTGTGAATCACTTGTGTTGTACATTGTATTGATTTTTGAGATACAAGACAATGGAAAGATGTTAGGATCAAGAAGACTATACATTAAGCGATAATTTTGTAGGCTTCATTTACAACTTGTATAACTTGGGCATAAGGCGTAACTCAATTCAAAATAAACTTACAAAGTGAGGATTCTCCAAGCCGTGTAAGGGTTGCATTCATATGGCAACATGCCATGGGAGAAATCATGGAGGTATGTGCAACATTAGATGACCCCAATCTTCCGAGGTTTCCCATGACAAGGAGCTGCTCCTACTAGTGCAGTCTTCAGTCTTGTAAGCGACAACATATTAACACCATAAATAACAATGCTACAAAAACAAACTTAAAAGAGGAAAGTAAATAAGTATTTATTTGAGATACAAATTGATGTTTATTTAGCCTAATAATTTCAGAGATATTTTACTACAATAGCATCAATGATTGCAACAAACTAATATTGTGCAAGTCGGTGTTTATGAATTTGCATTTTTTGCCAGGTCTGCCAACTATGCATCTTTGGTGACAGCTCAGCTTGTTGTGTTGACATCACACATGGTATTGTTTTTGCTATTTATGTGCTTGAATTTCCTTGTTACCTTTTTTAATTTCATTAAAGTCTTTTGTGCTTTTAATACTGAGCCTCTTTGCCTGCATGATGAAGGCCGGGCTGGGACTTCCTGATAATGATGCTTGGTACATGATTGAAACAATTGCAGAGAGGAACAGCATTGGATCCAAGCAATTTGTAAGTTGATGTTATTTGGGTGTTTGGAACAGTCCAAGTGATGAAAAATACAAGACACTATAATTTTGGATATGTTAAAGTGATTTAGGGAGTAGAGACAGATAACAGGCCTCAGGAAATTTTAAATCCTTTTATCTTAAAAGTGAGACATTAATGCTACAGGTTGAGACCATAGAAAAACTTTATGAACTAAACTATATTAAATTACATTGACTTATTTTGAGGCATACAGAATAGATGGAAGCAACCCCGTTTGCTTTCATATTATACAAAAACCGCCCTTGTGATTGTTTTTATGTGGGTTGAGTGTTTTTGATGTTACTCATGGGAGATTAGTGTTATATGAAAAAAACCAATAACCTTGTTTGTTATATATTTGATAAGGTAGACTTGCACAAAGAAATCGTGCTCCCCTTCCCCAGTTTGAGTGAATTCTTTTCCTTTTTGTTATTTAAATGTTCGTGTTCCTGAAAGAATGTGACTATTTTTGGCCAATTTTCTATGAATTGTATATTGTCTTTCATTGGTTAACATGAAGAGCACTTTCCTAGGGCATAAAAAGAAGCCTAATACTATGTTTTCGGTTTTAATATTAGTGTGTTTAGCATTTTTATAATGTAAATGTTAGAAGTCACCAAAAAAAATGAAAGAGGTTAACTGTGGAAGTATGGGACTTTGTAGTCCTATTTGTCATCATGATTGAATGAGTATTTTGGTACATAAGGCATTTGATTGAAGATGCAAGTTTGAAGTGTGTTGGATAGGTAATGTAGAACTAATAAAGAGGTACTAATGGAATTGATGCTAAATTTCAATAAAGACTTTAAAGGACAAAGGAAAAAGTGGTAGGAAAACAATATCAGCAAGTTTGATTACTGTGGATTCTAAGAAGGCTAAATTTCAAATAATACATCATCTGGGCCTTTCGCATGAGCAAATAAAATGCTAAGGAAAGAAACCGTAGTATGTGTTAGTTATTTCTCTTTTCTATTTGTTGTCATTTGTAACTGGTTTTTCAGTTTTCAGTTACAACTAACTATTAATAATATGAAGTCTACAAGTAACTGCGGTTTATCTCATTAATAAATTACTGTCTGCATCCTTGATTTTTTTTGTACCATATACACAACTTTTTCAAACTTCACCTGATTTTGGGTTTCTCAAGGCTTTTGAATTTTGCATGGTCTCCATTACTTTGACCATACAATTCTCACAAGCTGGATTTTCGTTCTCAAGAATGTACCTTTCTTAGATAATCAACATCTCACAAGGGCTATAAGTGTTTGTCTCCTTCTAGCAGATTATAGTATACATATCTTAAAGATGTTCTTTTCAATGAAACTAGGTTTTCATATCCTGAACTCTTCTCACTTATTTTACAATCACCTACTTCTTCACCAATCATTTCATCTAATGTCTTTATCTTCTACCTGCACCTTTATCTACAGAACCTTTGTAACTACCTACTTTTACTGCACCTTTATCTACTGAACCTTTGTCACCACCTACATCTCCTGCATACTCTTCATTAGCTTCTCCTTCCCCATCTAATTCGCAAATGTTTCTCATGCTAAAAGTTCTCCACCTTCTCAATCTCCCAATACCCACCCTAAGCAAACCAGACCAAAATCTAGTGTGTGCCCTTCAATATCTCACTATTACTCAATCGGAAATATCTTTCACTGTTAACTAAGTCTGTCAATTTATGTCATCTCCTCTTGAATCTCATTGGACTGCTGTTAAAGGAATGCTTTGACAGGCAAAAGGAACTCTTTACTATGGTATACAAATTATTCTAACTGTTGCTAGTCAAACTGTAATGATTAAAGCTTTTTGTGATGGAGATTGGGCTGCTAGCAGATGATCATCAATCTACCTCTGGAGCTGCAATATTTCTTGGTATTACTTTGGTTTCATGGTCGTTTCACATAAGCAACAGTTGTAGCTAGATTCTGTAGAGAAGCAGAGCCTTGCCTTTGCCACCACTGAACTTCTTTGGATTCAAACACTACTTAGTGGACCTGCTATCCCTCATTGTGTTTCAGTTGTTTATTATGAAAATATTAGTGCTGATAATCTTTCTCACAATCCCATTCTACAGACAAAGCACATTGAACTTGATATTTTCTTTGTTGGAGAGAGAGTGCTCGCCAAGCAACCAATTGTTAAACATATTCCTGGACATGATCAGTGGGCGAATATTCTTACTAAACCTCTATCTCCTACAATATTTATTTTTCTCGGTTCCAAGCTCATAGAGGTTGATCTACAAGTTGTATCTCAACCACCTTGAGCTTGTGGCAGATGTTAGAGATATTTCTCTTTTCTGTTTGTTTTCAATTTATAAATAATTTTTGTGTTCAGTTACAACTAAGTATTTATAATTCTCTGATCTATAAACAGGTTTCTGTAACAGAGAGTTACTAACTCTTCTGTATGTTCATATATTCATTTTCAGTATCAATATATTTTCTTTCAATAGTAGAGTCCCAAATTTCCAATTCAAAATAGTAATAAAGGCTTCTAATAATCAAAAGTACTATACCCAAACTACATCTATTTATTCCATTATTGCCTCCTTTCATCCCATACTATTTTCCTTGCAGTAATTCATCCAGAATGCTACATTTTGTTATTGTATAGCCAGAATTAATGCTCAGTGGTCACTACTATAACAATCAAACGAGTTTTCTTTCTCTTGTGAATGTTTCTTCTTTATGTATTATTTTATATATTTGTCTAGATTTTAGGTCGCTCACAATGAATTATTCCTTATGTGATTGATTCAGATAAAAATCAGAGGGTTCTTATCTCATATCCAGCAATTACGTAATGGATACTGGGGAATCTCCTCAGTAAAGGCACAGTCTGTGTTATCACATGCAATGCCATCCCCACATTCTAAAGACGCCAAAGATGAGAACCAACAACCCACTGAGGCAACAGGTGTTGGTAGAAGCTGGGTGCAGAGTATGTTTACAAGAAATACAACAACTAGATCCAGCTCATTTAGTCATGTTCGTAGATGGACGTCGGATGGAGGCACAGGTACTTAGTTTTTGAACGAACTGCCACTATCATTACATTTTAATTCTTGAATAAACTGTCAAAATCACTTTGCTTGACTACTTAATAGTTCTAGCTACAAATGATAATGGGACTCCTCGCAAACAAGATCTGTTAAGTGGTGGCCAGAAAAAGCTTCAAACCAATGTTCGCACACTTAGGGGTCATAATGGTGCCATTACTGCTCTCCATTGTGTTACAAAAAGAGAAGTGTGGGATTTGGTGGGTGACCGTGAAGATGCTGGTTTCTTTATTAGTGGAAGCACAGATTGCTCAGTAAGTCTCAATATTTATGATGTAGAAATATGGAATTACCTGGTGAAAAAATGTTTCATTGCCTTCTGAATGAAAGAGTTGACATACTGGGCATGTGCAAACTTCAGGTTAAGATCTGGGATCCTAGTCTTCGTGGGTCTGAACTCAGGGCAACTTTAAAAGGGCATACTAGGTTCTCTCTCACTTGTTAAATTTTCTGTTTTTTTTTTTTGTTAACTTCTTTTGAAGTAGTAATGATGTGCGACCTTGCTTCTGTCTTTAAATGTAGAACTGTACGGGCCATAAGCTCAGATAGGGGGAAGGTGGTGTCAGGATCTGATGATCACTCTGTTTTGGTGTGGGATAAGCAAACAACTCAACTACTAGAAGAGCTTAAAGGCCATGATGGACCGGTATTTCTAATTAAAATTATTTTAGTTCGTTCTACCATAAAAACAATATATGTGATGTAAATTATTTATAGATATACAAAATGGAGAATTGAAACTTAATTCAGACAGTCAACCTATCATGTAGGTCAGCTGTGTGCGCACGCTCTCAGGGGAACGGGTGCTAACTGCATCTCATGATGGCACTGTGAAGATGTGGGATGTGAGAACTGATAGATGTGTTGCAACTGTTGGCCGTTGCTCTAGTGCTGTTCTGTGCATGGAATATGATGACAATGTGGGAGTGTTGGCTGCTGGTGGAAGAGACGTGTATGTTAGAAAAAATAATGTTGGAGACCAAGATTTCCTTGTGCAATTCAGTTATTTGTCATACATTATTTATCCAATGCTTGACCTGCTGCTTCCACTGCAGGGTTGCTAACATATGGGACATCCGAGCTAGTAGGCAGATGCATAAACTTTCAGGACACACACAATGGATACGGTAGACAAGAAAAACACACATTCCTACTCTTCTACTACTGTATGTTTTTACAAACTAAACAAATTCATGATCTTATACAAAAAAAATTGCAGGTCTGTAAGAATGGTTGGTGATACTGTGATTACCGGTAGTGATGATTGGACCGCAAGAATATGGTCTGTTTCCCGAGGAACCTGTGATGCTGTCCTAGCTTGCCATGCAGGGCCAATATTATGTGTTGAATATTCCTCTTTAGACAGAGGAATAATTACAGGTGCGTCTTCCCCAATTTTGTTTTGAGCTTTTATCTAGGAGTTCTTACTAAAATGTTAAATTTCATTTCAGGGTCCACTGATGGCCTGCTACGTTTTTGGGAAAATGATGACGGTATGGCAGTCCCTTCATTGTTACTTGTATTTGCAGTCTTGACATTTAACCTCTGTTTGATCTGGGTAAATACAAACTATTTAAGGTTGCAATTGCCCAAGAAGCAACATATCAGAGTTTTCCTTGGTGTAGCTTACTCTGCAATTTTTTCATTAAACTAAATATCTCATTGTTTAATACTACCATTGTATTTCTGCTCCGTGTATATGGTTGTCTGAATCTTAGCACAAATTAAAGCAAATCGTTTTTATAACAAATGCATAAGAAGCCTATCCTATTTCGTATGGTAGAATGTTTCAGAGTTGGTGTCATGCCATGCTAATCTTCTCTGCAAAGTCAAATGGCATTTGAGATCTCCTGCTAACATACTAATTGGCTGTACAGGAGGCATACGGTGTGCAAAAAATGTAACAATTCACAATGCTGCCATATTATCTGTCAATGCCGGGGAGCACTGGTTAGGCATTGGAGCAGCTGATAATTCTTTGTCGCTCTTTCATCGGCCCCAAGAAAGACTGGGTGGCTTTTCTGGTGCTGGGTCCAAGATGGCTGGTTGGCAGCTTTACAGAACACCTCAGAAAACAGTTGCTATGGTATAATGTTTATTACCTCTTTTGTTCATATAATTACAAGCATATATGTATATATATTGTTGTTTCATGAACCCAAAATACTAATTGTTCAAGCTTAAGTTGTATTTTATTTGGTGATGAATTTCAAGATAATTGTTCCAAAATTGCGTGGCTTGTACACAAATTTCCTTCATGGAACTTCTATCAGTATCATTACTACCGTTCCTGATATTTTTTGGGGGTGTTATTAATCTGAGACAAATAATTAGTTTTGGAGAAACTTGCCTAAGGATGCTAGTTTTTTTCTTCAATGTCTTTCAATTACTTAATAAGTGTCTTTCAATTTAATGTCTTTCAAACTACACAGCACTGAAATTAAAAAATTAAATGTCTTTCAATTTCTTTTGGCTAAATTTCAAAATATATTATTCTTTTCTTTATGAAACTTTGCCATGTAGTGACAACTCTTTTCACTCTTAAATTATTGCTTACTGAAAATTATTTCTGATTATTTTAATTGGCATCGGTTACTTGATAAGTGTTTTTGCATCTGTGGCTGGATAATGTTATTGTATGCTTGTTGTTATCTTCATTTGTTAGTGGTTGCTTTCCTGGGTTGATTTTGGTCGATTTATGCATCCAGGTGAGATGTGTTGCTTCAGACTTAGAAAGGAAAAGGATATGCAGCGGCGGTCGCAATGGGCTTCTAAGGCTGTGGGATGCAACCATTAATATTTGAGCTTCTTCGATTAGTGCATCTTCACGTTTTGTAAATTGTAATAATTTTATAGGTAAAAAAACGAGGTACTTTATGAAGAGGGGGTTCCCTCCAACATTTTGTTTATTTCCCTTATAGTAAATATAATATGCAAGATATGCCTGATAGTCCAAGTTGCCAAAACTTGTAATTTTGTGGTTTAATGGTTGCTGTACCCGTAATTTACATACTGCAACGAACAACAAATTTTGCAATGAATGTTATGTTTGCTTCTACATAACAACAGTCTCGGTAAGCTTGATTAATCGGAAATATGGTACAAACATCTCAGGCTTCCATGTTCATGACTTTCATTGGTTCTGATCACATGTCTCCTTAGATATTTTTAAAATTTAAATTTAGCTTGATTCAACCCTAAGGAATTATATGAACTGAACTTTATCTTTTATTTATATACTTTTTTACATCATTTTCATGTGTAGTGATTTGGGCATGACTCGTGTCGTAGATAATACACAGACATCACCGGATGCGTGTTAATGTTGTCTGGTTTCGCATTCTCCCTGAAACCACTGTGGGTGATTCTTTGTGCACCCTCGTAATTTCCTTCATTCCTTCGCTACCTTTTATAAATATAAACATTTTCATTTTATTCTTTTGGTTTATGAAAAGAAAAAAAAATATTTTTAGTTTGTATAATTTGAAAACTTTTTATACTTTCGATATATGTAATTTGAAAAAAAAATTATGGACAAATTTCCGTAAAATCTAAAAGTCATTTTTCATTAAAAAAAAACCAAACGAATTATACAATAAATCGTTTTTTTCATAAAAAAAAAAAGAAGCTTTTTTAACAAATTAATTCATTTTTATCAAAGTATTTTTTTTTAAATTATAACAATCCGAAATACTTGTTTCTGAATTAATCTATGATAAACACATAGATAAAGGTAACAGCGACGGAAGGGGGCGGCGGTGTGATGGCAAGGGGTGACGGCAGCAAAAAGAGCAGTTTTATGTTTTAATTATCTAATGAAGTGCACATGGAAACTATGAGGTGCAGAAAGAAAATATCACTGATATGTTGTTGTAAAAGGTTGTTTCAATAAATATGAAGTAAAGAATTGTTATTCAACAAAAACTATTTAGTGTTTAAATTATTTTCATTGATGTAATTTTATCTGATTAAAATGGAATTCTTAGTATAATTATCATATGTTTATATAATATACTCTACTAATTTTGTTGAAATAAAATTTGACATATACTATCAATAAAGTAATACTAATATATAGTAAATCATATAATTAGCACAGGCTAACAATGTCTATTTTTTTATTTTTGTTAAACAAAAGTTATGCTGATAATGACAATATATTTTAGTGCTTGACGATTTTTGTGTATTACTAAATAATTTGTGTTGGTTGTGATATTCATTAATGAGTGATAGTAGAGGATGCTACCCTCTCATGACCAAATTTGTGAGTTTATGGATCCCATCCAAATATTTTATCTGTAATTAAAGGCAAAAGAAAGGCATCATTCTTGCTATTCTACAAAATTCTGCTTATAAAAACACTGCAAATAGAAGTGTACTTTAACTTTTACCCAAAATAGATAAATGAGTCATATATACCAATCTGTTTTTTTAGGTTATATACATAAATCTACTATGACAGCAAAACAAATGCAGAAGAAAAAAACACATAATATAATAAAAAATAAACGCCGTTGCCGGGGATCGAACCCGGGTCACCCGCGTGACAGGCGGGAATACTTACCACTATACTACAACGACTTGTTGATTTCAAAGGTTTAATTATATTTTATATTTGTAATATATTATTTTAGTTTACTCTTTATTATTAATAGCAACTAAACACAAAACGCAAAAGAAAAAATAACATAAAAACGTAAAACGCCGTTGCCGGGGATCGAACCCGGGTCACCCGCGTGACAGGCGGGAATACTCACCACTATACTACAACGACTTGATGTTTCCAAAAGTTTAATAGTACATCATAAATTTAAATATCTAATTTTTCTAAGTTTTTATATATTTATGAAATCTATGGCTATAATAAAAAGACGTTTTTTCTTTAAAATTATTTTTGGTGTATATAATTTTTTTTTCTATTTTATTTTTATTATTCTGTTATTTTATAATTATAAGAGTAGTTTTCTATATTTAAAGATTTTTTTAGTTATTCTATCATTTTGTAATTAGTATAACAATAGTCAAGAGTAGTTTTCTAAATTTAAAATTTAAATAAAATAATTAAATCAGTTTTGTTGTTTTAAATCAAGTATATTGTTGGAGTAGTTGTGAGAACAATTTTCTAAATTTAAATAAAATATATATTTTATTCTCTGATACGTGTGCTTTGGAAAAATTATGGATTATTTGACAGTTTTATACTAACTTTCATTCCATTCTGTTTATAACATCATCAATCATCTATGAGAAATCATCTTTACAAAATCATAATTTTCCCTTTCACCCAAAACAAAAAGATTCATTCATATAGTATCTCGTTCATTTGGTATTTCTCAAATAGTTTTTTAAAGATCATATGAGTAACTTTAAAATTTATGAGCAAAATTACAGTTTGAGAGATGTCTTTGTTGAGAAACTAGACCTTTTGAGTGTCAAAGTAATCTATGAAAGAAATAGTATAAAGTTTCAAAGAAATAGTGGAAAGTTTTAGGAATACAAATTTGTCTCTTTTCAAACAGCCAAGGATGTTGAGGTTACTTTGAATTTTAAGAATGGTGATATGGATAATTTTGGTAATTTAATTTTATTTAATAACACTGCTCATATTATTATTTTTCTCATTCTATTATATCCCTTTTTTTAGTTAGAAACTAAAATTAAGTGAACTATACAAGCTTAGTAATTCAATTTTAACAAAAATATTGTTTTAATATTATTATGTTCTTTGTGTTAAAAAAAATCTTGCAATTTCTTATTGGTTTTGTACATTTCTCATTACAACCCAAGCCTTTTATTTTATTTTGTCTTATACTAAATTTATCATGACAAATGGAAAATGGACACGACACTCGTATAACACTTGTAGAACACGTATACGTGAAGTGTCCAATTTAAAAAATATTTGTTTGAATTTCTGACAATTATAGTACGGTTTTAACACAATTTAAAAAAAGAAAAATACATTAATTTTCTAAAAATTTAAATTTATTGTATAAATTTTTATTATGATTATAAAAATAAAAAACAAATCCTTTTTGAATCAGTCATGAAAAACATCTTTTTGCTTCAAAAAATAATCTGAAATATACTTGTGTGCACATAAATCTTTATTGTCAATTTATATAATTCATGTATATAGATTTGTGTTCTCATGTCCTACATCTTAGATATTATACGTATTTTCGTGTTTGTCGTGTTGGATCAGTATATATGTGTTATTGTCTGTGCTACATAAACACTAAGTATCATGCAAAAACAAATTCAAAAAGAAAAAGTGAGCAAGAAACCTTAATAATAAATTAATGAGATGAACGCACATTCAATTACATCACTCTACCATTGATAATAATTATATATTTATTTACCTGTGTATGAATTCACAATGCAGACACATAACAATTCTCAAAATCACTGTTTATTTATTTTAAATATTGACATATGTATACCTACACGTTATTGATAAATGTTAACCCAAATATGTTTATACAGATCTGTATTATCATAACCTAATTTATTTGTTATAAATATCATGGATTTATATCTTTCTTAGTTATAATCAACACTAAAAAATATTTATTTATTGTCATCTATATGAATTAAGATATATTTATTGTTATGAATATTATGAATAAAATGTTGATGTTAATATTTAACATATGTATTCTAGAATGTTGACATATTCTAGTGGAAACACATAATATATCAGTAGTTTTATATATTATTAAATATATTTTTATTTATAGAAAGATATATATATATATATATATATATATATATATATATATATATGAACACATGATGATCATACGATATAAATATTTAATATACGGTGTGCCCGCATTAGAATATATTAATGCCTGATTGTTAGTAGTATATATAGATAAACAGTGATATTTATATAAACATTAATCATATTTTGCTACCAAAAACAAGGTGTTAGTTTATATATTTTTATTTTTATTAAATAATACAATGCAAGTTATATATATTTAAAATAAATATATAAATAATAATATTATTTTATATAGGAATAGTTCTTTTACTTAATACGAATCTCACAAATACATAGGAATAAAAATAAAAGAACGTTTATCAGTAATAAAGCATATTTATCCATGCAAGAAAGAAAAACATTAGGAATAAAAAATAACTTTTCTAAAAAAGAAATTTTGCAAGTAATAAAATCTATTAAAAATCATAAACAACAAGTCGTTGTAGTATAGTGGTGAGTATTCCCGCCTGTCACGCGGGTGACCCGGGTTCGATCCCCGGCAACGGCGGCGTTTTGTTTTTTTTGTGTTATTCTTCTTTTGCGTTTTGTGTTTAATTGCTATTAGTAATAAAAACATAATAATAAAAAGTAAATTAAAATAATATCTAAATTATAATTGAACCTTTTTGAAATCAATAAGTCGTTGTAGTATAGTGGTAAGTATTCCCGCCTGTCACGCGGGTGACCTGGGTTCGATCCCCGGCAACGGCGTCGTTTTTGTTTTTATCCGTTTTATCTTTGATTTTCCCCCTATCTTTGCTGCTTCCTTCCTTCCCAACCCACCTTCCTCGATTCTTCTCTTTAGGGTTTATAATTTATGTTTGTGTTTCTTTGACGTTTGAAAAAGATGAACATTTGTGGTTGTTGGGTATCATCAATGAAAATCCCTTTTCACGGGTGGCGCTATTCAAGGCCCTTTTTCTCTCTATCTTCTTCCTCTCGCCATCGCATTATGAGCATTCAAAATTGTTCTTCTAATTCTTCTTCTTCTCCTGCTTCCATTTCGACGGAGTCCAAAGAGAAGAAGAAGGAAAATTCACCTTGGTTGATCGTTGGCCTCGGCAATCCTGGCAAAAAGTACGCTGCCACTCGCCATAATGTCTGTCAGTCACACTATTCATACCCTCTCCATCTTTTCATTTTCAAATTGATATTATTATAACCTGTTTTGGAGCTTTATATTTCAGGTGGGCTTTGAGATGGTTGATGCCATAGCTGAAGCCGAAGGGATATCTATGAGCTCTGTTTCCTTCAAAGCGTTGTTTGGGAAAGGTTAGATACGCCTTCACAAAACCCTGCCTCTAATATTTCTCTTTAATTAATTTGTTTTATCTTTTCATAGAGACAGTGGTCAGCATTAAAATTCAAAGTCTAGAATATTGGTAAATATATGCTTTCTTTTTAGCTCCTAGATATCACAAGAAGGAAGAATGCTCTTTTTTTTTCCTGCAATGCTTCTAACCAAGGAAGAGTCTTATCTCATTGTACAAAATTACGAGCATTTAAAGTTTATCTCGCAAGGTGGCAATTTTTTGGGAGCTGTCTTGCATGTACATAGCACAAGCTAAAATACGTGTACACTTTAACCTGTCTATAATCAGTTCTAGGGTCGGTTAGTCTATGCCACTATTTGGGATTGATAGCTATGATATATCTTGCCATACGTCTAACATGTATGTCTGAACTCTGAATTCCAAACTCACCTGTTTTAGCACCATTTTTATTCAGTTTATGATGAGAATTTTGTTTTTTAGCTAAGCCCCATTACATTGTGATTCAGGACTTTTGTTGGTGTGAAGTGCGAGAGAAGTTTCTTGCCAAACCTGAATCCATCAATATTTAATCACCCAATTAATGTGGTTGCCATGTTATGTTTTTGTTCGCATAAATAATCAAATATTGTAGACAGAAACTGGTTGGTTCCACATAATTTCAGAATGTTGGTGATAAAAGCAAATGGATCAAAATTTAAGTATTTGTATGTTCCTATTTGTGACAGAAGTTGTTTTCCGATTGCAGGTTTAATAGGTGACGTACCAGTCATACTTGCAAAACCTCAGACTTTTATGAATTTAAGCGGTGAATCTGTATGTCTGCTATCTCGATATAATGTTCAAATGTTTTAAAGCAATGGCATTTTGTTTTGTCTATGCTATGTGATAAGTCATGTTCATTCTTATGACATCAATTCTTTCTTTTAATTTAAAGGTCTGTATCTTAAGGTTAAATTTATACTAATCTTATACATTGTATTATAGTCATGTTGTATCCTATGTTTTTTTTTTAATTTTCCTTGTCTGCATATCCATGTGCTTGTCATAACATATCTGTATTCCAAGTTGGACCTTCACTTCCTAAGAATTCACTGTAATAAATATTATATTTTGATTATTATTGTCTGGTGTTTCAATCTATTTTGAAGGTTGGGGCCATAGTTTCATACTACAAGATTCCACTGAAGCAAGTACTTGTGGTATAATATCTATGCTATGACTACTTTGTTCTTTTTTATTTTTGAAGCAATATAGCAAAATTAGAAGGATGGTCTGCTTGAGTAATATATTAATAATTTTCTTTTTCAGATCTTTGATGACTTGGATTTACCTTTTGCTAAATTGCGGCTTCTACCAAAGGGTGGACATGGAGGCCACAATGGGTAATTATATTTTTCTTTACATGCACACTCTTTTTGCTATGGAACAGCATGTATGCCTGCTTTGGCACCTTTGAATCTATAAATGATCATGTCCATTCTTGTTGTGAATAGCAAGTTCAGGATTCTTCATATTTCTGAAAGTTGAAATGTTATATTTGTCTTCCTTTAGTCACACCCACAAGGTCAGGGAAATGCTCAGCTTGAAGAATACTTTGCTATACAATCATCTTTTTACATGCTCAACTAGATCAAGGCAAAATATTAGGTTGTGTGGGATGCTAGACTTGCATGCCTTGTTATGGAAAGGAACTATTTATTTTCATTGGATGTGGTTAAATTTTCTGCTGTCTGTCTAATGATCAAGATAATATCCTCGCTCACTCTTGGGGCAAAGGGTGTTTGAGATGCTGACTTGCTGTGCTGTACTACCAAGACTATGAATGGCAGGCACACAGTCACAGAGAACTAGAAAAATTACTATTGTAAAAAAGTAAACAACTCCCTTTCTCTGCTGAAATTATACGTTGTAGGGATAAATCAGCTTCCTTGTCTCTGCATCAAATAATTGATTTGTGTGGTTTTGTACCGTGCAAGTTTAAGAAACTCACAATAAATTTTGGAAGAGGGCGGAAAGAAGGTTGCCATATTCTGAGGGCAAGGCATGCCGAAAGCCTAACTATTTTTATTATGATAATTTATACTGGGTGATATAACAATAACCATTTACCTTGTTTCTTTCAAATTGAAAGAGAATGAAGTGTCACTGTTTTCATTTTCCTTGTTTTTTGGCAGGATGAAGAGTGTTATTAATCATTTCAAAGGGAATACTGGTTTTCCTCGTTTAAGAATTGGTAACTTCATACCATTTCAATAATTTATAATAAATCTCTATTACAGTAATTTATAATACCATGCCATTTTGTTGCTGATTAGGCATTGGACGACCTCCCGGTAAAATGGATCCTGTAGGATTTGTTCTTCGCACGTTCACTAAACAGGAAAGAGAAGAGGTATGTATTTTTTTTGTTCTCTTTTTGAAGCCTGAACTGCAACTTTGCAACACATGGAAGTTCTAAATGTTCATCAAATTATCTTTCAGTTAAATTTTACATTACAAGATGGAATAGAAGCTCTGCGGATTCTTTTGCTTGAGGGATTTGATAGAAGTGCAACATTTGTTAATAGTTCCAAAAAGATGGAGCAAACAGGTTGAGAAACAGCTTACTTAGAATATCCTTTTGACAAGTACAAACAGGATCGTATAGCAAGGAGATACATACCACTTCAAAAGAGTAAATTCGTTCAAGGCACTGTTTTTTATTCGACAGAGTTATGTTTGAGCAATTATTCATCCATTTTTTCAGAAGCATTTTCTGCCCAATGAATTCGAATCTGTAACTTGGAATCTTCAGGTACTAGTATGTTTAGATACTATTCTGTTGTATTTTATTAATTTTAAACTCTAAATCCTAAAGCTTTCCAACACAAATGCATAACATCATCTGTTTGTAAGAGATCCCATCTTTAGCTATTGATTGTCTGGTCAAGAAGCTGTATTTCTTAATCAAAGTTATTGTGTATAATCTCCACCTTACATACTATTTGATATTATATGAAATTTATTATTGAATGAAAATAAAATTCTAATTAAACTAAATTAAATACGTTTGATATTATTTGTGTCTCGAAATTAAATCAATTTAGTCTTGTAGAACTAGGATAAATTTATCTTTGAAAATTGAAATTATAATTTCAAATTTAAATTACTATCCAACTATAAATTTTATTTTTTTTGTAGATGGATATTTTGATTGATGATTAGATTTATAGTTGTGCAAAATTAATCAATACCAGAAAATGAATTAAATAAATTTAATTCAAACTTGTAGCAGTTTAATTTTGTATAGTAATTTTAACTATATTACAAAATGGGTAAATCATAACCTAAATTTTATCATAGCCATCATATCATAAACTTCTTGAAAAAAAAAGGATTGAATGCTGTGTTTTTGTTACGAGTTAAATTGGTTTGTGTTTAATTTTTACAAGATTTCACTCATTTAATTCCTTCTAAAAAATTGACTTTAATTTACAAGAAAAGCCAAATTAATTTAATCTTTTTTCACAAGTATTTATGTAAAAATGATCTGAACGAGATATTTTCAATTTTAATTTCAAAAGACAGAAAGTATATCATATTTCATGTTAAATGTTAAGAAAATTGTTAAAAGAATAAATGTTGTTTCTTTCTGTACCTTAACAAATTTCTTCCTGCACCTCCATCACTTTCAAAGAAGACGGTTTTAGCCCCCTCTTAAAAATGATTGTCGGATTATTTTTTCCAAAATAATTTTGGAACACATTTTATTAATTCTGAATTTATTAATCTAAAAATAAATAAAAAATATTCTAACAAAGACATTCCTGAATGATTTTTTTTTCTTCTAAATTTTCTATTTTAGAAACACTCTTACGGAACTCCTATTCTAAAAATACTTTTTCTTTATGGAATTCTTATTCTGTGAAAGGATAATTTCGGCATTTTAAAAAAGAAAGAAATGTGTAGGGGTGCAGTAAGAAACTCCCAAGAATAAAATAGTTTTTTACACCACGTCACTGCATTAAACAGTTAGAAGGCTGTGAATAAGAACTTTTTAAAATATATTTAATTAAAGAGAGAGAAAGAAAGAAAAAATAAACAGTGGGATGAGATAACGAATTGTGGCGCTAAACTACAGGTGAGTTTCGTTGTTCATTCAATTTCAAGGCAGAGGAGAGAGAGAGAGAGAGAGTAATGGCCTTTTCTGCATCTTCGTCGTGGCTCGTACTCTCAGCCACCAACGCCAAACACAACCCCTTCTTCTCTGTCCCCAGCTGCATCAAATTCAATGCTCCCATCGCTTCGCAAATCCAATGGCATTCAGATTCATATACCCACAGAAACCTCCGTCCCCTTCCCCAAATCAAACGCCATTGGGTGGAAGCATCTGATCAATCTTTGGAGTCTCCGGAAACATTCAGCGTGGCCTCTTACAACATACTGGGGGATCGAAACGCTTCTCAACACTCCGATTTATACGTAAACGTTCCTTCTCGTTACATCAAATGGGATCGTCGCAAGAGGGTTATTTCCGATGAGCTTCTTGGATGGGACCCTGATATTATCTGCTTACAAGTAACCAACTTTTCACCTTCCATTTTGTTTCATATATTTGATAAGCTAAAAAAAGGCACTTATACTTTCAGTTTAAGACATTAAGTTTAAGAAGTTTCGTTTTGGTCATGTGTTTTTTTGTTAGATCAAAGTGGTTTCTGGTCCATTTACAACACTAAATTGGTCAATCTGGTATTACATGACAAACTGAGAGATGGCTCGTCGTATATCTGTTATGTCAGTCAAAATTAATATTGTCATTGCAGATAATCGATTGAAGAATCAATTTGGTCTATATTTTAGGGGACCAAGTAATAAAATTTCAACTTAGGAAACCTATCTGAAACAAAAAAATTGTTGAGAGACAAAATGTGTATTTAAACGTACTTACTGATGTTTGTTAGACTTGATTTTTTTATACCAACTTGAAACATTCGAAATTGTATTGTCAGGAGGTGGACAAGTATTTGGAAGTCTCAGACATTATGGTTAAAGCAGGATATGCTGGATCTTATCAGGTATATTTTCATTTCCTTTCAGAATTCTGATTTCTACTCTGGTTTTGACTGACTAGCTTCTTGATCAAATTTGGTTCAGTCAAAATAAAATAAAGATTAGTTCATTCGAGTTGCACCATTCATCATTAATCATTAAACATGCTGAAGTCTCTATACTACTGTGAAATTTGTCATTATCCTGTGCATTGTAGTACTGCACAAACATTTATTGAGAATCTAATGAATTGTTTGCATGGCGCTGTAGAGACGCACTGGAGATTCAGTTGACGGATGTGCCATGTTTTGGAAAACTGATAAGTAATTAATCTAGTGACTACCCAATTGGGTTGAGATAAAAATTGATGGATCTAATCCATTGACTTGATTACTTTTTCATCATGTTTGTCAGGTTCCGGTTACTAGAAGGAGAGAATATTCAATTTAAGGACATTGGCCTTCGTGATAATGTTGCCCAACTGTCAGTTTTTGAGGTATCCGTTCTTTGATGTCGGCTCCTTTCTTTTAATGATATGACCACGGTTGGTCCTTCCTTTAGAGTATTTTGAAACTTTATTTTAGGTTCTTGTATTATACTAACATAAGACATGTATAATACACTTTAACATAATGACATATACCCATGAAATTAATTATTTTAGTTGAGTTTATTGAATTTTTTAAAAACTTTTACCATGTACTACTACATTTACCCTCTTTGTTAATGACTTTTAAAGTTCTTGTATCATTTTTCACTAATAAAAAATACTCATACTCATAAGAGACTTAAAGAAAAGAAATTTAATATTGTAAATTGTCTTGTAAAATACCGTCAATCTCTTCTAAAATATGCCTTATAAGGGAATATTATTTTTCATTGGAAAGAATATCTTGAGGCTCTTGTGTAGTCCATTAGAAATCCCATCAAACAATTGAATGGGTGAAACGTTTCTATCCAACAAGATGTTTACCTAGGACAATTGGAACATTATAGGACTGACAAAATGGATCGCTTAGTCTGGTCTGGCAAACTGAGTAAAAAATTGTGCTAATTTAACTCTTTATCGAGTTAATAGGCTACTTTGCCTCAATTTGAAAAAGAAAAAAAAGTAATTGTAAATTGAAAATGATAAATAAAAGTGAATTTTTAATTTTAAGTAACATAAATAAAAGTAAATTTAATTTTTAAATATAATGATTTGATATATAAATTTTAATCAAGGTATATATTTTAATAAAATAATATTTTTAAATTATAATTATTATTTTAAAATCTGAGTAGTTTGAGCCTACAAGTTAACTCAATCTAATTCCAGAAATTGCAAGAACAGATTAAGCTTAAATTGGTTTGCTATAAATTAAGTCACTATTTTCTCAATTTAATTCATTTTATGGACTATTTAAATCTATTCATTGGGGGCTGACCTATTTTGCTAGTTTAGATCAGTAGAATGGGGGATGTCTCTAGGGTCTGGTCTCTTGATTATTTTGTTTTATGATTTTAAAAGTATTCGGCAGACTGTCCTGTAATAAACGTACTAGTCTTTACAAAAGTGAGTACCAGCTGGAATACTGACAAATATAAGGAGAAGGAAGAGTTAGTTTCAACCGTTAGAATATTAATCAGTTAGTCCATAAGTGAGTTAGTTAGATATAAATGAGGAAGAATGATAGGAGATTGTATTGATTCCGCAGGGAAAACACTTGAAGTTTTCTCTCTTATTCATTGTTCTTCTCCTTCACTCTATTCAAAAGAATTAATATTTCTTTTCTTTCTTATTTCAATTCCTAGTTCCCAACAATTAGACCTACCGGATCTGAAGGGGAGGGCCAGTGTTATTAGAGATAGAGGGGGTGTACATTGCGGATATATGAAGGTGAAATTGCCATTCTTTGCAGGGGATCCCATTGGGTGGATTGTAAGAGGCGAGAAATTCTTTGAGGTTCTAGAAATCTTCTCTTCTGATTCCTTGAAATTGGAATTCATCAGCATGGAGGGAGTGGCGATGCCTTGGTTCTATTCTTGGTGCTAAGAGAACCCATATTCAGATTGGGAATCATTTTCTACAACTTTAACCAAAAGATTCAGAGAGAGCTATGGTAGCCACACCTTTGAAGAATTGATGATCTTCAAGCAAGAAGAGTAAATTGAGATGGAAAACCACATCCAAGAAGTAGAGACATCAATCAAGAAATAAGGGATAACCATGGCAAAGGGCAAGATCAGCGTCCTAAATCTTGGTGAAATGACATAAAGCGATGAGAACTCCAAAATGACAATGTGGTGTGTGGTGACAGAATCTGTTCTCCGGCAAGAAAGACGAGTGACGAAGTCAATATAGAAAAGTTCTGCAAGGTGTAGAAGATGAAGTCAATATAGAAATTACAGGATTCATGTCTTAAAAATCATATTCGGGTAACTAAGAAACAAGAAAATGGAGGGAAAAGGTGATGTGGGAGTCACAATCAGGCCAAGGATAGACAGCAACTACAGTCAAAGTATGGGTATCAACTTCGAAGGAGATATGGATTTTTATCATACTGACCAAACTGTCATCGTTGGAACTGCAAACGTCAGAAGTTGGAGACAGTAACCACTGAATACAATTTACTTAGTGCCCACTCAAACAAACATTCACCACCACGGGAGGAAACAGAAGCTAGCTTACATATGGCGGTTAGTGGGTTGCTATCGGAGGAGCAATCATGGGTGGTGTTGACAGCAACGGTGCTCTCCCGAGGGGGATGAAAGCAGAAGGACAGAACGGACATTCTTTCATCATTTGGGTCTCATTTTAAACCTAAACGGCCATGCTCAAATTGAGGTTAGTCCGTTTGGAAAGACGTATAGTGCTTGGGCTGAAATAGTGTATTCAAGCAAGCCCGAAACTGAAAGGGGACATAATTGACACCCTATATGGCTGAGGAGATGTAGTGCTTACTGAACAAGAAATGCAGGCAGTTTAGACAGATGAATAAAAAGGGTGTTGATTCTCACCAAGTTTAGTCTGGTGAAACTTTCATTGGAAATCCAGGTCACAAGCCTACGGGGAAAAACACCACGGTGATCCACGAGCTTATTGGTACATTTGATTTTAGTTTCAACCAGTGAAGAAGAATTCTAGATTTTTTCTTTTGGGAGGACCTAGCTTCCACAATTTCAACCTTAATGACTAGGTTCATTTTTGGGAGGAAGAGGTAGTATCCTTAGGATATAAGGAGAAGGAGGAGTTAAGATAGTTAGACTATTAATGAGTTCGTTTGTTAGTTAGTTAGAGGGGTAAGTTAGATACAAATAGGGGTAGAAGGACAGATGAGAGGGAGATTTCTTGTCATTGTCAATTGAACATTGACTCTTTGCGAAGGACAAATCCTTTGGGCACCTTTGCTTTTTATAATATATTACCTTACTCAAGTTTTGAACACAAACAGCAGCTATCCTTTTTGCCTTAGTTTTATTATTGTAAATATTGTCATATTGCATGTCGTCATTTGTATTTCTAACTTCATCTTGTACAGGCAGATGTGTGAATCTTACTCAAGAAGACTGATAGTTGGTAACATCCATGTACTTTACAACCCAAACAAGGGAGAAGTTAAATTAGGTCAAGTAAGTGTTTTATTCACCCATTTCAAAGAAAATTTTAGTTAAATGTCTTTCCTCTATTATAGCTAACAATCTTTTGGAAATTAACATTTATGCCGAATTTTGTTTATTAAATTCAAAAAATATTCAAGAAGTCTGTATAATATGAGATATTTCTTGATACAATTGAATATGGTTTCAAGCATTAATTGCTCACATACTGTTTGCATGTGTTGTTTTTTATCACCTTTTCACAGTTCCTTCCTCTTTTTTATCAATTGACAATTCTCTTCTCAGTTTATCAATTTTTCATCTTGTAAAAAGCTACTAGCAGATCAGTTGAGATAACTACTAACTCCTAATTCAAAAGGGCTTATGTTATCTATAAGAAATAAGAAATACAGTCGACTAGGTATTTCACCTTATTTTTCAATAGTCAAGTCAGATTTGCTTTCCTTGAATTGGCTGATTGAAATTGAAATATTTAATATTGCAGATTCGTTTTCTCTCATCAAGAGCACAGTATCTCTCGGAAAAATGGGGTAATATCCCTGTTGTGCTAGCTGGTGATTTTAATAGTACTCCTCAGGTGCCATATTCCAGAAAATAGACAGTATTTTTCATTTAGTTTGTGTTCATTTTTTACATACTGAATTCTCTTCTTTTATTGTTCTTCCACAGAGTGGAATATACAAGTTTTTGTCATCATCTGAGGTATATCACATTCACCTTATATTGGTTTTTGATACTGGCATGATGATAAGATTTCATGCTGTGAATACAAGCAAGTAGTATTGTTGAAGACGCTCACTTGAAACTGGGTGTGATTTGCAATTGCAGCTTAATGTCAAGCTGTATGACAAAAAGGAATTATCTGGACAGAAACGGTGTCGTCCTGCTCAAGTTATATGGGAGAATAAAGAAACAGTTGGTCCAGTTGTCACCCAAGATAGGTACTTTTTCTTCTGGATGATTTTTAAGTGAAGCACTCATTGAAGAAAAATAGAATAAATTAATGAGGTAAAATTAATCAAATTTCTTGCATAAGTTAAAAATAACTTGTGCACCTCAACTTTTTCAAAAGCTTGCGACGGCTGAGCTTAAGGAGACTCAAAAGAAAGAAAATTCAGTGGTTGAAGGATTTTACACCTTTTAATGGCATAGTTGCTGCTTTCTATTTTTCTTTTCTAACAGCTTCCTCCTCTAGCTTCTCCATAAGTATTTTTGCCTTAGAAAAGTCTTAACAATAGAATTTTACCTTTGGAAAGCTACAATGCAGGTGTGCGTGATATAAGGTGACAGGGTATGCGTGTAATAGACCTGACTTTGAATACAATTTTAAGATGAGATAGTTTTGCATTCTCATCACTATCGCTTTTTTTTGTGTGTTCTACGTTAGTGTTTAGAAACTTTTCACCCTTTTCCATTTTTGGCCACTTTTTATTATTTTCTTGAGATAATTTCTATAGATGTTTTTAATACCTTTCATAAATATGAATTTAACACTGTTGCACGAGACATGCATTTTGGCAGATTTAGTGTGCTATAAATTAAACGTTATGATCTTTTTTCTCAGTAGAGTTTTATATTATTGACCAACAATACAATTGTGCTTTCACTTTCTCATCTGCTAATCGCAAAGAATGCGTGTTTTTTGAAATTTCTTGTGCTATTCAGTTTTATCTAAGTATGATGCTCTCAACCTACTGTTTCCAGCTTGTTAAAATGCTGGACAGATGAAGAGATAAAAATAGCAACCGGAGATTCTCAACGTCATTTGGCTGTGCATCCACTGAAGCTGAATAGTTCGTATGCCACAGTTAATGTACCTAATTATTCACTTGCAACCCATTGTTGTTATATATGATTTGGGTATTTTGATAATCCATCTTGTTTATACAACTACATTACAACCTTATTTTTCATATAATTTAATTATAAATTTATTTTTATTATATATATTTATATCTAAACTCTTCATATCAAAAGTTGTATATAACTCTGAGGATTGTCAAAACATCATCTCTTTCTACATTCAATCCCCCTAGCCCGTGCCAACAGAATAGTAAAGTTGTAAAGCTTTTCAGGGTTCAACAAGTACACGGGGATTCAATGGTGAACCCTTGGCAACTTCCTATCACTCAAAGTTTCTTGGCACTGTAGATTATTTATGGTAATCAAACCCTGCCAAATATTTTGGTTATTATGGTTATGGCCTTATTGATTGCAAATACTGAAGTATGAGATTGACTGCACTTGATGCAGGTACTCGGACGGTATTGTACCTACTAGAGTTCTTGATACTGTTTCAATAAGTGATCTCCTAAGGGAAGGTGGCCTCCCATGCAAGGTATTCCTGCTAGGTTTTCAATCTACTAAGTGATCAAGAATGCACTAGGTTTAACATTTAAGATGTTAAGGCTTTAACGTTGGTAATTCTCTATGGATTGGGAGAGTCTCACCATTTGTCCAAAAAAGGTTTCATTCATAGCATTACGATCGCGGTTTTATAGACCTTTTGAATTGAAATAGGTGTAATGGAAAACTTAGCACTTCTCCATCTTATCAAACTACATAGTCTACACTCTACAGTTCAATTCTTTTACACCTTGAATTCAAATGTTTAAACATAATTTTTCACCAGCTAACCAGTCTTTTCCTTGATTAATAGAAGGTGGGAAGTGACCATTTGGCCTTGGTTTCTGAATTTACTTTCTCAGTTACCAACAATGAAGCAGCACCAGCAGCTATAGTTGATATTGAAGAGCCTAACAATCAGCAGTCATAAGAAAATGGCTAAGCGTTACCGGTTTTTACTTTCCTTGTTTACTTATAGTTTACTTTGAATGATTTACTTACCTTAGCTCAAATTTGTTGAAATAGGTTGTAATTTTTCGTTTTAAGTTTCAATTTCTTGCAATAATTTTTTATCCTAAATCTTAAACCCTAAACTCCTAGATGTCTTCTTCTGAGTTAGTTAGAAGAGTTCTGTTTAGGTTGTTTTTTGAGCAAGTCTTGTTATGAAGGTTATGATTAAGTTTATGTATAAGGGTTGAATCATCCCTAAAGTGATTCATATTTATTTATTTTTTATTTATTTTTTTTTTTATTGTTGATAAAAAAAACAATAAAAATTTAAAATTTATAAATGCAACAAAAAATTTAATAGAAATTGAATTATTGGTAAAAGTGAACATAATCATTAAAACTTAAGAAAATGAAAATTAAGTATTAAAGTGTTTAATTTATACAATTAAATTATTTTAGTTACATATAACTTCAATATAATATATAATAACAAATATATTTAATTATCTCATTATTATATAACAAATAAAATCACGTAATATATATATCATAAGACAATGCATATGTAATTTTATTATATCTTTAATTTAGTAATTATAATTTTATATTACAATGAAGTTATAATCTAAATTCTGAAATCTTATAAATTAAGTTTAAATTATTGATTTTAATTATATAATTTAATATGTAAAAACAATTATTTTTCAATTAATAAATTATTTTTTTAATTAAGTAATAAAAAAATAATTATCCATTAAACATATTCACATAATCAAATATATTTTAAAATACATAAAAATATTTTTTAAATAAAATTTTACAAAATCTAAAACTTGATGCAAAACTTTTGATATTTAATTGATATGTTTTGGAATTTACAAAACGTATTATTAATGATATTGGAAATATATAAGGCAAAAGACTTTTCTACTTTCTGTTCTTTGATCAATTTATTTGGACAAATAATCATGTGTTTCACTAAAAAATAACGTGAAAAATATATGAAGACATTTGGGTATTTTACACTTGAGACTGATAAAAAAGCATAAAGATAATCTTGCACTTTATTAGAATTATTTCTCTTATATGAAAACTTATCATGTTACATTTTTCAATATTTATCTGTATCATTTTTTTCCAATGTTTATTCAATCTATTATTATGAAAAAAATTAACAATTAAATGCATAAATTATATCAAAAAATAATCTATTTTACAAATATTTGAGATTATATTATTTTAAAAAATGATTTTTTGACACAGTTATTTATGTAAAATAATAAAACATCAAATGGACGTTATTTAGGTGTCAAATTATTACTAGTCATTACTTTATTAGTATGAGCCATTATTATTAAGCAAAGGAGAAAGGCCCTGTCCTTAAGCCACGTGTAAGGACATGATGTATTGCATAGAAAAGTCGACGCTCTGATCGGACGGTGAGAACAGACGGAGACGAATCACTGAGTCGCAATCAGAGCGCCACGTGGAATCTGAGAGAGTGACTGTTGAATGCCCTCACCGACTTAACCCTGCTCTAAGTTTCCCTCGCAACGCAACCGAAGAAACGAATGGAATCGATCTCTCTCTCTGCATTTCCATGATTCTCAAATTCTGAACCTAACCATTCAGCATGCAACGTTTTGTTGACGACGTTCTCGCTGTTACTAAAGAGTAACAACCTTTCTCTTCTATCTCGCTCTCGCTGTTCCATTCCATTGTCATAACATTATGCTTAATTAAACTTATCGAACTAATCATTTTTTAATCTAAATGCTTTAATGTTAATTGTTGCTTTAGAGCATATTGGATTCTGTGCTGAAATCTATCTGATTTTTTTGTGAATTTAATTGCATGAGTGGCCAAATTTAAATTTTGGTGCAGGTCGGTGAAGACGATTACTTATGAGTCGTTGAACAATGTTGTGGGAGTGATCAATGGTGTCTCAGCTCTAGTGTTGGCACTGCTACCTGGGAAAGCTAATATACTTGAAGGTATTCAGGGTTGGGAGCTCAGGCCCACTTTTCGTGGACCACACTTTCCACGTTGGATGGAAAAGTAAGTTCCATTTTTCATTATGGTTTTGTGAAATATGTCTTTCTGAAATCTTGTTTCTATCATATCATATGAGAAATAGACGTGTTCGGTGTTTTTCATTTCATGTGTAATATACTTTTGTACTGCTCTTTGTTTTGAATATATTTTTTAAATTGTTTATAATTTGCATTGGATTACATTTGGGATGATCATTCACAATTGTATAAAGTGCCCTGTCTTTAATCTTGTACACGGTTCTTGACATTGTTTCCCTTGCTTTGCTTTTAGTGGCGCGTCCTCTTTCAATCAGTTTATTCATGAGCTTTCTGTGGATTCTGATGTATCAAGCCTAGAATATTCATCTGGAGAAGAAGAAGAAGATGATGAAGAAGAAGAAGACAGTGATGAATATGAAGAATATCCTCAATCTCCCTTATCTCAAAGTTCTAGAGCCTCCGAAGCTACTTTTACTGATTATGGTAGGCATCAGACGGATTGGATATTGGTTCCTATACAGTTCTTGCTGGGGCTTCCATTTCGTCTTTTCCAATTAGTTTATTCTGGGTTGTCAAAACCGCGGGCTATCTCTGTCTGTCAACACCATTCACAACAACATGCACCCAATAGAGTGCAAAGCCTCAAGGATCAAATTATTCATCGTGCCACTGATAGGAGACGTGGGGTCATAGAGGTTGAGCATCAACTTCTATCCTTATTACTTCATGTTGTTTTTTCTGACCGTATATTTATGCTTTAGCAGACGAATCTCGAGTATATAACTTTTGTGTTTCTCTTTTTTCTTTCTTGGTTTTCAATCAGGATCTTCATTTGGCCATGGAGATATTTATAGAAGCTGTTTTTGATGCTATTCACAAGTCTATACATATTCTCTTTTCCCCATCGGAAGCTTTTGGAACTTTATTCAAGTTGTTTTCATCTCATGAAAGACGCGTTTTAGTTGATAATGATGTCGTTGAGGATGCCACTGTTTCTTCAGCACCTGCAGACAGGAATACCAGTTTTCGTTCATCTCTGAACACAGATGCCCGAACATGTCAAGATGTAATAACAGAGCTAGGGTAAAGTAAAGACTTTCGTTTACACCAATCCTTTTTTGTTTCATGATCTTGCTGGTCCAATTAACGACTTGTACTTTTAATTCTCAAGGTATCCATATGAAGCTATTCATGTGATCACTCCCGATGGATATGTTCTTCTTCTAGAAAGAATTCCTAGGTAAATTAGACATTTTTTAGAGAAATGTATGGACCTCCGTAAGTGTAAATATCCACCCTCTTTGATTTTGAACTTACTGTGATATTTCCAATATTAAAATTAAATGCGCCCCATCTGGTTATCCAGTGAGAATCACTGCACAGTTGGAGACATCATGCATAATACTAATTGACTATTTGACATCTTTTGATCTCAAATTTTTTTTTGTATTGTTGTATGGAGTGAATTGAATCTCATATGCGTCTTTTTCTGGTAGTTATAATTCTTTTCAAAGCTGTGGTTCATTCCTGGCATAAATATAGTACTATTGGCATCAGGACTCAATCATGTGTAAAGCTAGAGGGTTTTGAAAGCTATAACAGAATTTTATCATTCAGAATATATATAATTATGACATATTTATATCAACAATATAAGAAATGACAATAGGGAGACTTGATTATTGTTATTGCTTTGTGTACAGTCTAATGTCTGTAATCTAACTTCACAGGCGATATGCACGTAAAGCTGTTTATCTTCAGCATGGAATCTTTGATTCATCAATGGGGTGAGTAGTGTTGCTGTCTCAATCTTTATTAGTTTGTGTTTAATTTATTGAGTATTTCTTTTCATGTGAATGTGAAGTAGAGACCTGTATGGTGGTTGGGTAAATTTGTGTTGCATCATATTTTTAAGTATACGGTCGACTGAATCCTTTATCCTTTATTAGTTGTAATCTTGGCATGACATATAGGACTGGTGAGCTTTTCTGTTTAGATTTTACCCTGCATCCTCTGTTCTGTACCTTATTCCCACCCTCTGAGTCTTGAATTTTTTTTTCTATTGTTTCAGTTGCTTGGATGCCAGAATGATCAGTAGTGGTAGTCTAATAAGTTAAAATTTTTTGGTTCAGTTGGGTATCTAACGGTGTTGTTGGCTCTCCCGCCTTTGCAGCCTTTGATCAAGGTTTGTTACATCAGTCAAGATAGTATGCGCTTCTCAAGAAAATATCTGTTTTTGAAGAGTTATTACATGTACGTTTGTTTATTACCAGGCTATGATGTATTTCTGGGAAATATTCGCGGTTTGGTTTCTAGGGAACATGTCAAAAAGAATATCTCCTCTCGTGAGTAAGTGCTCAAAGCAAAACCTTTTCATTTGTCTTGTGTTGTCTTATACAAAGTAGTTTATATTTAACGTACTCTTCATTCCTGTGACATCGATGTAGTGCAGATATTGGAAGTACTCCATCAATGAATATGGGACGGAGGATATTCCTGCTTTGATCGAGAAAATCCATCAAGTAAAAACTGCTGAATTGAGGCTTAGTAAGCTCGATAGTGAGCAGGAAAGTAATGATGATCAGCTTTACAAGCTCTGTGCAATTTGTCATAGTTTGGGAGGAGCTTCTATATTAATATATGTTGTTACGCGTAGGTTACAATCAAAGCCCCATAGACTTTCAAGATTGGTTTTGTTATCACCTGCTGGTTTTCATCATGACTCAAACCTGGTCTTGTCTGTGATGGAGCATGTATTGTTTTTACTGGGCCCTATTTTGTCTCGTATTTTCCCAGCCTTCTACATTCCAACCAGGTTTTTCCGTATGCTGGTTAACAAGTTAGCTAGGGACCTGCAAAACCTACCTGCAGTTGGAGGATTGGTTCAAACTTTAGTAGGTTATGTTACTGGCGGGGACAGCTCAAATTGGGTTGGGGTTTTAGGATTACCACATTACAACATGAATGATATGCCAGGAGTATCGTTTGGTGTTGCTCTCCATCTTGCACAGATAAAGCGTACTAGAAGATTTATAATGTTTGATTATGGCAGTGCATATAATATGAAAATATATGGTTCCCCTGAGCCTTTGGACTTGGGTGAACACTATGGACTCATCGACATTCCTGTTGATCTGGTTGCTGGTCAGAGAGACACGGTAATACGATCTTCAATGGTAAAGAGACACTATAAATTGATGAAGGATGCTGGTGTGGATGTCTCATATAATGAGTTTGAATATGCGCATTTGGATTTTACCTTCTCTCACCGTGAAGAGCTTTTGTCATATGTTATGTCACGTTTGCTGCTGGTGGAGCCCAATTCAAAGGATCATCAAGTAAATCAAAGGCCTCCAAGATCGAGGAGGAAAGGACAGGCTTTAGTAAGTGGGTAAAGGTATATCTATACATATTATTTCCTACTCATGAGTTTTGCTGTGTATAGCACTGTCAGATGGAGCTGTATAATACCTGTCTGGTCTCTTTTTTATCTCCTCCATTAAATCTTATCTCTCTTTTTTATTCGGTGTTTTGTTTATGTTTTGGAGAAGACCTTAAAAAACAATGTTGGAATACATTGTAGAATAGTCTCAACTCTCTGACTCTATGGAACCGTCGCGTCAGAGAAAAAAGATAGTTGTTGTATGTTGGTAGTTAACCTGATGGTTGTGGAAATTTATGCGACTGGGTTATGTGCATTCATATTATCATAGCTTCGGAATGTATTTTTTCAATTAATACATTTGATTGAATGAAAACTGAAGGTAAATTTTATATTATACAAGAACAAATTATATTGATAACTACCAATTTTATATGATAAAATAATTTTATCAAACCAACTGTTTGATTATATATCCATTTTAAGTTTTATTAAAATTAAACAAATTGATCCAATAATTTGTATATTGCATTTATTTATATATGAATGGGATATTGAATTATTTTTTAAATAAATTTTCGTCTATAACGATAAATTTTTAAAAAAAATCAATTAAAAGATATTTTATAGTAATATAATTTTTTTTTTCATATAGACTTAAATCAATTTTCCATAATTTTGTCACATAAATTTCAATTAATATAATACAGAATACTTAGATTAATGTTAGGTGACTGAACCGTGAAAATAGATAAATTAACGAGGATGTGGTTTTCATTTATTTTAATAATAAACATTCACTTTAGTTCTCAAAAAATATTTAATTAACTGCAAATTAGATTCCTGAATTTCTTAAAATTTAAAGGTAAAAATCCTAGGATGAAACTTACCCTTTAGTACTATTAGAATCGTCATTAAAGTCACTTTTGGTCCTATTGGAATCGTCATTAAAGTCAATGTTGCACTTATGTAAACATACTTCCATTTTATTTCCTATATTTAGCTACTTACAATAGTTTTATTCTTTAAATTTAATTATTGTCGCCATTTTAACAGTACATTTTGAATTAAGAGACTAATAATAAGACTAAAATCACAAACAAATTATATACATCACTTTTAGATACTTTTCTTCCTATTATAATACTTCCAGGGACTTAAATAATAGTGCATTAAAATGACTGAATATCCTTATTACACTAATACATGGATGGATTATGATATAAAATTGAAAAGATCATATAAAATGCTCAATACTAGATAAATTGTGTAATTCACTGAGTACATTCAGACATATGATTAAGGAAAGCAGAGCCTTCATTTCTTCCAATTGGGTATGAAAGGGGCAACATCGTCCTTTGACTTTCGAAAACATGATCCCATGTTATCACATATGGTAAACAGTACAATTAACATGCTACGTCAAATAGCATCTGTTTATTTTCGCAGTGCCTACATTTCTTTAATGCATTTGACAAATGAGAAGAGTACACTTTCTTTCTAAACTTACACTCTAAACTCCCCAACCTCTGGTCCTAATGGTTTAAAGACGGCTTCCACTTCACTCGGATCAACTTCCTCCAGGCTTGATGGTTTCCATTTTGGGTTCTGCGCGAAGAACATTATTGAATATATTCCCCAAGTAGGAAACAGCATATACCAATTATTGAAGAAAATATATGGACACAGACAAGGACCAGATATAATTTCTGAATACTTAGAACTGTAGATATATACCCAGAGAAATTTAATATATGGGGCATATTTGATTTTATTGGACTTTTTAAAAATTATTTCATACATTTCTATCACAGAAGAAAATTATCAAAAGCATGTTTGATAAATCATGTTTTCATATAGTTTTGAAATTGAGCACGCTGGCAGAGGCAATGAAATGATGATGGTAGAAGTGATGTTATGGCAGCAGTGGTGGTAGTACTTTGATAAGAGAGCTGAAGAGCCATTGAACGGAAAAGGAAAAGGAAAAGGAAAACAACCAATAAATAATATAAGTATCCAAGTAGGTATTTTATGCCTTCAGTTTTTTTACACAAGTGTTGAAAATTAATCAGAAACATGTAATTTAAACTGGATTATCGAGTGTCTTCCAAGTTTTGGAAGAATAAAAGCATTAGTACAAACATAATTTTTTCATGATTTTGTTTAACTGATAATATCTTAAGTAATAACTTATAGTGATACCACTTATTTTCAGCATACACTGGAGTTTGTCTTCTAGATTAAAAATATACAAAAAATAAGAAAAAAAAAGAACCTGATCCTTGTCCACCAGCACTGCTCGGACACCTTCTGAAAAATCATGTCGCAGTGAAGACCTCAAGGCAATACGATACTCAGTTTTCATTACGCCATTAAGCTGGAAGTTCCCAATGCAGATAACACATAAATTAGTTTGAAGACATAGAAATCAACCACCCTCGGCCTTAAAAAAGAGTGCTTACCGTGGATAGTTCACCGTTATTGTTCCCCACTGCAGAGGCAACTGCAGAGAAGTACTTATTGGTCAAGGAAAGGGAAAAGGGAGCACCTTTTCCGAGGCCTTCAAGAGCTTCACTAGCCCACTCCACGACTAGAAATAGCAAAATACAATATTACAACTAGTCTGGCAATTAACTGTAATTTCAAACATCACTATTTAATATATACAACATTGAGAATATCTGGACATTTCATATGTCAATCAGCATACCATTAGGGTCAGTGCTTGACTGGTATTTTTTTAGCTCCTTAATGATTTCAGTGACTGATTTATTTCCTCCAAATGAAGACACTATCTGAGGTAACAGCAATTTCAACCGTGCCTCAGATTCAGGGTTGGACTCATATCTTGCTAAAAGTACTTTGATGTCCTGGGTTGGATCCTGGGAACTATATAACCAATAAGTTTTGTGCAAGATCATTACATGTTTAAGGTTTGAAGCCTCGTTAATATACACTTGTTGCAATTATATATAATATACTTAGAGACAAAGCCAATAGTAAAGAAAGATTATTTCAACAAACATTTAAGAAGACCATGAGCAAAACCAGCAGTGTATCCTCAACATGACACATACCTATGAAGTGATACAATTTCATGGATCCAATTTAATCTAAATCGATCAAGTCAACAGGGGCAATATTCTTAAATAGAGCCTTAAGAGCTGTTCAAAGGTTAAAGGTAACATACAAGTTTGTGGCCAAAAGGGCATCCTTGAATGAACCTAATTTTCCAGATGGTACGTAATGTGTTCCAAGACCAACATATATTGCATCTGAAGGAGTAGAAATTCTCTTCCCAGTCAATCCAAGATAAGCACCTGAAATTAGGTAAATTTTCAAATTAACCTAATAAGAATCCATACAATGCAAGTGGAAAAATGGAAGAACCTTTCAACAAACTATAAATAAAATTAATTTTAGCTGAAACTTGAGATCACATCTGAATGCTTCACTAGTGTAGCATACAACATGTATTCATCATGCAGATTACAAAAGAATAGTGCACACACAAAATGAGAGAGAACCATTGATGTTTTGACAAACTCAAATCCACGCATTAGCTAGTCTTGTAAAAGCAATAAAGAACTTAAAATGTTGTATTAATTTTAAAAAATATATTTACCAACAGATCCTTCCCCTGGACTTTGAGCTGCTATATAAGCAAAACCTACGTCCGGAAACAAACCAATTCCATTTTCTGGCATGGCAAGAATGGTTCTCTGTAGATGAGAAAGTAGAAGAAAAGTCATAAGCAGGATCTACAATGGAAATTCATGATTAAACAAGGCAACTATTACCAGGTGAGCATACCTCTGTTATGATGCGATACCGGCCATGACCAGATAAACCAATTCCAAAACCCATTGTTATTCCGTCCATGAAGCTTATATAAGGCTTTGGATAATCCGAAATTTTGCATATCAGAGAATACTCAGCAGTGAAGACCTAAAATATGTAAGAGATGAAATTATGTTTATGTAGTAGATTAAGAGGTCATACAAATATGAAACATACAGCAAAATGCATAATTGCCACGGCATTGTTAAATAGTTTAGGATAGGGTCCAAATGTGCAATAACTTGCAAGGAAGCCAGGACCAGGCCAAACTTGTATGAACTCAGCCAGGATTTGAAAAAATTGCTCACAATAATGATTCCAAGGCTGATTTAGCAAGTCTGCTTTATGTACAGAAACAGGCCCTAAAAAGTTCCTAAAAGAGCACCATTTGGCCAACTATTTCCCTTTTTTGGTTCTTTTTAGAAACTCTTTTCATTTCAAGCACATTTGTATTTTCCTTTACTGGTTTAGGCTCAGAACTTGCAGCATTAGTTGGGATTTGAGGGCCTAAGAAATGGAATTGAGAAATTACGAGTTTGATATCATCACAGATTTTGTGGTCTTGACTCTCGACTTCAGAGTGTGATGACTTCATAACATTAACTTTTAAATTGGTTATTTTTGTATAATTTTATGTTATAGTACTTTTTAACTTCAGTTTGTTTTGTTGAGAAATTGGAATTTTGGCTTTTTAATGATTTTATGATTATTCTTTTTTAATATTATTTCATATCAGGTAAACTCTTATGAGTTGAGTCTCAGACAAGTATATGAAGCTTCCACGAATTTATTTAGATTCTCGAGTTTGATTACATTGGTTGGTTGACAGCAATTAGTAAGACTTAACAAATGCAGTTCTAGTAGTCTCCTACACCAAAACACCCAAAGGAAGTTCAGTGTCAAAGGAAAGAAAAGACTGTCAAAAGGGTAATCCTATAATGACAGATAGGGTACTAATAGGCCTGAACTGGAAGCACCTTCTGGCCATGGCCACACACATACTACCAACACCTGGGCAGGGATTGATTGCACACCTTCAAGAGTGAGGATATATTGTGGCCTTACCAAAAAAGAAAAAAGAAGTGGCACAGATTGCTTCTTCAATCACAGACTAAGATGGCACATTTTATTTTGGATTTAGTACGCATTTGGTGAACAACTTAATTAAAAACTAACTCATAAGCTCTTAGCAAATGAGGTAGGTTAAAGTTATTAAAATAAGCTAAAAAGAACTTATTTGATGAGCTTAAGCTAATTGAAATAAGCTTTTAAAAAAACATACAAGGTTATAAATTAGATCTGTGACCTCAAATCAACTCTTCCAAAAGCCTCCTTAATTGGTCATGAAAATCCCTACATTACCAATTACCTTTTAAGTTGAAGCTATTAAAACTAGTTTGTCATGAATAATGACATATAATAAATTAGCAGTGTACAAAACACTTTCTCTAGAGTATAGTGGAAATATAGACATTATTAGTTAATAAGTGCAAAATATCCAATAGGATGGGTATATATTTTGCACTGACATGGTTTTGACAACGAGAAAGGGTATGAATCTGAAGGCATATATAATTATTACAAAGAACACAACTAGACCTCAATCATATCTGATAGATTGTTTTTGATTGTTATCTGCTTCACATCACCACCTGCGGATAAACTAAGATCTCGGTTACCGAGTAAGAAGTTGTTGAGAACATAGAAAAATTTTGTTTGATGAAACACGAACTATAAACCAGTAGGATAGCATTGAAAAATGACAATGATGTTGACAGAGATGCAAACAATATATCCAATGAAGTACATCACAGCTGCAACTGGATAGGAATGCATAGTTACATATTTGAGATTACAACAAATAATATGAGACCTTCGGCACTAAAGGAGTGTTTTTGTCCTTTTGTATTTCAGCAACAACCCCTTTAATATCCATACCTGCATTGACCACCAATGGTGACTCTCAAAACCTTACCTAGCACTCAACCAAAAAACCTCAAATTGAAAAAAGAATATCAGAAAAAGAATCTCGTTTTTTAATCTATTTATTTAAGCTAGAAAATTTCTTCAATGAAGTATCGCATTAAAAAAATCAATGAATTGTGTATTTTCTCCAATGACTCAATCATACCGGCACAAAAGGCACGAGGCGAGATGCTATCAACCAGTACACATTTGACCCTTGGGTCCGATTCCCATTCATCAAGATAACTTTTATACTTTACATCCATATCTGCACCACAAAACGTTGCAAATCAAAATTTCAAAAAAATAAAAAACAATCCCTCATAATTAACTCAACTGAAAATGGCCAATAATTTAAACCAAAAAAATAAAATAAAAAACAGATCCAGACCTAGTTTTTCTCATTCTACGTCGAACAGTCAATACCCAGAATCATCATTCGCTCAAAAAACTGAATACAAATAACCCAAATTTTGCACTCTCCCAATCTTCGAGGGCCTTATGACACTAATCACATATACTAATTTTCAACTAATCCAAGAGCTCCACAATAATTGCGTATTGCAATAAAAGCGAGTTCAACTAAACAGTCCAGATTCCAAAGCAAATCTCCGAACACAATTCTCAACTTAAAAGGATGCATAATTAGGGAAAGGAAGCGGGAAAATGGAAAAGAAAAAACCTAGGTTCATGGCGTTGAGTGCTTTGGAGCGGCCGAGCGTGATTACAGCGACGCCGTTCTGATGAATAGTGCCCTTCACGAATTCTTCGGCCATAGCGGAAAATGGTCGCGCAGAGAGAGCGATGGAAGGTTGAGAGCGAGAAAGAGAAAGAGAAAGAGAAAGTGAACTCAGAAAACGTTGAACTCTGACACCACCCATTACCATCCTTCTCTCTGATATACCTCTGAAAACCAATACGCCTCTATTACCACCTGCTTGTTACATCTTTCCTTTTTTACCCCTCTTTTTTCTTACTATTTCCTCCTTCACCTAACTCTTCGCTCTCTTCTCTCTAGGGTTAAATTAGTCAAAAAAACTGCAAACCATGCCCCATGATACATACATTCTTTCGGGTGAAACTCTTTCCCTTCTTTTGCTGTTTCATTATTCCTTTTTATTTTTTACATTTTACATTATCAATAAAATTAATGTCATTTTCTTAAGGAAAATGATTTTTTCACACTCATTGCTCCACCTTACATCCCATTAAATATTAAATTTTAATTTTTTTTAATTTTTTTAATTTTTTTAATTTTGAAAATTATTTTTACATTTTACATTTTGCTTATATTTTTATTAAGGATATATTTTTAATTTTTTTTATTACAAATATTAATATTTTGTTGTGGATGTAAAATGGAGCAAGGTGTCAAAATATCATTACCTTTTTTTTTAATTTGAGGATTATAAAAAACCTTAATTACATTTTAAATTCATATTTTTTTTATGAAATTTTTTTATGTTTTCTTAAGCATTGAGCATTTTGACTTATAAGGCTCGGACACTTCTTAAATGGCGTATCCGTGTCGATACTTGTATGATATTTATCGATGAAGTATTCAATTCAAAAAAATATTTGTTGGATTTTTGAAAATTCTAGCAAGGTTCTAACACAATTTTTAAAAGTATAAATACAATAATTTCCTAAAAACTTAAATTTGTTGTATAATTTTTTATTATGATTATAAAAATAAGAACAAATTTTTTTAAACCAGTCATGAAAAATATCTTATGCTCACAGAAGAATCTGGAACATACTTTTGTACATAAATATTTATTTTCAATTTATATAATTTAAAATTATATAATATATAGATTTGTGTCCCCGTGTCCTACATTTTAGAGATTATACATATCTCCGTGTCCGTATCCATAACATGTCAATGTCCTTATCCGTATCTGTGCTACATAGATTTTGACTTTCTCTTTTTCATATTTATACTAAAGTTTATACCATCTCATTTTCAAGGTTTATTAAAATTAAACAATAGTGCTTAATAAAATTCAGTATTAGATTAAATGATGTGAATGTTAATTAAGAAGTGATGATACTTTGGGATGAGAGAAATTAATGAAAACAAAACACATACTTATATAGTTTTTAACATGACAATTAATGAGTTTAATTTTCCACTTTAAATGCACGTTAAAGTGTGAATAGACAGTTATTGTTGATATATACTGTGAAATTGGTATTTTTTGTCCAAAAAAAATATTTTTAAAACAATTATACCGATAAACTCTTTTAAACTTTATTTATATAAATAGATTCGTTCACATAATTTGGATTTTTGAAAACTTAATTCCGACATGTAAATAGTATTCTTTTTGTGAACAATAATTAATATAAATTTTCCACTACGGTTATAACTTATAAGTCAGAATTATATATGAACAATTCCTAAAAAAATAAATTATTTAAGAAAAAAATGGAAATTCGCCATTATTTTAAAATACATTTATTTTGGTCATTCAAATTTGCCATAAAGTATTATTATATCGTACTTCTTTTAAAAAATCATAATATGATCATTTATGAGGGTCAAATTTATTCACTAATTACACCATATTTTTGTCATTTGATTAACGGTCTAAATGAGTACTTGGTTGAAATTAGTTTAACTTTTAATCCAATCTAATTACATTTAATTAGCTTTGGTTGAATTTCAATTTATTTTTATTTATTTATTTATTTATCAATTCAAAGTTATGTTATGTTGGGCCATCTGTTAAATAATTAACAAATTTGTTGCCTCTTAGTAGAAAAGATATTTTAAAGTATATATTTTCAATAAGTCTTAATTCTTACATGCTAGTAAGTCCATAAATACATTTCTGAAAGTATTGAAAAAGTATAAACAGTTATTATAAATACAATTATTATTGTTATTCTATTTTACAAATATATCTTCTTTGAGAAGATTAACATTTACTTGCAATAAAAACATGTAAGCTATAAAATATTTAATCATAATATTCACATGATTAGTCATAACACTTTTCTTAGAAAAATAAGATCATTATATAATTAATATTTGTACTGTATATTTATTACGTATTTGATATTAAAGTGAAAAAGAGAGAAGGAAAAATTGAAAGAATACGAGGGTTGGGCCTGGGCCAAGGTTTTACAGTTTTTTTTTTAATTTTGTGTTCCATGAAGAGTCTTGTTATAGGCAATTTCTTTCTGCATCTCCATGTTTACTTCCTATACAGCTCGATAGAAGACGTGAAACAACAACTTTATCCTTTTCATAAAATTATGAATTTAAAAAATAATTAAGTTTTAATCATTTTATAATAAATAGAACTTTAATTTATTTTTTTAGTGTTTATTTTAAAAAATAAAATAAAAAACACTAATATCCAATTAAATTTAATTTTGTTTCAATTAAAAAATATAGAGTGATTAAAATTTTAAAAAACTATTCAAACCAACAGTGAATAAATATATTATTTATTATATATATATATATATTTAAATTTCATTACAATTATTTGATGTCTCAATTTTTATTATATTTAATTTTCATATTCATTTTGTGATATAAGAAATCAAAGTAAACGTAAACGAGTTTCCCTTAAAACTTTTTTAAATCAATAAAGAAAACTTGTTGAACAATTTAACTGCAAATAATATATAAAAACATTGTTTAATATTTTTAATTAAAATATATTTGTAAACATAATTTTTGACTCTTTAACTTCATTTATTTTACATGAAACGTGTTAGAAGACTTCATATTAGAGATCTTTAGTTTCCATAATTGAATTCATGACACTGTTGTTGAAGAAGTACATAACCCAATGCATTATGTTTTACGCAGCTACTTCTACATTAATGTATGCAATTAATTTGTATTGATTATGGAATATAATTAACTTTTGAATCACAGTAATAAAATTAAATTCTTCAAAATATAACATTTTAATAGACGAGATTCAACTATAAAAAAAAAGTATGCTAATAAACTATTAAAAGTGAATTAACAACATAACAAGTATTTTATGAGCCAAGAGAAGCCTTAAGCACTTGGACAAACTGAAGGTGTGCAGATAACTGGGGAAAATGGCCAAGTGTGTCTATGATCTGCAAAGTAACTTTCCCTTTGATTTTGTTCTGCATGTACAGTGCTACACTGTGTGGAACAGCAGCATCCTTTTTGGTCTGAATGATAGTGCATGGAGTCTCCACCTTCTCAACCATCTCTCTCCAATCAGAATAGAATATGGTCTTGGCCAAGGAGAGACCAACTTCACCTCCCATATTCTTCAACCCCTCTTCATATTTCTTCACACTTTCTTCATTGCTTGGATCTGCTATTAATGAGGCGAATGCAGAAGCAAAGTTTTCGTAGTTGTTTTCTATGTTGGACCGTAACTGCTCTACCTCGGACCTGTTAAAGCCTCCCTCATAATCATCTGAATTCAGAAACCTACTTATATTATTATACCAACACAAAGTTAGACAACTTATCCTTTTAATTCGGGTTTCTATCATGATAAGGTTATTTTTTTTTGTTTTTTTACCAAAATCTGTTTAAAAAAAATTACAAATTTAGGCAAGTCGTGTCAATTCGGCACGACTTTATATGTACAAATCGTCCCAATTAGACATGATTATGTCATGTCATACTGAAGTCGTGCCAACTTGACACGATTTCTGCCGCGTCATTTTTTTTTTAATTTTATTGTTTATATATTGGGTAGTAAGTTATGTAATGTTAAAAATTAATTTGATACATAATTTTCTAAGAGTGTTAGTTTTAAGGAATAAAAAATTGGATAATGGTGTATGTATCATGTTTGGATAATCAGCTTATTCAAACTTTGAACCATTAACTCCTGAGGACACTACCGCCGGACATAGTTTCCCACTAGGCAAAAAGTATATTTTTGATATTAATGTCTCATGTATGCAAATTTTTTGATATTTTGATATTTAATGGCGACGGACATGATCCATACACGATTATCCAATTTTTTGTTCCTTAAAACTAACACACTTAGAAAGTTATGTATCAAATTAATTTTTAACATTACATAACTTACTATCTAATATATACCAACAAAATTTAAAAAAAAACTGTCGTGTCAAGTTGGCACGACTTCCGTATGACATGGCAGAGTCGTGTCAAATTGAAACGATTTGTGCATATGAAGTCGTGCCGAATTGGCACGACTTACCTAAATTTGTAATTTTTTTTAAACAGACCCATTTTGATAAAAAGTAAAAAGAATAACATCATGGTCAAAAAAATCCTTTTAATTCTTATATTATTTATTTCTATAAACATATATATTCGTAATGAATATGGTTTGACCGGTCAATATACTATTCAAATCCTGATCTCATTGGTGGACTAAAACGAAACTGTAGCCATAAACACACTGAATAAAATTTATAAACATATATGAGATATCCAAAAGACAGATTGAACCGCTTATGCAGAGAGAGACACCCAAAGGCCGAAAATTCGAGAAAACCAAAGAAATAAAGGATGAGAAAAATATTAGTAAAAGAATTACGTGGAAAAGTCGGTATCAATAAGAGTTAAACAAAAAAGATAAATAAAATCAATTAAGTATTTAAAATTAATTAATAAAGAATAAGTAGAAAGATTAATGTGATCTAACAGGTTCAATATACCGTAGTATAAATAGATTGAGTGTTTAATTTAACTTTTTAGTTTTTCTAATGAATAATTAATATAAATACTTTTTGCAAGTAGGAAAAAGTGAAGAGTAGTCTCTGATATAATTTGTAGAAGTACAGAGATGAAGTAAAAAGAAAGCAGCATGAGTTGAGGGGAAGAGAAGAAAGAAGATACCTTGGGGAAGAACCAACCAGAATTAGGGTTTTGAAGAGTTGAGGAGTTTTGAGAGAGGCAATGCAACCAATGATGCCAGACATGGAGCTGCCGACAAAAGTGACAGCTTTGAGGTCCATCTCCTGCAGCAGAGTGATCAAGTCATCGGCAAAAGCTTCGTAGGAGGAATACTTGACAGGGTCGTAGAGTTTCTCATTATTCTTCACAGCACAAGCCCAATCAAAGGTAACAACACGGTAGTTTTCCACAAGCAAGGGAACCACTTTGTCCCACACCGACTGATCCATTCCGTAGCCATGAGCCAACACCAAAGTTTCTGTGCCGGATCCTTGGCTTCTCGCATTCATAGCCTCCGAAATCCACCTTTTAGTGCTTCCCATGTTTGGGTTACCAATGCTTGAATCTTAGTTAGAAACAAAAAGGAGAGTTTGTTACTCATAACACCCTCTTACTTTACTTCCTATTTATAGACATAATGATGTTTCCTTTCTTCTATAATTTTTTTCACAAATGATTTTAGGCAAAAAAAATAAAAAAAGTAAGTTTTACTTAAAGTATAATTTGTACTTTATAGATACAACTTTAGACCTATTCATAGACATAATGGTACTTTTTTCATAAATATAATTTTTTTCACAAATGATTTTAGGTAAAAAAAAGTAAGTTTTACTTTAAAGTATAAATTGTACTTTATAGATACAACTTTAGATCTATTCATAGACATAGTGATATTTTTTTTATAAATATAATTTAATGATTTTAGGTAAAAAAAAAATAGTAAGTTTTACTTTAAAGTAGAAATCATACTTTAAATCAAAAAATACATCATATAAAAGTCGTACTTTAGAGTATTATTTTGACAATTTTGTTAAAAAAATATGACGACTTTATTAAATTTAAAATTAACTTTTAAATAAAGTTGTATATGATTTATACAGTTTTAGTGTAAAATAATACAATTAAAATCATATTATTATTATATTATTTATAATATAATTTTAGTTATATTATTTTTTACTGAAATGGTACAAATTATATATAATTTTTCTTCTAAAATCGTTATCATTTTAGCTATATTATTTTAAATTAAAATAGTATGAATAATTTTTCCTCTAAAATCGTACTTTATCATTTTTATAATTTTTTTTATTCATAGTCGTAATTTGAAAAAAAAAATGTGAAAAAGCGATAACTGTTCACATTGGATACCACAAAAACACTGTTTCAACGTAACCAATTTTTCTACCATGTGCCATTGGGGAAACGTGAATTATGAGGATTTTGTTTTCCTATGACTAAAGGTCAAATTTAATAAAATAAATAAAAATGGAAATTAAATTAACGTCAACGGCCCGTTATGTTTGATGACTCTTACACCACTGATAGCAATCAGAGTTTCAAATCATTTTTTACAAACAATAATAATACATGTTTTTTAAATAATTTTATTTTTTAACATATATTATTTTCACGTGAAAAAAAACTATAGATAAAATGCTCATATTTTATTAGAAAGTAAAAACATAAGTTAATTTTGAAATTTATTTAGAAGGCTAAATCTGCCAAATAAAAAAATATTTGTATTTAATTTATCAGCACTAATAAAAAAAATTAAACCCGTTTCTTTAGTTTAATTAATAATACCTATTAGAGTCCGGTTGCGTGCACTTATTTCAAAATTGAGAAAATAAGAAAAAAAATTAACTTTTAGTTTTTTCATTAAGTGTTAATTTTTAGTGTTTTAGAAGTTCATACATAGATGAAATTTGTTTAATTAATAAAGTAAAATCACTAATAAATCATACTTATAATTTATTATTTTCAACCAATTTTTTCAATCACTTCACTTAATTAATTATGTCTACCTTCCCTGGAGAAACTATTGCTAACCAAAGAGGTCAAATGAAACGCAAATTTTCTTCATAGAAAGTAACATTTTGTTTTCATATGACAATTATTCAAACTTTTCACATTATTTGGTGGACTTTATTGTCACTACTGTTCATTAAACCATCTCCTTTAGTGTTTTCAAACGTGTTTTCAAACAGTTGAAAAATAATTTCTAATTTCATTTTTTCAAACAGTTGGAAATTAATTTCTAATTTCATTTGACACATGAATATCATTGAATTAGGTTTTATTCATTTTAACTAACTCTTCTTTTTGAGGATTTAAAACTTAAATAAAACTTAAAACTATGAATCATGGATCGAGTCCAATAATAAGATGAAAACAGATTTATATCAATCTCTGAATTTAATGATTATGAACTTATTAACATCATTAGTTTACGTATGAAGTTAGGGGGTTATGAGGTCATGGACCAAGCATGATCATGTGGTAAAATAGTTTTAATATCGATCTCTGAAGTTAATGAAAAAGATCACATTTATTTTTCCATAAAGAGGAGAGGACATTAGTTATGGAGATTGACGGTATATTACTGATTGTAATTAATTTGGGAATATGACTCAAAATAAGACCAGATACAAGGAGAAGGGGAGAGAACAATATCATATATAAGGAAAAGAAGATGACCTGATAAAGGACAATAAATGAGAGACAACAAGAACTGAGACAATGAGAATAACAACAAAACACACAATAAAGGGAGTACTTTCAACTCATATTTTACACTATACTCGTTATATTTATGCTCTTATTGACTTGAACGTCAGAGTATCTTTTGAAGGTACAGCCCCCTCATTTTCTTGGAGTGCATGAAGGTTGCAAGGATACTATCAATGACCATCTTGAAATTTAACCGACCTCAACTACATCATCTGGTTAAGAGACATCTCTTGAATAAAACAGAAAGATATACTAACTATGTTGAACCTTATTAATCCTTAATTAATTATTATATAACGATTTAGTGCTCAAATTAAGAATTCAATCTTAAATATTGACTAAAAAAATTAAACGTTAAACCAACATTTGTTAATCACTTTTGATAAGAGTCATTTATATTTCTTTCATTCTTAACTACAAGACATTGTTATGAAATATTCTTATCTCTATTTACGAGGTTATTAATTTTTACTGGCATACAAATGGTCATTTTTTAAATACTATAATTTCAAATAAATGTAATGTTAATAATTAAATTAACCCACATTTTAATAAGTATGTCATTGTCTTGTAGTTAGAAATTGGAGTAGTGAATTATTAAAATCATAAGTACGATACAATGTTTTTAATGATGAAGCAAAAATAAAGTATAACTAAGAAATGATTATTAATCAGAATTTTCATCCGCAGCAGACGATGGTGGAACCCCCAAATTTTGTTGAAACCCTTGAGGATAGGGTTTTATTGTGTATTATTTATAGACAATAATAGCAAGCTCACAAGTGTATTCTCACAATGAATGATGAGTTTTGTAACTTTTTGTTCTATCTCATTTTGGACAAAATCCATTATATTCTCTAACTTTCCCAAAAGCTAATTATGTTGAATAAATTTATTTATAAGTATTTTCAGAAAAAAAATGAAATATTTTCCCTAAGTTTCAATTAGTTTATATGTGAATTAGAGATTATATTTTAGTAAGTTAAAATTTTAAAAAAAAACTTTTATATACTCGTTTATATTAAAGTTAACATTAAATTATGAAAAATGTTTTTTTTCTTTATCAAGTAATCTATCAAAGGTGTGGTAAACATCCTTATAAGAGTTTTTTTTTACTAAACGGGCAAAATTTAGATTCAAATTTACCAAAAAATAAGTAAATTTTAAAAAATTAAACCAATAAATAAGTCAAATTCAAAAAATATTTGTTAAATTTCTAACAATTCTAACATGATTCCAATACAATTTAAAATAATATACTAATTTTCTAAAATTTCAAATATATATCTTAAATATATTTATGCACATAAATTTTTATTATTAATTTATATAATTTATAATTACATAATATATAGATCTTTGTCTATATTATAGATATATATTATAGATATCTCTGTATCCGTATCGGTTTGTGTTATATAAGTAGCCTTAGATTCATTCATGTAAAAGCGTTTTCTGGTTAAATCAACTCGTGTCATAGATTTGGGATCTACCAGAAAACTCAACCTTTTTTCATTAGGCCAACCTTTCATCACTAAAACGCAGTTCATCATACTTCAGGATTCTAGTGGCCAACACTATAGGTGGTTTATTATTTAGGGTTAAGCATCACCAATTTGACACATTTACACACGTCCAACAGAGAAGTTACTCAGTAGCTTTTTAATTTCACGAGTGCTACGTGCATAAATGGAGATAGAGGTATATTTAGACAAGAACCTGTTCTAGGATAGACTATGTAATGACAGATATGCTATACGTAACCCCATACATTATTTGACTAATTTACCTAGTTATTTTATTCAGGTAGATTAAGATCTCTAATACCCATTTCAAGCGTAATCAGATGGACACAAGCAGAAGCACATTACTTTACCCACAATTGGTTGAAGCAAGCATTTTTTCATTTGCCGGCTCATTAGTGCGGAGAACAAAGATGTCAAAAGAATGACAAATAAAAATGAAATCAGCAATTGAATCATGTACCTTCTTCAAATAAAGGTTATGAGAAGAAAGTTTCAATACTAATATCTTCCGTGATTAAATTCGTTACCAAAAACTATTGCAGCAATCTAGAAATGGCATAATACCCCTACATCCTGAAACTTCGTGTCCGTAAATCCTCCCTCCAGGGAAAAATGAGTTACTGTTTCTGCGATCATCAATGCAAATCCTTTGAGCAAGACAAACCTGTCTGCAATAAAAATGAATCCCTTGGAAGATGATTAATTTTTTAAAAATGCCGTACAAGGCAAAAACAATCAGAGGGTGATTTTTTTGGACAGAAAATGATAAAATAAGCAAATGACAAACTTGTCCGGTGGGTTCACCCTTAATTTGATGCCCCAGCTTCACTACTGAATCCATTTTTTTGCCTCTTGTTGGATATAATATCAGAAAAAGAGTCTACCAGTTGCCCTGCCAAACTACTCGGATCATCCATAAGAGTCTGAATGAAGGTATTAACCACCCTGCGTTCTTGCTCAGTCGCCCTTAAACTAAACCATGTTAGCAACTTCAACCTAAATTCCTGTTTGATGTGACCCTCACATTCTAGCCAACGAATTACTTTCACACAGTACTCAAAGTTCTCATCCAAGGAACATGAACCATCACATATACGTAAAGGAGAACCGTTAATTAAAGTGCTGTCACAATCATGTGTCTCTTCCAATGTGCTTGCTATCCTTTTTCTGCACATATCTATGCGTGAATCAACAGCAGATACTTCTCCTGTTGGCCCATGGGTCCAGGTTTGAGAATCCCCACTCCCATGTGATCTTGCCAAACCATTTTTGTCTAGATCATGAGAAGCAGCATCATCGTCTCCCTCCACAGTTTGCAACAAAGAGCAACCATTATCTTCATCCCTAGAATACTCAAACGGAGGTGTTAGCTCTTCATTTAAATCAGGAACTGAAACAACATTTAAATCAAGGCCTCGAGTAACTGAGGGCAACTGTGCTTCTGGAATTCTTGGTTTATCTAACCGTTCACTATGTCCGCAGCAATCTTTCATATTGACAGAGCAAAACTCTTCCAAGTAACCTTGTTCTTGAGCCCAAGCAAGACGCAAAATTTTCCCAAGGTCTCGAACCTTGAATCCATAGCTGTTCAGTGTGTCATTTGGCACCATCTTGGATCCCGAAGAATTGCCCCTAGATAGAAGGTTCTCTTTTTCGTGATTATTAGCAACAGACGAGGAGGGGCTATTTTTAATTACCTCGATGCTCTTGGTAAAACACTTAGCCTCAGAATGACCCAGGTCACGTGTATCTGTGTAAGATATAATCCTAAAAGTATATTCTGTGCAAGGGTTGAGGTTGGATATCAAAATCCTCCTCTGAGACTTGGGAAACACGGAAACAGGATCTTTGGTGGGTGATTCATCCCGACTCTTGTAATACCAGAGCTTGTATCCCTTAATCTCCTCAGAACATATATTTGATATTTCAATTAAAATGATTTTGACCGAGGAAGTTGTTACCTCTTCAAAAACAAACTTGCAAGCAGCAGGAAGTGAACCCTCTGCGAGTCATAAATTACCATCATGTCCAAAATAAATGATACCAAAAAAGTGAGAAATTTAAGCCCCGTCTCCCCAAAAATATAAAAAAATAAAAAGCTAAAGAGCATTAATTCCAACCTGCAGAATCCGAGTTTACATTCAGAACAGTGGCAAGCCACCTATCAGCTTTCTCAATAGCAAGTGAACAGAGTTTCTGTATATCACTAGCAATAGGGAGTCTGCTGACAATGCCTCGAGCCATCTTGGCAGAAACGCCATTCACAGGGCCAACTTCTGTCTCCAGCTTAGCCTTCGCCTCTTGAACTGTTTGATGCAAGTCTTTGAATTTTGTGGTTCCGTCCAGGAGCCTGTAGCTCAAATATATCCTGTAACAGAGTACATCCACACGTCGGGCATCCTTAGCAATATTTAGCTGCTTCTTCCAACATCTGAAATAAATAAACATGAATGAACAAGCCAAAATGGATCTAGAAATTTACTTACCAACATAGAAGCAGCAAATGGTTTAAATATATTATACAGTCTACTTGTCTTTTGAGGAACTGAAAAAGGTCATAAAGTATTTCAATTCTTTTTGAAAAGATAAATCAAATGTAGCAAAAACTGCAAAAGTATGTCTGCTCAGTTGCTTCAAGCATGGTATATTAGCGAGTGAAGATCCTTTTTAAAAAAAATTTACTCGATAGTGTATTCAGAATGAAAGTTACGCAAGTGGACATGTAGACAAAATTACTTACCCAAGTATCCCCGTAACTTTACCACAGGATGCACAACAATAACCACCATCTAGTTGCATCAGTTGCCCATGATCAACAACCCCCACCTTTTTATGTAAAAGGGCACATTCAATATGGCAAGACAACCCACAGGAGTCCCCTTGAGTAGATTCAGATGTGCATACTAACCAAAGACTCGGATCCTTGTTATCATCAAAAAGGTGACAAATACAGCAAGAGCATCTTCTACAGAATGTGTCATCTATAGACAGAACAGCCCTACAAGCAGAATTTTTACAGATCCAAGTGTTTGAATGGCCAAAATCAGAAGACTGGTCAGGAGGAGCTATGAGTCGAGTGGGATTTTCACCCTTCCGAGACTGCTTTCTAGATGGCTGATGGCTGAAACTAGAAACCTTTTTTGTGTCTTGTTTCTTAATCATCTTACCAGTTGACTTAGTTTCAGTCATCCTGCTTTTAATTGAAATGTTTTTTTTGTCCTTATCAACACACGTTCGAAGAAGTTCCTTCTTCAGACCATATTTTACAAACTGCTGAAGGAGTTCTGAACTTTTCGAAGCACCATCAGAATGGCCATTTTTTTCCAGAGTACTTTGCACACTGGAAGAAAGGCTTTGAACACCAGAAACTGGAAAGAAAAAACAACAAATTGTAGTAGTGTTTGGCAAAAACAACAAAAAATAAACTTCAAACAATAAAACTAGGACTCGAGACAACACAAACAGCAGAGATAGACTAAGACTATGTAGGAGTAAAACATGAAAGCAATAAATGATGATTTGATTTCAGGTTCCACCAAAGAAATGTGCATATAAGAGTTGAATAAACCAAACATCCAACAACCAGAACTAACAACACCTAATTATATAGCTAATTCCGTGAAAGAGCTAATTAAGGAGACAACAATTTACAAATGATTATGCCCAAACCACAAGAATATTTGACTACATTTACATGTTATCCAAAAACTGTTGCATACAATCATTAAACTGCTTTGACACTTGTGAATCAAAACCAGTTGACAAGATAAAACATCTGCTAGCTTCTTCGAGGTCAAAGTTCATATGAAACATTCCCCTTCACATCAGCAGAAACAAAATGGAACCAATCGACCTTAAAATTTATATATTTTTGAAATCTGCAAAACCTTGAGGTTTAAATTAAGAGCAGATGCTAATAGCAAATGATATTAGTCAAAATCATTCAAGGTAAACAGCCAGGGAAACACAAATATGGATAAATTATTGCAATTTTACTTCTAGATGAACATCTACCAAGGAAAAGACCTGGAATCAAGTTCCTCCAGCCAGACAGATTGCACAGATTTTGAACAAAAGACCCAGATTATAAGCTATCATGCAATACGACAGATACAAGTCTCGAGCCATCCTGAAAATGGATAAATTTATTACGTGATCTTTTTAATAAATTCCAAATAATGGGATCTGATTTTCACATCAAAAGTAAGAATATTCACAATGAAGACTGGTGAAGCAGCACAAGTATGCACAACAACAGGCTTTCCATATAGGAGTTGGTGAGAGTGTGTCTTATTACACACAGCTTTATTTTGTAATCAGGGAATAAAGTGATTAACAATATAATATAAGAGAATCCCTAACTAATAACTATATCTTTGTTTCCTTATTTACATATCATTTATATGATATAATAATCCACACAAATTAAATCAAATACCTTAACTAAATGGAAGGTTACATGAAAATTTGATAGGGGAGAGGGAATCTACGAAAACATCTTCAAAAGCAAACAATGTGGCAACCACAGTTTTAGATCTCAGATGGCACATAGTGGCCAACTCTGAAATCAATATAGCAAGATGATCATCATTTTAAATACGAACAAATAGTTCATATATTAGACAAATAAGTACTCAAACAAAAACAAAAAAGAAAACTAAAGAAACTCAATATAAATAACTAGTCACAGTATATAGACACAATCACTATCAATCAGGCATAAGAGCATAGTAATAAAATGAAAAGAATGAAAGATGATGGTTAAATTAGATAAACCAATCTCAAAACCTTTTTTTTAACATGATAGCTTTCAGGAGAAGAATGATGTACCTCTCTTTCAATTCATTGTACTTGTTAAGATGAACAAAAAATATTTAGTAAACATTGACAATATAGTAAGATATAATCCCAGCTAGTCAAACACGTCAAAAGTGTGCCTAGGGTACTGAGACAAGGGTCCACATGAGATCAGTGTCTCAAGAGTGTCTTTCTGCATCAGGCAAAGTCTGCCTCTAATGTCTCATTGACAAGGCTGAAAATTCTACGAAACCACAACTATCTAACTTATTAACTGTGTGAGGGTGAATCAATCATGTGTTCACCTAATACCTTAACTTTTTTTAATAGTTGGTAAATACAATGACAGCAAAATCCATGACCAACTAATCTAGTGTTCGATATTTTCTGCCCAGAATCTCTTAATAAAAAATTGAATTTCATTACAAGGTACGCAGACCAGTACATGGTCACTGTAAATGCTTCCAGCCCAAAAAGTTCTCGCATGAGTGATGGTCAGAGATGTCAATATAAACCACTAGTTCATATTCACCTAATAGATTAAACTTAGGTAAAATAGACAGTCTTTGGGACTCTTAGCAGCAAACAACTCATGCACTTGTAAAATGAACACCACAAAATGTTATGCCCGAGTAGTAAGTTAAAATGAAAAATCAACACAAAATAGTAAAAATATTTACTGACAATTCATTTACATCCTCAATTTAAAAAAAAAAAACAAATTTATCTCGCCAAGTTTAAAGAGAAAATAGTTGGATTATTCTTATAAATCATTAAAAGGAAAAACCAACAAATATCCCATCGGAAAATATGAATCATAAAAGGTTTTCTCCACTATTTTAATAACCTCCCATCGGAAATACGATGTTTTATTATTATTCTCATAAATAGGGTTAGAGAAAGGTTTTAAATGTAAAACATTTCAATACATCAGATTCAATCTGTGTTTTTTTACTGAGTACATCATTATTCCAAATTTAAAATAAAAAAGGGAAAGGGAAGGCAATTGGATATTCCACTTATGCGAACCATTGATACAATTGTGTTCCAAAACAATATTCTTTAGATTAAGGGGGAAGTACAATAGAACTATACTAATCAGTACGATATGTGTTCATAATTTATTTTTAAGAAAATATAACAAGCCAATCCCTGATATATAACACCAATGACCCTGGACTCCAAGAAAATAGCAGAATTAATCTCTAGCATGTGTACTAACAGGGCATATCAGATCATTGGATGAATATATTTTACTTTAGCAATAACTATAATATATTTGATCATACTGGTCAAATAAAATTCACGAAGATGATAAGCCAAGCGGGCAGAGGAAGCTTCAAGACCATCTTATTGGAACATTTTGATTTCAAGATTCTTCCTCAAGCAAGCACAAAATGGTGCTATGCAATAAATCACGAGGCAGCAATATATAAATTATAACAATGATATATGGACAAACAGCCCTCTAAATGTCTAGGTGTCACTTCCAATATTTATATCATGCATTGGACTGAAACTGTACAAAACTTAGTATTTGTCAGGAAAGAAAACACAAGTAACAACATAGTTAGACATAATTGAAATAAATGGCAGCATGACATTCAATGGAAGAACACTGGTAACATAACAGAAACACTAGACACACATACAACATAGATAATGAGACTTTTAATCACATGTTCATCTTCCCCAAACTCAAATTTCAATCGTATAATATACCATACCCAAGATTGACTTTCAATGAATTAACATGTCAAAATAGAATAATAAAACTACATCAGTTAACACTCAGCTATATACACCAAACAAAGAGAAAACAAACTGTCATAAACCTCTAAAAGAGCATACAGAAGAAGCACAGGACATACCTTTAGCCAGGAACTTTTCTTCTAAATCCATTAACTATGATTTAACGGCCCTTTCCTGCAAAACACAGATATAGCATTACCACGATGTTATACTGGTGAGAAGATCAAAGCTGTGTCATGTAAGAGTTACCACTCCACAAAGCCAAATATATAAGAAAAAGAAATTACAAAGTAAAGTCTCAATTATGGAAACACACCAAATAAAGTTAACAAATGGTAATTTGACAAATGTTTAACATGACAAGTAACATTCTTTAGCTAAAATTCCAGCTGCTAAAGATCAAGAACAAACAACTAACAACAATGTTAACACGAAAGTTTTGTTTTTTCTTGTTCATCTCCACTCTTTCTTTAACAAACAAAAACACCATGACATTTCATAGGAACAATGACAACTCATAAGCTCAAATACAAGAATGTGGCTCACAAACAGATCATAATAGACCCGCAATTAATGGAACTACAATGCAGGATAGGAAAATCAAATTAAATTATGTTCTACAAACAAAATAACAGAGAAAATTAGAGGAAAAGATTCAAATCATACATACACAAAATAGACCTAACCAACCCACAATGCCTCGTGCAGAAGATTAAAATAATCAAAAAGCAAATAGCATAAAAACCTACCACAATATCCCACATGCCCAATTAATATGACAAAAATATTTACTTTATTTTTACATACGTATACTATACAAAAATACGAAAGAAAGACGAACACAGAAGTGAAGAGAGCTCTATAAAGCCTCACACATCGCGATTTAACAGCCTCTTCCACACGCATTGTGCAGTCCGCATTGACGAGAAGTGAAATCAAAGCCTGTTTTTCTTAATTTTTCCTTTTTACCAGAAAAGGAAACAACTCCTATACACGAATATGAACGAATACAGAATTACAAAACATGACATAACGATAGAGGGGGAAGAAAAAGAGTGCACGAAGATACGGAAGAACAAATCTGCATAAAAAAGATAAGCGAAAAAATAGAACAAATATAGAATGATAAATAGTATATAATAATAATAATAATAATAATAATAATAATAATAATAATAATAAAGTGTAACAGAAAATTTGGGTAAAGCGAAGAAGAGAATCTGGAGAAAACGCACCAGGGAGAAATGAAGAGAGTTTGTTGTTGAGAGCGTGAAAATCTTTTTGCTCGGAAGAGCATGAATTAATAAATCGAAGGCAAAGAAAATTCTTCGTTGTTAGTTGTTGTTATTTGTTGGAGAGAGAGAGAAAGAGAGAGAGATTGTTCACGTTATAGAAGGGAGAGAAAGCGGCGAAGGGCACGCGCGGAGGAGCGCGTGGAAGGGGAGAGTAGTAGTTTGAAAGCAACAATGGTTTGGGGTTTTCTGCAGTTGCACGGTTACCGCTACACATCTACTCCCACACTCTCATCACTGTCTCATATCATCTTCTCTCTCTTCTCTATCTATATATATTTTTTATTATTATTATTTATTTTATTTTATTTTATTATATATATTTACGCTAACACACAGTACATACTTTTTCTTTTCTTAGTTTCCTTTCCCTTTTATGACATTCACGTGAAAGGCCATAAATGTCCTCGCAAAGTGAAAAATTAAATACCATACTTAATCCATAAATTTATACTCAACGGTTTATTTGTTTTTTACCAACTAAATATCAATTTTAAAAAATATATAACCGGATTTATATATATTCGATGTACATAAATTATTTTAAATGTAATTATTTTCTTTACATATCAGATACTTAACCATTAACTTTTTTCTAATATTCGAATCTTATTTTTTAATGTTTTTATATCAAACGTACATACAAATAATAAAGTATATATTTAAAAATAATTTTTAATTGCTATATTCGATTGTGACTCAGATTTTTCTTAAATAAATTTTCAAATTACAAACACACCAGCGTTATATTATTTAACAACGTATCTCAAGTCATTAACTGTTTAATATTTAACTTCCTTTATCACTTTTCTTTCTTAAATTTTAGAAAGCATAAAGTGAGACGATATTTCCTTTTAGTTTGAAAGAAATTTTCGCAAAATATAACTTTTTGATCTGATAATTTTTTAATATTCTTAATATTTATTATAAGGAAGTGTACTGCGTTTGATTAGGATTGACACATTAGGAGGGTTTGAAGACTGATAAAGTAGGTGTACTATACTAATTTGGTGGGATGGATTTGTGCCAAAAAAAGGAAGAAGGAGGAAGAGACATCCTAATTAAGGTATGGTGATTTGAGGGAAAAGTTTGATTATTAATGGTGAATAACCATTATGTAATTGTATCATAAATTAATTTTGAACATGTGGTGTGTGGTTGTTTAATTTACGTTGTTTATGTATAAAAAATTCAATAAATCAATATTTACATGTGTTCCAAAGTTCTATAATTATTAGTTTTGGATACATAATCGATTATGATTCCAAACCTAATCGGTTATATTGGAGATCTCACATTGATTAAAGTTGATAATATTTGATTGTATATAATTGGATGCAAATTTCATCCAATGAACCGATTTTATGGAGTTAAGTTATGCTTAAAATCCACTTTTTAATATTGTATATTGTAATTGATTAAGTATGTATGTTGCCGTCATAGTAAGACAAAATTTCAAATAGTCATAACTTTTGATAAATAGGTCGGATTGAGATACTTTAAAAATTAAAGTTGCTCGATATGAGATAAGAAACGCAATGGTCAATAACCAAAGGGGATTAGGTCCACCCAATTCTCCAAAAAATCAATCACTTACCATTACTCTTTTTTTTTTTAGGTATTTTAGCATTTTAGTTCACATACTACATTTGTCAGAAAATTCAAAATTCTTTTGTGGTATTTCCTTGTATCAAACCATAATGTGTTCCAAATTAAATTTGAAAATTTTATAATTTAATTTAAAATTACGAACAATATTTTAAAAAAAATTTGGTTTTACAAAAATTCATTTTTTTTTTATTTACAAATTTCTATTCAAATATATAAATACATGTTTCAACCTTCATATATATATATACACATTTATTTTTATTTTAGTTGAACTCCTTAACAATTTCAAGATAAATATATTTTTGTAAATGATTAAATAACACAGTTAATTTTTTTAATAATAAAATTGTATCAATCATACCATCTACTATATTTTCACTCACTTTTTCTACATTCAAACAATATAACTTTCAACTCACCTTCCCCTCTTTTCCTTCCCTTACCACTCTCATCCTCTTCCAAACAAAGAAATATTTTAGTCTTTTACATAATCATATTATTTAAATAAATAAGTGAACAAATTTAGAACAAAATTCATCAAAACATAAAATCATTTTTTTTAAATCATTTTTTAATTCAATTGCCTATAAAAAAAATTATCCTTGTTTTTTATTATCTTAAACGTTCGATGATCATTAAAAAAGGATGTCAACTTTGTTCACAACGCTATTCAATTAATTCATCAGTGTAAATAGTAAAAATTTGTGATTTTTTCTTAATATAACTTGACTACTAACAGGATTTGAAACTTTTTTTCAAAACCAAAACATAACTTTCCAACTAAACATTATTTCAAAAAGGTAATTAATTTAAACAAAATGCATTACATCAGTCCCATGAGATTATAAAATGAACATTATTTCTCCAAGTGACAAATGCATTACTGTTGCATATTTATATCAGTGCATGATTTCATTGTACTGACTATTTATGAATTTAAGTACCACTAATCTTCATGAATTATTAATGGATCTTCCAAAAATAATGCATCTTTTATAATTTTATAGCCAAATGTTGTTAATTCTTAAAAAAACATTATACAAGTGAATGATATATTAAAATTGCACGCAATAGACGCATCTTGTGTAGGATATTTTTTTCTTACATGATATATGAAATCTGCCTTTTAAAGAAATGATACCACAAAATACATTGCATAAATGTGGACTAATTTTCTTCCCATAATCACGGAAAAAAAGATAAATTAATTATTGACTTTAATTATGTTCTATTATATGAAGAAAGTTCCATGGTAATTTTAACCAAATCCTTGACTTTAATGAAAGATCTTAATTTGTTCCATAGTTTCATAAATGCATCCATGCTCGTGTGTGTGACTTTCACCATCTTTGAGTTTGAACTAAATTTGTCATCAATGGAACATGCACACTCTCCTGGTAAAATTTGTCATTAAAACTTTGAATATGGCTTAATGTTCTCACCAAATCCAACAAACGCAATTATTTAACAATACACATTAACATTTCAGTGCATAACTATGTTATTTATTAGTTAACTCCTCTCTTAATTTGGTCAAACTTTTATTTGGAAATAATATAAACAAAATTAATAAAATTCATAAGATGAGACTTCATCTCAATCATGTTTTCCATTTATTCATATTTTTCACTACATGAAAATATTTATTTAAGCCATCTTTTACTCCATAAATATTATATTTTTACAGACAAAATGGGTCCAGTAACATGAAATTGTTGTACAATATTTGTTGACATGTTGGTCGTTCAGTCGCTTCCTTATTCCTCACTTTAAGTCTCATTCTTTAGTTTATTGACACTCGGTCGATGTTGACCTGCAAAATGTATTATGACGATAAAGTAAGTATTTAGTATACGAAGTGTATATTAAAAATTGATTAAAAGCATACCTTAAACCTCTGTATATGGTTTATTTATAGTGTTTAGTCACAAATCATCTGTTGTAATGGGTCAAATCTATCATGTATCAGTGTTAACTTATTTTTTGGGAGATTTCCTGATTTATCGGGACGCTACCCGAATTTGGTGGAACGTGTCTAAGTTTTCAGATAACTCTTACAATTGCCTTAATGGTTATTTATTGTGACTATTTTAAAGGTGTCTTCAACCGATGAGTCGGTAATCAAGAACAAGTGACATGGACACATCCAATATCGACCAATATAACTACAAATTAATCGATCTCATAACATATTTTAAATACCACAAATGGTGGATTAAGCACTTCAAACATGTCAACTCCATTTACAATTCATTCCAATTAAAGAACAAACAAAAAGAGAATAACTATTATAGTTGTTACACATTTAATAATTTTCCAAATGTATAAAACAAATCAGAGGTTGTCAAAATTTTGAAATCATACCTATTGTATAGTAATTTATCCAATAAAAATCTATTTCTAAATTTTATTTATTTAAGTTGCATTTATTATTGAATATTTAAATTTTATTATAATAATGAGTATCCGTTATAATTACCAATAAAAAATGGTTTTAATTCAATAGATGGAAGCATTTAAGCTTGACAACTGGTGAGTTGCATTTTTTTTCCATGGTTGGTGGAGATACCAATAACATTATAATGTTTTAGTGTATTCTATGTCAAAGTTTTGGTATTTTCAATAGAAAAGGAACACAACAAGATTATGAGCAAACAAGAGTACAAGGTTGTAAAGACTGAGTGTAATGTTTCAACAAACTAAAATTTCACCTATGAAATTACTTTTCATAACAGTCCCTTGCAACTACTAGAAAAAAAAACATCAAGATATCAATTATGAAATTTTATATTTTTTTCTCCATGAAAATTTAAATATTGAATGATTTAATTATTATATATTATAAATGTTTATAACATTATAGTTGCTTTATAATTTTTTTTTGAGAAAGTACCGTTTTAAATAAAATAAAAAAGTTATAAATATACGATTAAGTTTTTTATTTTCTTATTATATTTATATATACTACGGGAACACAGGCACTCACCTGCTTGTGTATCCGCATTTTTCATTTTTACTATTTATATATTCATATAATTTTAATAAATATTAAATTATATGAGAATATATGCAAATTATCTAAATGCACCATTGATAATAGTTTTATTAAGATTTTATGTTAATTTTTTTATATTTTCATTTTATTGTTTTTGAATATTAAATTTTGATTTAATTTGGGTGTAATCTTGAACTTTGTAAGGTTATCAATATTCAAATTAAGGTTTAAAAAAAATGGACCAGCAAACAATGTCAAAACATAATGCAAAAGGTTGTATGTTGGAAGTGGTAAAATCTATCACCATATCAATTGAATCCACATCTTCCGTGGCAAAGAAGTTGAAAAAAATAAAATAATAAACTAAATACAAATTACCAAACTTCTAACTTATGTAATATCTAATAGATAAAAGCATCAGTAGACATAAAAACTTTGCCCCACAAAGCTGGGCTTAGGATTCATACAAAAATATAAAAAAAAAAATTAAGAAAGCAATAGAAACAAAAATGTACAAATCCTATAACAATGAAACACGTATCTGCTTCGAACGCTTTGGGAAGTGTGAGAAGGAGGAAGCAATGGTGGTTGTTGTTGTACCGTGGTGATTGAAGAGGGACTAAGATGGGTGAGAGTATGAGAAGAGCGTGAAGGAAGAGGGTTCAAAATGTGTCAAAATTTATGAACATTTTTTTTTTGGATGCAACGGGTGAAAACTACTCCTTATAAGGAAGTGGAAGAAAGTGGTAACCGCTCAACTACTCCTTATAAGAGTGGATGTAACTGGTGAAAACTACTCATTCGTAAAAAAAAAAAAAATGTAAATGGTGACGGTGAAAACTACTGAAAAAAGTTGTAATTGCTCAGTAATAATCAAATTGTTCAGGTTTGGCCACTACTCACAATTCATAATATTTATTTCTCTCTCGTAAAACAAACACTCCCTCTCATTATGCAATTAATTTTCAAAATAAATTATCTTTTTCAACCGTCCCACTAAGTATATCAAATATTGTAGAAAAATTAAGAAAGGGCACAATGACCATAATACAATAATAAAATTAATTACATATTAATATAAGGATAAAATGGGAAAAAAATCAAGAGCAGTTAAGAGGAGAATAAGAAATGACACAATGACCATAATACAATAATAAAATTAAATATTAATATATGGATAAAATAGGAAAAAAAAATTAAGAGCAGTTAAGAGGGGAATCCCTTTATATACATGTATAGATTTTTAATAAAACTATACATTCATTACAAAGAAAAAATACAATTACAAATATAAAAAAAATATGAAGTATTTGTGTTGTTTTATTAATAATGTAAAATATATAACTTTCTATTAAAAACTAGGGAAAATATGAAATTCATTTAAAAAAATTAGGAAAGGTGGAGGGAAATATCTCACAGTAAAATCATTCAAATTTTTATTACTATTTTTTTGAACTTCCATATTTTTAAACTATAATTTATAATTCAATTTAGTCTATGCATTATTTTAAAATAAAATAAAGAAAGTGAATACCATTTTATTAAAAATATATGATAAATGGATTTCCTTTTATTAAATACATAAAAGAAATTATATATTTTTAAGTTAAAAATATTTTATTTAACAAAATATAAAATATATATATCCATTTTAAAACTAAAATGTATTGTAAATGTGGTATAACTCGTAACATGACGAGAATAAATAAGTAAATTGTGCTAAATGAATACATATTTATATAATTTGTGTATCAACAAAAAAATAATAATGCATTGTTTTTATTAAATATTTAACATGCCATACCATCAAATTATTCAATAAAAAATGAAAAATTATAATATCATTTCAAATAGAAATACTGTCTTAACTGGAAAAAATAATATTCTAATAAGATTGTGAAAAATTGACCGTAGGTTGATATTATAATTTTCTATATATAAAGATATTAGAAAGTAAAATTCTCTCTCAAATAGTTGCTTATGTTTTAAATAAAAAAAAAACTTTGTAATTTTGTATAAGTGATTTCCAAAGTAACCACTTCTTCGAACCTTTATCCTATAAACACAAAATTAACAAAAATAATAATTAAAATTTAATAATTTTAAATCTAAATTAAAATAATAAATTTATTTATTCATTATTTATTATTATAATTGAATAATCAATAAATAAAACTATCAAGTGTAAATAAAATTATACTATCAATATCAAATATGATATTGATATTATATTAAAAGTATATATATATATTAAAAAATATATTATATTATAAAATATATATTAAAAATAAAGAATATAATTTTATACAACATACAACTTAAGTATAATATAAAAATAATTAAAATCATGTTAAATAACTACAAAATAGCTAAAGTCAAGTCAAATAAGACTTGAGTTCAAATTATATTACACTAAAATTGTGTTATGTAATATAATTTGAATTAAGACTATCACTTTATTTAAAAAATTTAGATTAAAATGAATCAAATTTGTGTGAGTAAAACACAACTTATTTTACCTTAAGTGATTTTATTTTAATATATTAAAAAAGGGTAATAAAATTAGTTTATTAAAAAATAAAAACATGCAAAAGGGTAAGACTGTCCTGTAAAATTAAATTATCAACCTAAAAAAAACTGAAGCTGATGATTGTTCATGGTGAATAGCTAGGTTTTGCTTTCTGCGTGCAGGAAAAAAAAGTGCATAAAGCAGTGATTCTACATGCTATTCGTAAGTGTTTTAAACATCCCATTCTCTGCGCGTGAGAGCAACATTATCCAAAAATGTTATTATTTTATATTTTTATTATTTATTTTTGGTAACGTAGGGTTGAATATTATTTTCAATATTATAATGGAGTATTTTTAATATATTAAATATGATTAAATATTTTATTATTCATTTCAATAAATTTTAATATTTTTATAACATGTTTACTCTGTTTACTAAATTTGTAATTTTTTAATTATTATACTTGTAGTAAATTTTATAAATGACTTTGTTAATTTTTTTCTAGTTTTTTTTTATTTTATGTGGACTGGTCTGCAAATTCTAAATTACACTAGACAAACCAAATTTATTAACTCATAAGTTTTAAATGAGAAAACTTGTTGTAATCCACTTTTTAACTGTTAACTATAATCAATGGTATCACTCTATTTCTAATAAGTATTAATATTTACAAATCTACTTTGAAAAATCCTAACCTATAAAATAATTGAGTATATAATTAAAGTGTTATTTAAATAAGAAAATGATCAATTTATTTCTAAATTAAATTAATATGTGAAAAAATAAATATTTATTTTAATTCCTAAGTAGATATTAGGAATTCTATTAGTATATTTATTTTAGTCCCTTTTTCAATTTTGTAAAAATATTTTACCTTTAAAATATATTTTTAGTTTAAGATATTGAATTAATAATTATTTTAAAATTAAATATATTTTTTATTATTGTATTATAATAAAAATTTATTTATATTCTTAATCTCTAAAATTTATATTAGAAAAAAATAAATCATATAAAGAAAAAATATTTAACTTGTTATTTTATTAATAAATTATTTAGTATTGATTTAAATGATTTATATATTTAAATAATAGATTACATATTTTATTTCAAAAAATTAGATTGACAATATTGTATTGAAGAACTAAATTTAGCATTTAATGCTGGTGAATGGAACCTTATCATGTGCATAGTATAAAATATATATTTTAAATTTAAATTTCAGTGTCTTCATTACTTTATGATAAATATATTGTTTATGAAAATTAAATGAATTGAATTTTATAAATTTTAATTATCTGAAATTCAATATTTTTTAAAAATATATAAAAATGTAAGAAATTTGATTTTTTTTTTATATTTTTAAAAAAGTTGAATAATAACTTTTTTTGAAATGCATAAGTAGCATTTGATTGTGATACTCAGTAACTATTTCTAACAAGAGAAGGAATAAGTTATTTAGAATAATTGCTTCTCATTTTCATTCCTTTTTTGTTTGTCTAAGAAAATATATTTTTAAAATTTTTTTATAATAACTTGATTTTATATAGTAGAATATCACTTAACAGTATAGTAGTAAAGATATAGTTTTTTTCCGTTGCAAATTTGACGACGTAAAATATTAAAGTATAAAAATAATTACATTAGTATGCATGGTAACTATTCATGAATCAAATTCAAACCCCATTCCAAAACAAAATAATAATTCAGAAAACTACAGAAAATAATATTTATATCGAAAACTACAGAAATGTGAAATTCATTATATATTTATTATCTCCGTAATATATATAATAAAGATAACCTATAAAATGGTTTAATGATTTTTTACTTAATTTTTTAAAAAAGTAAGCTTAGAAATATTTTGGAATTGGATATGTTTTTATTTAAATATTGTGGAAAAATAACTCGTAAAAGGAGGTGGAATTGTGAAGAAAATTATTAATAAAAATAAATAAATTTATTTCTCTTTTGTTTAACATGAGTTTTTTTTATAAGTCATTTCATTGCCACGTTTCGTTTTGCTGTGGTTTGGGTAGATTTTGTATGGGCGCAGCCATCCCAGTAGATTTATTAATTGTTGTGTCTGATTTGACAATTCTCTAACTCTCGTCCCTTCATGCTCCAATTCAAATCTAAATTATTTCCTTTTTTAATAAAATTTATATTTTTTTCTATTAAAAAATAATATCTTCAATGTCATTCTGCTCAATAAAATATATTATAAAATCTAATAATTGCATCATGTGTAAATATGCTAATGGGACCAATCTTTTGTCTGCAGTTGAAAATATAACTACAGAATCTTAACCTAGATTCAAAAATTAAATATGGAGATAATTTATAGTTCCAATTTTTTTTTAAAGTGCCATTAACTTTCTAAACATACTTTTTTTTTTTTCTAAATAAATTAGATTCATCAAGCATAATAATCTCATTGAAAAAAATTGCTAAGTATATTTAAAAAATTTAATTAAATAAAATAAGAAAGTTATGTATGCTAAATAGAAATATTCCATTTATATCTATCTATATATTAATTATGTATTTTATAATTTTAACATATTCTAATTAAACTTTTAGCTAAACAGAGTAAGTAAAAATAGTTTCCGAAAATGTAGTGCTTATATTTTGTTGAATAAGAATTCAATAAAATGTAAAAGAAACGAATTTGAGACAAACATGTACCAGTGTAACCTAACTACAGTGACGTCATTACTTAAAAAAAAAGTGGTTTTATTTGGTAATAATGCGCAAAAAAAAGTACTGTTGATTGTGATGTGCAAATATTATATATAACCTTTATCAAAACAATCTTCATTTCACTTTTGGCATGTACTTTTTATGCTATCCTTTTCCATAAATTATTATTATTTAGATAAGTTTGTATCCGTATTATTATGTGAAGAAATAATATATTACCTTATATTAAACCATTATTAATTTATATATTTGTGTGTATATATATATATTTATATATTTATATATTCTACTCTTCCTTTTTTATTTATAAACACCAAAAATACATTTTTTTTAAAATATAAATAACTTTTAATAAATCTTATTTCATTTTTTGACATTTTCCAAAAATGATATAATTAATTCATGTTTGTCCTTTATATATATATATATATATATATATATATATTTTGACACACATAGATTAAGAAAAAAATGATTGATTTTGTTTTTCGATAATCTAACGAAAAAAAAACTTTCTGTTCGGCCTTTTGGGTTCAGAAGTTTTGGGCCTGACCTAAGATCCACTATTCAGGCCCAATTTTGAATTAGATTAGAAAGGTGTTTTCCATTCGAACCAACTAATTAAAAATGACACGTTGGTTCTCAGTGTTTATATAGGTACTACATTAAGTTAGCAAAAGTTAATATAATTTTAAAATTAAATAATATTTGATTTACATTTAATTATTGTATAAACAGTTCATAATTAGACATGCAATCAATAATTAATTAAGATCACATAAGATGTGTTGACTAATGGTTACTATCTATATGAATGCATTATAAAAATTCAGAGTCTGTGTTGGCAATGGCATTATTTTGTTTGCTAATAGAGGCACGTCAAAATTAGTTTATTAATCTGCTTAAAAGCTAGCAGTGTTTCATGTCAAACTTCGATCATTGCTCTTACTTTAACTTTCTATCATATTATCAATCACATTATTATTTTTTTATTAATTTCCATTTGCATAATGTGTGATATGGGAACTAAATAAGAGAAAGAAAGAAAAATAAAATAAAATGAAGGAGAGAAGTCACAGTGATTTTGTTGGTTAAAAGTTGACAAAAGTGAAATTTTAGACATCATTGTCGTAAAACATTCAAGCATTTCTTTATTTTTTTTTCTTTGCTGCAAGAGAATTGCTGGAACATTACACAGGGTATTATTATGAATATTAATATATTATTATATCTGTATATTAATAACTAGAAAAATGAGTTTTTTGCAGAATCTGCAGAGGCTGATGGTGTTTTGTGCAGAATTTTTCCTCATGGAGAATTCCAAAGCTCTGCATTTTTAACCTTGGAAACACTCTGCAACACTTCCAATGGAAGAATGTCGCCACTCACAACTACCATTTTGGTTTCCAGATCTACCTTGTATGAACTCACTCCTGTTGAGAAGCATAAAAAAAATACCATTATTAGAAGTTAGAAATCTGAATTAGAATTTTGTTGAATGCACACACAATAACTCTCAAACTGATTACTAAAATGAGATCAAAGAATGATAAAGTTGACTTTTTCAGAGATGGGTAGCAGTTTTCCCAAGGAGTAAAATAATATATCTTTTTGGGCAACCTCTGTTTTCACCATCCCTTCAATAATAACCAATAGGACTTGGTTCCTATGAATGGTTGAAATTCTGTATTTGTTTGAATACTGTAATTACAGATTGTATGAGATGGAGAAATATTTCAAAGGTGTCAAAATGAATGATGCAGTGAAGAACATAAAGTGAAAATAAGTGAAGCTTTCTGAAAGAGTAGGTTACTTTTATATGAAATCTATACTCTAATAGTATGAAACAATTGCTATGTGTTCACCTTCCAGCTTTGAGATGTGCTTCTCAACTTTTTTTGCACAGCCATGGCAATGCATGGACACCCTCATTATCACTATCTGCAGATTCAGCAACAGGAAGATATCAATTAGCCCTACAAGCTATATAATGATAAGAACTATTTTGTTTTTGCAAAGTAACTTGAATGCAAAATGTTGAAGAAAAGAGAAGCCTCACCTTAGGTTTCAATTGAAAAGCCAAAGTCTGTTTTCCATCAACTAGATCCTTCAGTCTTACTTTGAGATCACTGCCACTGTCAATCAAAGGCTTGCTCTCAAACTCATCTTCAAATTCTGAGGAATTTACACAGAAGCAGGTGTTTGAACAAGAAGGAAGACAGAACTTGTCCAACATCCAACCAAGTTTTCCCATTTCAACTTTTTACTATTATGAGTCACACACACAATCAAATCTGAACCGAAAGCACTCTCTCCCTTGTTCAAGAATCAAACCAATTGCTTGAATGACACAAAATACAAAACTGCTAGCTTGTTATAGAGAGGAGGGAAAAACAAATGAGCCTAAGGTCAAATTTTATGGGGGAAACCAAAGTGCACAGAACCCAATGAATTTTATCCAAAATAATAATAGAAAATAGAGACTGTGCGATTGGAACTTGTCATGTGATGAACCACCAAACACTGACCAAACTAAAATCCACTAAAGACACAAGATACCAACCACTTGGTGTCATAAAAGGAGAAACATGATTAGAGAAGCGTCTCACTGACTGTTTAAGCAATGGAAGAAACAAATGCGTATCAAAAGAGGAGAAACATGATTCATGATCAAAGATGAGAGATAAGAAATGGTGCACAGTGATCACAGAAAGGGAAGTGGAAGTGAGAAACTTTATATGAGAGTGTGATGTGACTTAGCCCAAGCTGGAGAAAAGAATATGCATATACTATATGCACAATTATAGATCCATGTGGATAAGTGTTACATCCAAATTAATGAAGTATAAGCTTGGTAGAGAGGTCAAATATAAAGGAACAAAGTCCAGGCATATTTGGTAATACAACTGTTGCGCAATTTGAACACTAAAGACAAGAAAGCGCATGGCAATAGGCATAATAGGGAATTGTTTTAAGTTTTGAGCATTACATAGCAACAGTGCACAATGTTTGATTGACATCATTCTACACCGCAAAAACTGCAACAATTGTTGAAAATCCCACGTCGACTAGAGATTAGAGTATTTTATAGAGTATATAAATGAATGTTATCCTCACCTCATAAGCCGGTTTTATGAGGTTGAGTTAGACTTAAAGTTCAATTCTTAATATGATATCAGAGTCATTTCGAGTCTATTCTAATAATTGTTTGTTGAACTTATCAGACCACCCGCTGTTATCGGGTCTCAGATAATATGTTGTCTCACGCACGAGTTATCACTCTCGGCGTGAGAAAGGTGCAAACCTCATATCATAAGTCGATTTTATGAGATTGAATTAGGTTTAAAGTTTACTTCTTAAGATATATTATATAATTAGATTAAATATGATTGATTTGAGAGGCATGCATGCTTAATTAACATTCTAAACTTTTTCAGTAGATAATTTTATATCCATGAGTGCAAAGGGTAAAAAATGATATAGAATAAGTTAGTCTGATCAATTGAGACATGAATGAAGCTGAACATGTTGACGTATTTGTCTATACCTTGAATATAATAGTGCAAAATGGGACAGAGTATTGCATTATTGGATATGAGCTGAGACTGAATTATTGTGTTAAATAAAGGGTCCTTTATATCTACAGGTTGGTCCATGTGACAGTGGATCCTTTCAAAAGTGGAGCAGATTGAGGAATTCTACAAGGCTAAGCGCAAAGACACACTGGTAAGGAGCTTGTGTCAGTCACATGAGCTTAATTTGCTTCTTTAACGATCATAGTTGAGTGAGGGAGGGAGTTATACATTTGTGTGGTGCTTTTTATGTACTATGAAAAGTTAACACTTAACACTATACACCAAACAAATAAGAATAGGAAGTCTGTCATGGTTGTTTTATGCACAAAATGGTGGGAAAAAAACTCAAAACAACGCAACACACATTTGATAGTCTTGTCTTTGAAAATTAGTATATTTGTTCTAAAAACCAAATTACGACATATAATGATGTTCGCATCCACTTATATATTATAAAATGTTTTGATTATCAAAATCAATAAATTCTTGCAAGCTCTAAAATTATATTTTAAATCTAATTTAATTTTATAAAATCGGTTTATAAAGTGATGTTTTCTTCCAGTTATATATTATGAAATATTTTTATAAATACTTCATAGAGTTGAAAACAAACTTAGATTCGAAGATTGATAAACTGAAACATCTTAGTAGTCAAAGAAAAAAAAATTAATTATTTTAATAACGACAAACGAAATAAGAACCTAAACTATGAAAATAAGATTGTGGAATAGCTATGTAAGTGTCTTGAGTTGCTTACGAAATTTGCTTAGTAAGACCCAAGCATTGCAGTGAGTGCATTACTTTGCATGCAACAATCCTTGAAATATAACACAGTAGTGTGTTATATTATATATATTCCCTAATTGGTTGACTATAGCACAGGAATCCACTATATATGGACTCGTCAACATGCACGATTATGTGAAAGCAACGTTATTATACAAATAATTATGAGAAACAGGGTCTTTGAATATATTATAGTTGTTAGAACTATAGTGAAAACTATATATGTTTGCATCTAAACCTTACCCAAGCCCATGTAACTTCACCTAACGCTGGCTCTATAGAAAGCAAACTATTTAAATTGTAAGTGAAAGGAGGAGCAGGTTGTAGTTGTTGATTGCTTTTGTAAACTGATTACCATATTAAATGGAGCTTCAAAATTAATTCAATCGTAAAAATTTATTAGATTCAAAATTTTGTAAACAAATATAAAAACAAACTAGGAAGGTTCAATACAAATCCTAGTAAGATCCAAAATAAAAAGTTCAAGATGAATTCTGAATTATGTGATTAATAATAAAGTTTGAAATTAGAAAATAAAATTATAAATAATAAAAATCCAGAGTATAAATAAGAAGTTCAAACAAACAAAAAATAGTAATTTCTGAAGTGAAAACTACAATAAACTAGCTAGAAAAAAAGTGAAGAAAAGAAAGAAAACAAAAACCTAAAAAAATTAGTTGAAATTATATTAGTGAAAGTCCTTAATAACATGCTTTAAAAGGAAATATACTAAGATAATTTAGTGACTAAGGGGCTGAAGCAAGCTATTATTAGGAGCAATTCTTAGGATATTTTAATTAAATAAGTTAATTTAATATTTTAGAATATATGCGTTCTTAAATGGAATTAAGAGAAATGTGGATTGTGAATAGTTTATTTTCCAATAAGTAATAAAGAAATGAGTGTTGTGTTAGGCGATTAATGATGGTATGATTGGAACATGTGCATCTGGAATGTGGGGTGAGAAGGGTTGTTTATTGGTGAGCCACCGACTAACCGACTAAACCTGTTCGTCACTACTTACGGTTCTCTTAAATTCGCAGTTCCACCATTGTAGAATGTACTCACCTCAACAAGCAAAACCCGCCCTTCACGCTACCAGTGCTATAGAATCTTTATATGTCAGAATAAACATATTCATATGCTAAATTCATTTTAAATATCATTATATATATATAAATAGAGAGTTGATAATTTAATACTGTCGGCATATTACTATTAAATCATTTAAATGTGTTTTATTGAACTGTAAAAGGAAACGTGTTTACTGGTTTCCAAATATTTGTGTTTTAGGATGTGAGATTTAATTTCGTGTCGTGGGAGATATGAATTTTGATATTAATATTTCTATAATAAATTGATGAATCCTCTATTTTAAAAAATATTTATTGTATTTTTTATCATTTTAACATATATAAATTTTTATTATGATTATAATAAAAAAACAAATTTTTTAATCAATCATAAGAAAATTTTTTTACTAAAAAATTTAAAAACATATTTATACGCATAAATCTTCATTGTTAATTTATATAATTCATAAATAGATCTGTTTTCGTATTCTACATTTTAGAGATTATATCAGTGTCCGTGTTGTATCGTATCAGTGTGTGAGTGTCTATGTTACATAAGTTTTAGATACTTTCTAAAAAATAAATAAATTTCTTTGATTTTGAAGAGCATAAATAATAATAATTCATTTTTATTTAAATTACAATATTTTTCACCTAGTTAAATATTAATGAAATTAGAAATTGATATTTAGAAAAAAAAATAAACTTGTTAACTAATCATAAAAATATTTTAAAATAAATTTAATTAACAATTATCATATCACAAAAAAAATTATGTCCAACTATTTTTCCCCTAAAAGGGTATTATTTGGAATATGTAAAAATTAGATATTGTCTTCACAAACACAGGTGAAATATGTAAAAAAGATACGGGTGAAATAATTGAATTTTGAAATTCTGAAAGATAATATTTGATTGACATTAAAAAATAAAATACATTTATTTGATAAATTATTATAATAATATAATAATATTTTAAATTAAAATATTACTTAATTTATGTATTAAGTGTATGTTTATTATCGTGTATGATGTCAATATATCACCACCTTCTTATAATATATCTTTCAATATTTTATTTGTAATCTATTTTTTCTGTTTGATGAAATTTCATTATCGCCTATAAATGATGAATCAAAATATTTGGTGAAACCAATATGACATTTCATTTAATAATAAATAAAGATTTAAGATTTTTCGAAATATACTTTGCTAATATTCTTAATTCAGTGAAAAAAAAATATAATGAATTTTGAATAAAATCTTGGTGGTGGTAAATATCACTCCTAGAAAAATCTAAAATTAATTAATATTCTAATACATTATATATATTTATTACTTTTCTTTTTAATTGTCAGCTTTTTAACAAAATAGTATTCCTTTTTTACATATTATTTTTAAAATTTTATGCAGGTGTGGAATGATTTTAAACCGTAGTGAGTCTTGGACAAATTAAGTATTTTAAAAGTATAGTAATTTTTTAGACCATATATTTTGAGCTATTTTTTATCCCTATGTGATCTATTAAAGTTGAAACAAAAAAACAACAAACGACGTACCATAAACAACTAGTGTCCAAAGTATTGCAAAAGTACAGAAACACTCGTAAGGGGTTAAAGGACGTTAGCTTTTTCATTTAAATCAACGGTGTGTAAAAAGTGATTTAATTTATTTTTTATGCATAACTAATTTATAACTCCACAAACGACTCCTAGATTTCTAAAATTAACATACGGAACACATATTTATATATTATATAAATTGATTATAAAGATTTACGTTTATAACTATATTTTAAATTTTGTTTGAAAAAAAAAATGTTTTTCCATGATTAATTTAAAAGGATTTATTTTTTATTTTTTATAATTATAATAAAAATTTATATAATAAATTTAAATTTTTAGAAAATTATTGTTTTTTTTTAAAAATTATTAAAAATTTAATAAATATTTTTTAAATAAAACACTTCACTAATAAGTGTCATACGAACTGTCCAATACATATGTATGATACAAACACGTGTCTGAACCTCATAAAACTAAACAAATATAAGATATATGTTATTCTTCAAAATTATGTTCAATAAAACAATTAAAACAAACGGGTGATTATACATCATTTACCTTTAAAATGATCTTCAATTCAATTCATATATATATATATATGGTTGAAATTAAAACTAATCCCAAGATATTAAGAGAAATAAAATAACTTTTCATAAGAGATAACTATGGGCTAAACAAAAAAAATAATCTTAAAAACATCAGTGTTCTCTGTATCTAATACCAAACTTTTACCCTGGAATGAAACGGAATTATTACTGGGTGAAGTTTTACCCTCCATTTACAACGAACCACGAATACTAATGAATATCACTTTACTGAAAACGCGGAAAAGTTTCTGATGTACGAGCAACATACGTCAAATATAACTTGTTTGTTTCAACACACAACATTTGTATCTTTCAGATTTTTGTACAAATAATCAATCCTTCAGAAAGTACTGCGTTGAAAGGGGGGCCGAAAATTGTACTTCATTATAAACACATTTCAACCACCAAACGTTTTGAAGCAAATATTAAGTCTAGAAAACCAATAATACTGATGGACAATTGTTATTGTATCGTCGGGAAAACTCACATTTCTCTTCCTTTTACTTGCTACAATGTTATGAATAACCTGTCATTTAAATGATACTTTTGACGACATCAAAATTATATATAATTTTTTATGTGATGAATTTAGATATAAATATATATAATAAAAGATAAATTTGTGATTAAATGATATATAAAAAATTAAAATAATAGTATTGAGAGTTGTAATGTGATTGTATAAAAAATATGAATTGTCAATATATCATTACCGTAGGTCTCAATCTTCGGTGGATGTGGGGTGTATCAACAACTCGATACCTAAATCAGAAAATAATAAATGTTATTAAATGTATATCTTTGTCTTAATTGAATAGTGGACTATAAGGTCCAAACACGCCTCTTAAATGGTATCAAACACAAATATAAAATTGACACTTATACTATATTTGTAGGACATATATCAGTGAAGTGTTCAATTCAAAGTATTTATTAGATTTATCACAATTCTAACACGTTCTAATACAATTTTTAAAAAAATAAATATATTATTTTTTACAAACTCAAACTTATTGTATAAAATTTTATTATAATTATAAAAATAAGAAACAAATCATTTTGAACAATCTCTTACTATGTTACCATATGCATTTATATAAAAAGAATCCAAGATACAATGAAGCAGTAACATTTACAGGAAATAAAAATATAAGAAACCATAATGAGTTAAGTTTTTTTGGACTTAAGCTTTTGGAGAAATTAGGTAAGAAAAACGTTATAGAAGCCAAATGTTGATTTTATCTCATGAGATAAGTTCAGTTACTCTTCTTAATTTGTAAGTGCGGGTAGAAAAACTTTGTCCAAACTAGTTAAGACTGAAGTTAAACTTTCAATAAGCTATGAGTTATAGAAATCCTTTCGTTTTTAGCAGTTGTATACTCTGAATTAGAAGCAAACAAATTATCAGATTAAACAGATAGTATATCCGTCTTTGAAAAATACTTCAATGTTATGAGTAACCTGTCATTTAATATCAAATCAGCAACTACAATGACAATAACTTTTCTTCAGCATATATATATATATGTGAAATCTCGTACCAAAATGTGCAAAACCAGTCAAAGAAATGGAAATCCTATTGATATTTACTTATATCTCAGGGGTAAATCAGATTGGTTACAGATCCTAGAAATAGGATGAGAGATCCTAGAAATAGGATGAAAATTACAGAAGAAAATTGTCAGTTCCAAGGATTAGAAAGAACCATAGCTTCACTACAATAAACACGAACACATAAATACGTATAATCTCTAAAATGTGGGATACGAGAACATAAATCTATATATTATATAATTATGAATTATATAAATTGACAATAAAGATTTATGTGTACAAGTATGTTTCAGTTTTTTTTAACAGACAAATGTTTCTCAATATTGGTTCAAAATTATTTGTTCCTTATTTTTATAATTATAATAAAAATATATACAATTAGTTAAAAATTTTAAAAAATTAATGTATTTCTTTTTTTTAAATTATATTAAAACTATACTATAATTGTTAGAAATTTTATCAATATTTTTTAAATTTGATACTTCATCTATACGTATTCTACAAGCGTTATACAAATATCGGTAATCAATACGTATGTCTAATACAAACATACTATTTAAGAGACTGTGTCTATGAGAAGTTTTCGTACTATGTTCCTGTCTCACCCTTTATATTTTGTTATTCTACCCCCTTCCTTCTCTCTAATAATTTCAGTCGCACTAATTACCTGTCACCAAATAGTAATAAAAACTGACTCGTTAACTTCATAGTCAGTAGCAAATGGTTCAGCTCCTACCCTTTATGTTCAATCCATTTTTAATTTGGAGAATTGCTATTTACTAACCATACTCCCCCACCAAGCTCAACCTTTTATACAGTTTCTGTTTGGCTCCTGTCAACAGCTTCAGTAAGTCTACTGTTAACCATTACAGTCTAGTCATCCCCTTGTCAACGACTACAAATATAACTTATTCATAATCAATATTTGCACATGGTTGTGTATTATTAACCTCTTTCTTACAATATTCACCCTCAAAATGTATACCTCAAAGCACTATTTTATTTTATTTTCACAAAACCAAATATAAACACTATTTAATGTTTTCTCACATTTATATACTCGGTAGAGTAAGACGCGCTTCCAGAAGTGTGGTATCATTGTTTCCCTTTTTTATTTTATTTATTGTGTTAGTACTTCCAGTGCATTTATATTTTTTGCATGATAAGTTTTCAAACTTCCAGTTCATAAATAAATGTGTATTCCATATGATTAAACTATTTTATAATAATTTAGCTAACTAAAATAGTCTATTTAACTTCTTTATCTACAATCTAATTAACAAGTTATAAATAGTAAATTATTATTTAATGTTTGTTAACAATCAGTTTATAAGTTTTTGCAAAGTAGACTAATAAAACATTAAATTAAATAAAATTTCATAAATAATTAATATTAAAATTAGTAAAATTTACATTCATAGTATTATACTTAATTGAGTAACAATATAAAAACGTTATAATTAACTATTATTTTTTCCATAAATTATAATATTTCATTACAAAAAAATTAAAATTATCTACAAATAATTAATCACATATATGTGTCGGTAATATTATCATACAAATTATCATCTACGAGTAATAAATTTAACATTATATATAGATTATGACTAACGAATTTTTATCTATCAATAAATTTTATAGTACATAAAATATTATTTACTAAAAAATTATTATTATTATTATTATTATTATTATTCACGGATATATATTTATACTTAAATATGTATATGTAGATAATACTACCTATTAATATTATTCACGAATATATATTTATACTTAAATATGTATATGTAGATAATACTACCAATCTATATTCGTAAATAATAATAATAATACTATTAATAAATATAAATATTTTTATTAATATTATTATTAAAAAGTTAAAACTCACAGTCAAACTATTAGATTTTTGTTGAGAGTACGTGTTACTTGAATTTCAAAATCAACACATGGCTCTAAATTTTTTTGAAAACCCTTATGGGACATATGGACCAGGATTGAAAGGAAGTTTCAAAACTTTACTTGAGTTTAGGACGAGGAATATCACAACTTGTGTACGTACGAACAACTCCACCAGATATTTTTGTGCGTAATTTGATAATAATTTGGTATTTTTAGTTTAGTGCGTCATATTATTTACACAATATGTGAGTCTGCAATCATACCACTTTAAGAACTCTCTATACAACGTACATATTGCTCTTAGAGCTATAAATTCCCCCACAATATTTAGAAAATTTGTAAAAAAAATAGACAATTCAACTAAGAAGTTCCTTGATGACAAGCAACTTTAGTCATCCACAAAATAAATTCAAACTCTTCTATGGTATCATATACCATTTAGGAATTGAGATTAATGACAATTTATAATATTATTTTTTTAAAATATTATGACTTTTTAGAGAGGAGGAACGGGTGCTAAGAGTATTTGGATTTACTGATTTGGAGGTGCTTGTACGGATGGAAGAGCGAGTGACCTTCATTTTTCATTATTCTCTCACAGAGGGATTGAAGATGATGTCCACGTAAAACCTAAGCAATTTACTCACATAGTCTTGCAAATGCTACGCATGAGATGAGACACTTAGGTTTTGTTTGGATTAGGGAGAGGATGTGTGAGAATTTGAGGAAGTGGATGCGTGAGGAAAGTGTAAAGAAAGTGAGGTTGTTTGGATTGGAGTATGTTAGGGTGAATGTGTGAAGAAAGTTTATGGGAGTTTGTGAGTGATGTGATGGTTGTGAGAATATTTTTTTTTTTTTTAAAGGTGTGAAATGTTACTTTACAGATTTACCCTAGCCTATTAAAAAAATTAATAATAAAATGAATTGTTTTTATTTAAAAATTAACAACTTTCACATATTTTGTAGATTTAAAAATTATAAATAGAAAAAAAATATATTAAATGTAAATATATATAATATAAAAATTATAATTAGAAAAAAATATGTATTCAACAAATTAAATAAAAATAGAACTTCAAGTAATTTATTTAAAATATTAAACAAGTGCTAAAAATTGAAAAATAAATCAAATCTTATATAAATAAACAAATATTATTTTTTAATATTAAAAACCCATTAGTAATGAAAAATAAAAAATACTAAAAAAAAGTATAACTAATTAACAATAGAATAAAAATCATAAAAAATTATAATAAATAAATTATAACTCATAAACATAATAACTATACATAAAACTATATTAATATAAACACAACAACAAATTAAATAAAAACATAACTTCAAATAATTTTTTTAAATATTAAACATATAATATAAAATTAGAAAATTACTATTTTTTAATATTAAAAAATCTCACAATAAAGCAATCTAAAAAATACTACAACAACAAAAATATAACTTAATTAACCATAGAAAAGGATTTCATAAAAAGTTCTAATAAAAAATAAGTATAAAATAAAATTAAAAAGGTTTAGTATTGGTGATGCCCATGATCCAACCCAGGTAATATTTTCAATGTTAATTAGATATAGTATATTCGTTTCTTTAAACAAAACTAAATCCAACCACATTTAATAAAACATCTTATTAGAACTTGAAAAATAGGTATAACCTGATTTACTCTAATAACTAATATATAAATGGAAGATCTTATTTAACTATATATTTTTTTTACACTGGTTTATCATTATTTACATAATTTATATTTTAGAAAATAATAAACAAACTTAAAATTTATGATAATTTGTTTCTTCAAGTTAAATATTACACACACATATATATATATAACATTGTACAATAATTTTTTTTTTAAATACTAATACATTCAAATGAAACATTGTGACACATTTAAATGAAGGTAAATTTGAAAATAAGGGATGCTTACATGACTTTCCCTATGCATCTCTTCATTTTGAGAGGAGAGGATATTTACTGTTCACAGGTATATCCTTTCCCTCTCTTCCCCACATAACCACAGATCTAAATAGCTAATATTCCTTCACTTTTTTACTTGTAAACAGTACATTCATAGAAACAAATAGGGAGTTAAGAATAAAGTACTAAAAAAATAATGGAACACTGAGGCTCTGTTTGGATTAGGGAGGGGATGTGTGAGGATTTGAGGGAGTGGATGTGTGAGGAAAGTTAGGGTGTTTGGATTGGGGTATGTTAGGGTGGATGTGTGAGGAAAGTTTATGGGAGTTTGTGAGTGATGTGATGGTTATGAGGAAATTTTAATTTTTTTTAAAGGTGTGAAATGTTACTTTACAGATTAACCCTTGCCTATT